>JAEEGL014858105.1_pt1 | contig 12628 bp, 7 predicted proteins | sample 9134231 | NCBI WGS metagenome assembly JAEEGL01 (sample SAMN16246548, study PRJNA631951) | gut metagenome | biome: gut microbiome; feature: rumen; material: fiber-attached | host: Bos | place: Iran: Karaj | collected 2018-10
CAACGTACAGCCCATCGAGGGTATCACCCACCACCTGAACCAGATGTACCAGAACTGGTTCCTTGATTATGCTTCTTATGTAATTCTGGAACGCGCTGTGCCACACATCACCGACGGCTTCAAACCCGTTCAACGTCGTATCATGCACACTATGAAACGCATGGACGATGGCCGACTGAACAAGGTGGCAAACATCGTGGGCGACACCATGAAGTTCCACCCACACGGCGATGCCAGCATAAAGGACGCCCTGGTGCAACTGGGACAGAAGAAACTGTTGGTCGATTGCCAGGGCAACTGGGGCAACATACTGACAGGTGATGATGCTGCAGCAGCACGATACATCGAAGCACGATTGTCGAAGTTTGCCCTGGATGTGGTGTTCAACCCAAAGACAACAGAGTGGAAGCTCTCGTATGACGGACGTAACAAGGAACCAGTCACATTGCCCGTCAAGTTTCCTCTTTTGTTGGCACAAGGAGCCGAAGGCATCGCTGTGGGACTGAGTTGCAAGATACTTCCACACAACCTGAACGAAATCTGCGATGCTGCCATCAGCTACCTCCACGGAGAAGAATTCCATCTCTATCCCGATTTTCCCACTGGTGGTTCAATCGATGTTTCAAGATACAACGACGGACAGCGTGGTGGTTCGGTGCGTGTGCGAGCCAAAATTGAAAAACGCGACCAAAAGACGCTTGCCATTACGGAACTTCCCTTTGGCCAAACTACGGGTTCGCCGAAGAATCCCAGTTCATTCATCGACTCTATACTGAAGGCGGCAGAGAAAGGAAAGATAAAGGTGAAGAAGGTGGAAGACCTGACCGCTGCCGGAGTAGAAATCCTAATACATCTGACTCCTGGCGCATCGTCGGACAAGACCATCGATGCACTATACGCCTGCACCGACTGTGAGGTGTCGATTTCACCTAATTGCTGTGTCATCGATGACCGGAAGCCCTGTTTCCTCACAGTCAGTGACGTGTTGAAACGCAATACAGACCATACACTGAACCTGCTCCGCCAAGAACGTCTCATCCGCAAGAACGAACTTCTTGAAGCCTTGCATTTCGCTTCGTTGGAACAGATATTCATTGAGGAACGCATCTACAAAGACAAGCAATTCGAGAATGCCAAGACGATGGATGCTGCTTGTGAGTGGATTGACGAACGACTCACACCTTGGTATCCCAAGATGATACGCGAAGTCACCAAGGACGACATTCTGCGTTTGATGGAAATTAAGATGGCGCGCATCCTGAAGTTCAACAAAGACAAAGCCGAGGAGAACATTGCCCGCATCAAAGACGAAATCAAACAAATCGACAAGGAACTGGCCAACATGGTGGAAGTGACCTCCGACTGGATCCGTTTCATCAAGGAGAAGTACGGAAAGGACCATCCACGTCTGACCGAAATCAAGAACTTCGACACCATCACTGCCGCAAAGGTTGTTGAAGCTAACCAGAAGCTATACATCAACCGTGAAGAGGGCTTCATCGGCACAGGTATGAAGAAGGATGAGTACGTGCAAAATTGCTCCGACATCGATGACGTGATTCTTTTTTACAAGGATGGCACCTACAAAGTTGTACGAATTGCCGACAAACTGTTTGTAGGCGAGACCGAACGTTCGAAGGCTGAGAAAAAGAAGGCGGAAATCATCCATGTGGCCGTGTTCAAGAAGAATGACTCGCGCACCGTCTATAACGCAATTTATCGCGACGGAAAGTCGGGAGCCTACTACATCAAGCGTTTCAACGTGACCAGTATGACACGCGACCGTGAGTACGACCTCACGCAAGGCAAACCGGGCAGCCGCGTGGTTTATTTCACCCCGAACCCCAACGGCGAAGCTGAGGTGGTGAAAGTGACACTGAAACCCAATCCCAAACTGAAGCGTGTGTTCTTCGATAAAGACTTTTCCGAGATTGCTATCAAGGGACGACAGAGCATGGGAAACCTGGTGACAAAGCTGGATGTGGCAAGCATTCGACTCAGTCGTCACGGCGGCAGTACACTGGGCGGAAGAAAAGTGTGGTTCGACCCCGATGTCAAGCGTCTGAACTACGATGGACAAGGCAACTTCCTAGGCGAGTTTAATAGTGACGAACAAATACTCATCATTCGCAAAAACGGTGAATTCTATGTCACCAACTTCGACCCCAACAACCACTATGAGGACGACATTCTGCGCATCGAAAAATACGATGCTGCAAAGATATGGACCGCATGTCTCTTTGATGCCGACCAACAGGGCTATGCTTACATGAAACGCTTCACCCTCGAGGCTACCGTTCGCCATCAGAACTATCTCGGTGAGAATCCCGAGAGTCAACTCATATTGCTCACTGACACCCCCTATCCTCACCTACTTGTCACCCTCGGCGGAGCCGACGACTTCCGCGATCCGCTGGACATCGAGGCTGAAGACTTCATTGGAGTCAAGAGTTTCAAGGCCAAGGGCAAGCGAATCACCACTTGCAACGTGGCAAAGATAGAGGAGCTGGAGCCTACGAAGACCCCCGCCCCAACCCTCCCCCCTAATGGGGAGGGAGAACCCGAGGAGCCCGAGGAATCTGAGGAATCAGAAAATTCCGAAAATCCTGAGTCAGAGCAAAGCCAGGCTGAGGCCCTCGACGAATTGACGGGGCAACTGAGACTTTTTGAATAGACCCACCCTGCCCTCCCTAGGGAGGGAGCAGATACTTATGAAAGTAAGAGGTGAAAAGTAAACGTATCATACTGTTGTTCGCCCTTATATTCGGCGCAGCCCAATTGTCAATTGTCCATTGTCAATTGTCCATTGAGCGTAACTCCACCCACACCACCCTCTTTGGCATCGGAAAAACGAAGCAACTTGACACCTACCTGTCACCTCTTGAATACAAGGGGCCACAAATAACCTATCTGCACGAAACCCAACGACTGCTCCACCGCAATCCACACATTCTCTTCACCACACATACACAGGGAGAGTTCTCCTACACAGACAGTCCTACGCAAAATGCCCACAACATGGGTGGTTCCGTGCATTACGATGCAGGTTGGGGACGACAGTGGAGCAATGTACTCTTCAAGAACCTTCACCTCACCGTCGGAGGTATGGCAGGTGGCACACTCGGTTTTCTTTATAACAACAGAAACGGAAATAACCCAGCACAAGCTCAAGCCCAAATTGCCCTGTCGGCCTTCGCACGTGCCGACTACCATTTTCAAGTAAAAAAGCAGACGCTGGGAATACATTACCAAGCCCATCTTCCTCTGCTCGGAGGCGCCTTTTTACCTCAGTACGGACAAAGCTACTACGATCTTTTCGACCGCGGACATTACGACCACAACCTCGTTTGTACACATCCTGGCAATTCCTTGTCGCTTCGCCAGATACTGACGTTCGACATCCCAATCCGCCATGCCACGCTCTCTCTTGGCTATCTCAGCGACCTACGTCAACTAAAGGCCAACGGGCTCAAACAGCACCAATATAGTCGCTCCTTCGTCATTGGTTACTCACGTGAAATATTCCGTAAAAGATGAGAAAGCAACTACTATATATCTTCTGCCTACTTTGCGCACTTTGCACTTCATGCATCGATGAGGAAACATTCGAGAACACGCCCGAAGGTAATTTCGAGGCGCTATGGAAGATGATTGACGAGCACTATTGCTTTCTCGACTATAAAGCAAAAGAGATTGGGCTTGATTGGAACGAGGTACATACAAGATACCGTCAGCGAATAAACGGGAAAATGACAAACAGCCAATTGCAAGAGGTATTGACGGAAATGCTTTCGGAACTGCGCGATGGGCATGTAAATCTTTACACATCTGCCGATGTGTCGCGCTATTGGCACTGGTACGAGGACTATCCACGCAATTGGACTCAGGAATTGCGCGACCAATATTTGGGCACTGACTACAAGATTGCCGCAGGCATCAAATACAAGATTCTGGAGGACAACATCGGCCTGTTGGTTTACGAATCATTCAGCATTGGCGTGGGCGAGGGAAACCTTGACGATGTAATGTACTATCTCCGTTCGACAGATGGGCTCATCATCGACGTTCGCGGAAACACGGGAGGACAACTCACCTACGCCGAGCGACTGAGCCAGCGATTGACCAACGAGCGACTGCTTGTGGGCTACAGTCAATATAAAACGGGACGAGGGCACAATGATTTCTCGCAGCCTCGAGCCGAATACCTCAATCCCTCTACGGGTGTCAGATGGCAAAAGGGAGTGGTAGTAATTCAAAATCGGGAATGTTTCTCCGCTTGCAACATATTTATAAGGAATGCGCACGCGTGCGAGAAAGTGACCACCATCGGCGACAGATCGGGGGGAGGGTCGGGACTGCCTTTCTCTTCGGAACTACCAAATGGTTGGGCGGTACGCTTCAGTGCAAGCCCCTCGTTCGACAAGGACATGCAACAGATAGAGTTTGGCATCGAGCCTGACGAACCTTGTGCCCTCTCCTCGGAAGATGCGGTCAGAGGCATTGATACATTGATAGAAAAGGCAAGATCTTTATTAAAGGCCAGCAAATGAAAGGGGAAAAAGCCAAACGAAAAGAGGGAACCAAGAAAGGTTCCCTCTAAAGTACGCCTGATAAGACTCGAACTTACACGCCCGAAGGCACCAGATCCTAAGTCTGGCGTGTCTACCAATTCCACCACAAGCGCAGATCTTCGACCGCAAAGGTACGAATAATAATTAAAAATCAAAAATTAAAAATTAAAAATTATTGTTCGCCGCGCTCAATCGCCATTTTTTCGAAGTCTTTGTCGCGCAGTACAAAACTATTAGTAAGGTATTTAGCACGTACAACGGGGTTGGCCGCCAACTCCTGAGGAGTGCCGTGGAAGAGGATTTGTCCCTCGAAAAGCATGTAGGCACGATCGGTAATGCATAGGGTGTCTTCCACATTGTGGTCAGTGATGAGCACGCCAATATTTTTGCGACGTAGTTTCCACACAATGTACTGAATGTCCTCCACGGCTATGGGGTCGACTCCAGCAAAAGGTTCATCGAGCATGATAAACTTGGGGTTGATGGCCAGACAACGGGCTATCTCTGTACGTCTTCGCTCACCACCCGAGCACTGGTCACCAAGGTTCTTACGTATCTTCTGCAGATTGAACTCATCGAGCAGAGATTCCAGTTTCCAATGTCGATACTCTGCTGGTGTGCCCTCAAAATCAGAAGGTTTCGGGGCCATCTCCAAGACAGACATAATGTTGTCTTCCACCGACATCTTGCGAAACACCGATGCCTCCTGCGCCAAATAGCCAATACCCAGACGCGCACGCTGATAGACGGGAAGTTTGGTGATTTCCTGCCCATTCAAGTAAATGTGTCCCTCATTGGGAATGACAAGTCCAGTGGTCATATAGAAAGAGGTGGTCTTGCCCGCACCATTAGGTCCAAGCAGTCCCACGATTTCGCCTTGCGACACATCGAACGACACATTGTTTACGACCGTTCGCTTGCCGTAAATCTTAACCAAGCCCTCGCTGCGTAGGGTAAAATGCTCGTTATTTTCTTCCATTTCACTGCAAAAATACAAATTAATTCACAATTCACAATTCACAATTCACAATTATTTGTATCTTTGCCGCATAAATTATAATTAATAAAAATGTTTCCACTGAACTATATCGCTGCTTTTGGCAAGTACCTCGACCTAATGGGGCGCACATTCTCCATTCCCGAGCGAATGAGGATGTTCATGAAGCAATATGTAAAGGAGATGTCGCAATTGGGTGTTGATTCTATCGGCATTGTATTGCTCATCTCGTTCTTCATCGGAGCGGTCATCTGCATCCAAATCAAGTTGAACATACAAAGTCCTTGGATGCCGAACTTCACAACGGGCTATACTACACGTGAAATTATGGTGCTGGAGTTTTCGTCATCCATCATGTGTCTGATTCTGGCCGGAAAAGTGGGCAGTAACATTGCCTCTGAGATAGGGACCATGCGCGTAACACAGCAAATTGACGCATTGGAGATTATGGGCGTAAATTCGGCCTCATTCCTCATCCTTCCCAAAATTTTAGGCTTGATGACCATGATTCCATTCCTGGTCATCTTCAGCATAGTTTCGGGATTCCTCGGGGCCTACGCCACCGCATACGCAGGCATCATCACGCCCGATGATCTGACAGTGGGTCTCTTGCACGCTTTTGTGCCCTGGTTTATCTGGATGTCCATCATCAAGAGTGTGGCTTTCGCCTTCATCATCGCCAGCGTGTCGTCGTACTACGGCTACAATGTGCAGGGAGGCTCCTTTGACGTAGGAAAGGCATCGACCAACGCTGTGGTTTCCAGTAGCATGCTCATTCTCTTTGCAGACATCTTCCTAACACAACTTTTGAGTTAATCCATAATTCACAATACATTATTAAGTTTTCTAAGGCCAAAGAGGGAAAAGGATGAGAAAACTCATTTGCAAGGTTAACCTCAAAACCCCAGAACCTCAGAATCTCAGAATATGATTGAAGTCAAGAAACTATATAAGACCTTTGAGGACGGAAAGACCATCCTGAAGGATATCAACTTCACCTTCGAGGACGGAAAGACGAACCTCATCATCGGCCAAAGCGGTAGCGGAAAGACAGTGCTGATGAAGAACCTCGTAGGGCTGTTCGACCCGACTAGTGGCCAGATCCTTTACGATGGACGCGATTTCGTGAGGATGACGAAACATGAACGTGTGATGCTGCGTCGCGAGATGGGCATGATATTCCAAAGTGCAGCTTTGTTTGACTCAATGACTGTGTTGGAGAATGTCATGTTCCCCTTAGATATGTTCTCGGATATGAACGAGGCCGACCGCATAAAAAGGGCAAAGTTCTGCCTCGACCGCGTCAATTTGCAAGGTGCAGAGGAGAAGATGCCTGGCGAGATTTCGGGAGGCATGCAGAAACGCGTGGCTATTGCCCGCGCCATCGCCCTCAATCCCAAATACCTTTTCTGCGATGAGCCAAACTCGGGTCTTGACCCCAAGACTTCACTTGTCATCGACGACCTCATCCACAGCATCACCCACGAGTACAAGATGACCACCATCATGAACACTCACGACATGAACTCGGTGATGGGCATCGGCGAACACATTCTCTATATCCACGAGGGCGAAGTGGGCTGGACTGGCACAAAGGATGAAATCATGACCTCAGAAAACGAGAAACTGAATTCCTTCATTTTCGCCAGTGATGTCATGCGCTATGCCAAGGAAACGATGAACAGGGAAGAATAGATAAAACGAAACGCGCCTAAGGCGCAACAAAACGTGGCTTCACCGCTACGAAGACCTCTGTTCCCTTCCTAGTATCCCTCCTACAAAAGGATATAAATCGTAAAATTGTAAATAAAAAGCCTTAACTCTAATACACACATGAAACGCATCCTTTCCATTCTCTCCGTCATTGTCGGTTGCCAATTGGCAATTGTCAATTCCGCATTGGGACTAACCACACCGCAGTTCAACGGGGATAAATTCTATCTCATCAAGTTTGTCAATAGCCAACTCTACTTGACCGCCGGAAACAATGGCGGTAACCTCACTACACAAAGTGGGAGTCTGGAAAGCGCCACCGACAAACAATTGTGGAAGTTTGTGGGCAATCAGAATACCTTCCAATTGATGAACAAGGCAGGACAATATGCAGTCTACAGCACCTCTGCCAGTCGCATTCAAGGACAAGGCAGTAGTGACGCCTCTGGTTGGTCACTCGCCAATGGCACCACTTACTGGCAAATGAAATGGCTCGGCACTAGTGCCAGTCAAGCCTACATGAATCAATGGGGCGGTACGGGAGTTGGTACTTCGCTGGGTTTGTGGACCAGTGGCGACACCAACAACCAGTTCGTTATAATCGACCCTGAAGACCCTGATGTGGCAGATTTCTATACCACTGGAGCATCGTCTTTCACTCCTCAGCATCCGCTCACACTTTGGTACGACCAACCTGCCACCACAACGGGTGTCGCCAACCCTTGGATGGAATACTCACTCCCCATCGGCAACGGCCAACTGGGTGCCAGTCTCTTCGGTGGCATCATGAAGGACGAAATTCAATTTAACGAAAAGACACTTTGGACGGGCGGTCCCAATGACATGGGAGGCTATGGTCAATACAAGAACTTTGGTTCTATCTTTGTGGAAGACATCTCAGGCCACTTTGGCAAGACATCGACTAAGGCAGCCAAGGACTACTATCGCTATCTAGACATTCAAAACGGCACGGGTGGTGTGCACTACACTTCCACCGATGGTGCTACTCTCTACGACCGCACCTATCTCGCAAGCCATCCCGACCAAGTCATTGCCGTTCGCTATCGGGCCATTGGCTCCGACCGAATGACACTCCGCATCCACATGGAACCGGGTGCCGACATCAATGCCACCTATGCCGTCCAGCCCAACAACGAGGACTACGACCTGCGCCTCAACGGAAGGCTGACCACCGTGCAATATGTGGCGTACCTCCACATAGACCTGCCCAGTCAGGGCACTCGTTCCTACGACGCCACCACCAAGTCGGTGACCATATCCGATGCCGACGAGGTTGTTCTCTATCTGGCTGCCGCCACAAACTATGATGACTCTCCCACCAATGCCTCTTGCGTACAGGGTTCCCTAAGTAATGTTCTATCTACCGTTCGCGAACGCTGCACTACAGCCGCCGCAAAGGGCTATGATGCTGTGCTCGCCGACCACGCCGCAGACTTTGAGGCACTCACCAGTCGCGTTAACCTGCAACTTGAGGGAGCAGCCTCCAAGCGTACCACCAACCGGCTCATTGACTACTACAACACACTCTCTGACCTCAATAATCCCGAAGCACGTTTCCTCGAGCAACTCTACTTTGCCTACGGCCGCTACCTCGAAATCAGCAGCAGTCGTGGAATCAATGTTCCCAACAACCTGCAAGGCATATGGAACAACCTCTCACAAGCTCCTTGGAACAGTGACATACACACCAACATCAACATCCAAATGAACTATTGGCCCGCCGAGGTGACTAACCTCTCGGAAATGCACCTGCCCTTCCTCAACTTCATCATCAAGATGGCACAGCAGGCCAATTACAAGAAGGCTGCCACCCAGTACGGCGGCGTCACACAGGGGTGGACCGTGTTCACCGAGAGTAATATCTTCGGCGGCATGAGCACTTGGGGCAGCAACTACTTCGTGGCCAACGCCTGGTATTGCAGCCACCTTTGGCAGCATTTCCGCTTCACACGCGATGAGGAGTTCCTTGCCCGTGCCTTCCCCGTGATGTGGAGGTGCGCTCAATTCTGGATGCAACGCCTTATTCAGGACAAGGGCTACAACAGCGCTACGCAGAACAGCGGCTACAAAGGCACAGCCTACCAGTTCTCCCCCGACGGCACATACGTTGCCCCCAACGAATACTCAGCCGAACAGAATGCCCACAGTAGTGAGGACGGAACAGCCCATGCCCAGCAACTCATCTACGCCCTCTTCTCCAGCGTGAAGGAGGCTTACGACATATTGGGCCCAGCCGTAACCGGATTAAGCGAAAGTGATATAACCAAGTTGCTCAACTATCTCGAAAAAACTGACCAAGGACTCCACACCGAGACCTACACCGCAAACAGTAGCCTCAACTCCGGTTGGACCAATCCGCGCAACGGAGTCAGAAAGGGCGACATTATTTTGCGCGAGTGGAAATACTCGCCCTACGATGTCAGCGATGATCCCAGCCACCGCCACATGAGCCACCTCATGGCACTATATCCCCTTTCCGACATCGATCCCTCCAGCCCATACTTCACGCCTGCTGTCAACAGCCTGAAACTGCGTGGCGATGCAGCCACCGGCTGGTCGATGGGATGGAAGGTCAACCTCTGGGCACGCGCCCTTGATGGTGACCACGCCCACACTATACTCAAGAACGCTCTCAAGCACAGCACCTCCTACGGCACCAACCAATATGCTGGTGGCGTCTATTACAATCTCTACGATGCCCATGCCCCCTTCCAGATTGACGGAAACTTCGGATGCTGTGCCGGCATCGCCGAGATGCTCTTGCAGAGCCACAGCGACACCTTGCAACTCTTGCCCGCACTACCAAGCACTTGGTCCGAAGGCAGTATCGATGGACTTCGAGCTGTGGGCAACTTCCAAGTAAACCAAGCATGGAAAGATGGGAAGATTATCTCTGTTGTCATCCTTTCGGAAAGCGGAATGCCATGTGCAATCAAATATCCTGGCATTGCAGAACACTCTGTTTACTGCGGAAGCCAGGAAGTGTCCGTACGGATCATCGATCCAAACACCATTGTTTTCCCCACTGAGGCCGGAAGATGGTACGAAATCGACTTTGGCAACATGACGGGCCTTCAGAACCTGAAGAATCGTTCTGAACTAGAGTTTGAGGTTCGCCGACAAGGCGATATATTGACAATAGAAGGCAAGGACCTTGCCCAAGTGCGTGCCTATGACACTGCGGGACGCCAGCTTAAGCCCCGCGCTCACCATTCCTTTCGCACCCCACGTGGCGTTGTCTTCGTTCAGGCCAGTGACAAAGAAGGCCGCACGCGAGTGAAGAAGGTTGGAGAATAGAGCCCATCTAAACAAAACACATAATCAACAAACAAGTGGGGGAAGCTGGAAAGCCTCCCCCACTTGTTTTATATTTGCTATTAGGGTTTAACTGATTTTACTGCCTGGCTTCACCTCGTGCTCAGTGGTGGTGACAGAGATGGTGCCGTCGTAGTTCTCGGCAGAGAGAATCATGCCTTCGGAGACAAGTCCGTTCTTAAACTCACGCGGAGCCAGGTTGGCCACGAAAAGCACTTGTTTGCCCACAAGCTGCTCGGGTTCGTACCACTGACTGATGCCGCTGACGATAGTGCGGTTCTGCAGACCGTCGGCAATCTTGAACTTCAGGAGTTTCTTCATCTTGGGCACACGCTCACACTCCAGCACAGTGCCGACGCGGATGTCGAGTTTCTGGAAGTCGTCGAACGAGATGGTTTCCTTGATGGGCTCTGCCTGATAGTTTGCCATTTCATTCTGTTTGATGGTATCCTCCAGTTTCTTGACCTGGGCAGCGATAACGTCGTCCTCAATCTTAGAGAAGAGCAGCGAGGGCTTGTTCAGTTGCTTGCCTGTAGGGAGCAAATCTGTACGACCGAGCCAATCCCACTGGAACTCATCCATTGCAATCATATCGCGTAAGCGCTTTGAGGAGAAAGGCAGGAACGGTTCAAAAGCAATGGCCAGATTGGCAGTAAGTTGAAGACTGATATAGATGATGGTCTTCACACGCTCGGGGTCGGTCTTGATAACTTTCCAAGGTTCGCAGTCGGCAATATACTTGTTACCAATACGTGCCAGGTTCATGGCCTCCTTTTGGGCATCGCGGAACTTGAAGTTCTCAAGCAACTGCTCCAGACGGTTCTTCACGCCTTGGAACTCTGCCAAAGTCTCGCGATCGTAGTCGGTCAGTTCGCCACACTCGGGCACACGGCCTTCGTAATACTTCTGCGTCAGCTGCAGGGCGCGGTTAACAAAGTTGCCATAGACGGCTACAAGCTCGTTGTTGCAACGCGCCTGGAAGTCGGCCCATGTGAAGTCGTTGTCCTTAGTCTCGGGTGCATTTGCTGTCAGTACATAGCGCAGTTCATCCTGTCGGTCGGGCAGTTCATCGAGGTATTCATTGAGCCAAACGGCATAATTCTTGGAGGTGGAAATCTTGTTACCTTCGAGGTTGAGGAACTCGTTCGAGGGCACGTTGTCGGGCAGGATGTATTCACCGTGCGCCTTCAGCATGGCGGGGAAAACAATACAGTGGAAGACAATGTTGTCCTTGCCGATGAAATGCACGAGGCGAGTCTCGGGATCCTTCCACCACGTCTCCCACGAACCCAGTTCGGGATGCGCGTCGCAGAGCTCCTTGGTGTTCGATATATAACCGATGGGGGCATCGAACCAAACATATAGCACCTTGCCCTCAGCCCCTTCGATGGGTACAGGAATACCCCAGTCGAGGTCGCGTGTGACAGCACGAGGGTGCAGGCCACCATCGAGCCACGACTTGCACTGTCCATAGACGTTGGGGCGCCATTCCTTGTGTTCCTCCAGGATCCACTTCTCGAGCCAAGCTTGGTCTTTGTCAAGAGGCAGATACCAGTGCTTCGTCTCACGTTTCACCAGAGGATTGCCCGTCTCAGCGTTGTAAGGATTGATGAGTTCCTCAGGCGAGAGCGTGGCACCGCAGTGCTCGCACTGGTCACCATAGGCCTCTGGGGCATGGCAGCGCGGACATTCGCCACGGATGTTACGGTCGGTGAGGAAGTGACCTGTCTGTTCGTCGTAGAACTGCTCGCTCACCTGTTCCACAAACTTTCCCTCGTCGTAAAGTTTTTTGAAGAAGTCGCTCGCTAATTTGTGGTGGGTGGGCGAAGTGGTGCGACTATAGACATCAAACGAGATGCCAAAGCGCTCAAACGAATCCTTAATCAGGTGGTGGTAGCGGTCAACGACCTGCTGCACGGTGATGCCCTCCTTGCGGGCACGAATAGTGACGGGGACACCATGTTCGTCCGAACCGCCAATAAAGAGCACATCACGACCTTTCAGTCTGAGA
>JAEEGL015547927.1_pt1 | contig 12628 bp, 9 predicted proteins | sample 9134231 | NCBI WGS metagenome assembly JAEEGL01 (sample SAMN16246548, study PRJNA631951) | gut metagenome | biome: gut microbiome; feature: rumen; material: fiber-attached | host: Bos | place: Iran: Karaj | collected 2018-10
GCCGCAACGGCAAGCGCACAGCTCCCGCCGCGTTCAAAATCGCCTGCGACCTGGTGGACGAAGGCATGCGCTCCGAGGAAGAAGCTGTGGCTATGATCGAGCCGCGTAACCTCGACACGTTGCTGCATCCCCAGTTCGATCCCGCCGCGCTCAAGCGCAGCGAAGCGATCGGCAAAGGCCTCGGCGCGTCTCCCGGCGCAGCCTGCGGCAAGGTCGTGTTTACCGCTGACGACGCCGTCGCTTGGGCGAAGAAGGGCGAAAAGGTCGTTCTGGTGCGCCTTGAAACCAGCCCAGAAGACATCACCGGCATGAAGAGCGCGCAGGGCATCCTGACCGTGCGCGGAGGCATGACCAGTCACGCGGCGGTCGTTGCGCGCGGCATGGGCAAATGCTGTGTTTCCGGCTGCGGCGAAATCGTGATGGACGAAGAAAACAAGCGTTTTAGCCTTTCGGGCAAGACTTTCACCGAAGGAAGCTGCATTTCGATCGACGGCACCACCGGCAACATCTATGACGGCATCATCCCCACCAAGGATGCGGAGCTCCCAAATGAGTTTTACCGCATCATGGGCTGGGTCGACAAGTTCCGCAAGCTCAAAGTACGCACCAACGCCGATACGCCCAACGACGCCAAAAAGGCGCGCGAACTGGGTGCCGAAGGTATTGGCCTTTGCCGTACCGAACATATGTTCTTCGAGGAAGACCGCATCGCTGCTTTCCGCGAGATGATCTGCTCCGACACTAAGGAAGGCCGCGAAGCCGCGCTGGAAAAGATCCTCCCCTATCAGCAGGGCGACTTTGAAAAGCTCTACGAAGCGCTGGAAGGCTGCCCGGTCACCATCCGCTTCCTGGATCCGCCGCTTCACGAGTTCGTCCCGAACACCGAGGAGGAGATCGAACAGCTGGCCAAGGCGCAGGGCAAGACCGTCGAGCAGATCAAGACCATCATCGCCGGCCTGCACGAGTTCAACCCGATGATGGGTCACCGCGGATGCCGTCTGGCCGTCACCTATCCGGAGATCGCCGTCATGCAGACGCGTGCCGTCATCCGTGCCGCCATCAACACCAAGAAGAATCATCCCGACTGGGACGTCGTCCCGGAGATCATGATCCCGCTGGTTGGCGAGCTGAAGGAGCTGAAGTACGTCAAGAACTACGTCACCAAGACCGCCGATGAAGAGATCGCTGCCGCCGGCATCGAGATGCACTACAAGGTCGGTACGATGATCGAGATCCCGCGCGCGGCCCTCACCGCCGATGAGATCGCGAAGGAAGCGGAGTTCTTCTCGTTCGGCACCAACGACCTGACCCAGATGACATTCGGCTTCAGCCGTGACGACGCGGGCAAGTTCCTGGGCGCCTACTACGATGCGAAGATCTACGAGAACGACCCGTTCGCGAAGCTGGACCAGGTCGGTGTCGGTAAGCTGGTCAAGATGGCCGCGACCCTGGGCCGCGAGACCCGTCCCGACATCAAGCTCGGCATCTGCGGCGAGCACGGCGGAGATCCCTCCACCGTGGAATTCTGCCACAAGGTCGGCCTGAACTACGTGTCCTGCTCGCCGTTCCGCGTCCCGATCGCGAGACTTGCCGCCGCGCAGGCTGCCATCGCGAATCCGCGGAAGTAAGACGTTAAGGACAGTACCGCTTCTAAAAGCGGTGCGTTAACAGTCAAAACCAAAGAGGCCGGCTTCTCCCGGAAATGGGGAGGCCGGTCTTTTTGTGTTTTTACAGGATGAGATCATGAAAAAGGAAATGAATTGACCGGTGCGGGCGGCAGGTGTAAAATTATAAATACTGACCCGTCCGCCTGATCATCAGGCCGGAGCACACGTTTTTAAATCGTTCAGATATAGGGAGGACAGCTTTATGAGAAGACTACATCTGATCCTGATCATTCTTTTATGTTTATGCCTGTCGGCGTGCAAGGGGCGGACTGAGTCTACATCGACAGAAGCCCCGTCCGGCCAGGCGGTCTACCCGCTTCCGGACGAAAACGGCGACGGAAACCCGGACATCCCGGGCGAATGCGCGGCGGTCGTTTATCTTTCCATCAACCCGGAGATCGCGCTGTTCATCGACGGGCAGGAGCGCGTGATCGGCGTCGAATTCCTGAATGAAGACGCGGAAGCGGCATACGGCGATCTGAAACTCGGCGGGATCCCGTATTCCGAATGTGCGGGGAAGATCGTCGAAGCGGCCATCGAAAAGCAGTATCTGAAAGCGGACGGGACGGTCACGGTCGAGGTATCGGTGCTTTCGGACGGGCTGGAGAGCGAAAAGCTCTCCGGGGCGGTCGAAGAGAAGGTGCGGGAAGTCGCATCGGAGCGGGAGATCGCGGTCGCGGTCAGCGCCGGAGACGTGAAGGAGCCCGGCAGGATCCTTTGCTGGGAGTGCCTGGGCAGTGGAAGATGCATTTACTGCGACACCTGCGGGCCCTGCGAATTCTGCAGCGGAAAGGGCCGGGTGGTCTGCGAAGCCTGCGAGGAAGGCTACGTGGAATGCGACCGTTGCCACGGCAACACTTCCGGCGAACAGTTCATCACCGTCAAGGTCACGGAAGAGGTCGAATACTGCACCGTCTGCGGCGCGAAGCGCGGTACGGAAAACGTGATCTGCCCCACCTGCGGCGGCACCGGTAAAGCCCCCTGCCATATGTGCGGCGGTAAGGGCCGGCTCACCTGCACGCAGTGCGGCGGAAAGGCCTATGAGCCCTGCCCGAAAAACGGCGTGGACTGCTCGGCTCCGGGCTGCGACGGATCCAGGCACAAATGCCCCAACTGTGACGAGAACGGCCTCAAGGACTGCAATGAATGCGAAGACGGGACCGAACCCTGCTCCGTGTACTGCGTTCACCCGGGCGACTGCCTGACAACGCGCGTTGAAGAGGTCGAGAAGGAGGTCGACAACCCCGACTTCTGCACGGCCTGCGGCGGACAGGGACGCTTCCTCTGCAACGTCTGCGGCGGCGATTATGTGAGGACCTGCGAGCTCTGCGCCGGGACCGGCATCACGCCGTGCGGCATGTGCCAAACGGAGAAGGGCGTGTGCGAGATGTGCCACGGCAGCGGCATGCTCGATCCATGACGATGAACAGAACAGAATAGAAAAAAGACCCGCTGCGGACGAAGGTTCCGGAGCGAGTCTTTTTTTTACGCCGGTCCGCGCTTGTCCGGAGGCTTCCTTTTCTGCTGCCGGCGGCCCGGGAAGCCGGCGGTGTCTTTTTTTGCGTAAAGCAGTCCTTCAAAAGCGGGTGATGTCCCTGATGCGGCTCTTTTGATAAGAAAAAATGATAATTTGCCATATAGTTTTTTAAAAAAGCTTTGAAAGAGCAGCAGTTTCATCGCCTATATAAATTATTATAGTTACCCAAAGGTAACGCCACTTTATTGCAAAAAAAGCGGACGATTTATCAAAATATAAGCATTTATATGGTTGCTTTTCTTGCTGAGAAATGATAGTATAAACGTGGTTTATGCTGTTCTTCTGAATGAGCAGACAGTTATCCACAGGCAACACTGAAGAAGACACTTGGGTTTTCACAAGAATATGACAGTTGGGGGACTCACCATGAAAAAGAAATTAATGGCCGCCGTACTGGCCCTGATCCTGATGATGGCCACGGCCATGCAGGGCGTGTTCGCGGCTGACAGGACCATCGCGTCCATCGCCGGCGACGCGGACCCGCTTCCGGAAGGTTATTCCGCGGTCGCGACGCCCGGAACGAACGGCAGTGGGACAAACGGGTCGATCCTGGCAGGAAAGACCATATCCGACCTGAACGACTGGCAGATCGTTTCCGGCGGGTTCGTATCGAACCGTCCGCTGCTCTCGACCAAACAGGAGAGCGAAGACGGCCTGGTACGCCTCCAGAAGAACATCTTCCCGACGGACACGGAAAATGAGTTCCTGGTCTACCTCTCCGTGGACGCCAAAGTCCAGGAGATCCTGACCAAGGAAGTGCTCTCGCAGGTCACGCAGGGCCTTTTGAGCTCGGGCTTGTATCTGGCAGGCCGATCCAAACACTACGCGCCGTCTTCCGTAACGGAGGATAATCAGCACGTAGGCAACGGGTCGCTGGCGACCGCACCGCCGAACGGAAATGTCAACGCTGCCGCCTCGACTTACGACCCCAACAATGAAAAACAGCTGATCATCTGGTTCCAGTACAGAGACTATTCGAAATCGGAAGCGGAATCCCCCTGGGTGACCATCGCGGTGACGTACGTCAACATGTCGGTCCCGAACTCCGCGGCGTTCCTGACGATCCCGAACGCGGATTATGAGGTCGGAGACAACCCGGAAGAAGACAGGGATCATTTCGACTGGATCAACCTGGGCCTGGTCAACCAGGCCGGTGAGCTGTTCTGGGAGGAAGGCCAGGATGCTGTTCCGCTGGAGACGGATGAGAACGGTGTCCATATCCTTCCGGTCCATCTGACCACGGCCGCCTACAACAAGATCCTGGATACGGTCGAAGAAGAGATCTCGGAGAAGGTCACTTCCGTGGTGATCGGCGGCACCGGGACGGATACCGGCGCCTACATCGCCGATACGATGGGCGACTACATCCTTTACAAAGGAACGGCATCCGGCTTTGCGAACGATATTACCGTTGAACCGACTCCGTCCGGCAGCACGGGCCAGGCCGTGGAATGGCACCTGGTCGCCAAGAACGATCCCATCACTTCCGAGAAGGTCGTGGAGATCTTACCCGAGGTGACGGTTCCCACACCTACGGAGCAGGATCCGAACGCCACCACCACGACGTCGGGCACCTCCACGACATACTGGAACCTGAACGTGGCCGAGGTCGTCTACAAAGTGACCCTTGACGTCACGAAGGACCTCTTCTCAAGCGGCTCGGTGTATGACGTCAACGACTCCACCGTCCTGCATTACAGCGTGGACGGCGATGGAGAACCGGACCGGACGCTTACGCTTGAAGAGAATCCCGAGGTACAGGGCACGATGTACAACGTCGCCTTCACAAAGAAGGATGACAGCGGCAACCAGCTTCCCGGCGTTACGTTCACGCTGGTCGGCCCCGCCTCGAATCCGGACGTCACCTCTTCCGAGCGGACGCTCGTCTCAGGGGAGGATGGAGCGGTCTCTTTCGAATCCCTTCCCTGGGGCACCTACACGCTGAAGGAGACTGCGCCTGCGGGCTACACCGGCATCGCGGACATGACTCTGAACATCGGCTACACCAAGTGGCCTACGGACGTCATGCACAATACGACGTCGAATGACGTTTATAACATCAACGAGAACACGGAGATCATCAACACGCTGAACAAGGTGACCGTGAACAAGTCGGTCGATACGTTCGGAGACCTGGAGGCCTCGGAGATCGACCACACCATCTATTTCGCCCTCCGGGACAAGAATTCGGGCGAATACCTGAAGGACGGTAACGGGAATCTGATCTACAAGACCATCACGATCTCCGGCGGAGAAGTCTCCGGACCGGTCACGTTCGAAGGCGTCCCCAGCGGCGAATATGACGTGATGGAACTGAAGTCGGTCGACCCCGTCCAGGCCTTAGCCGCGAACGATGTCATCTCAAAGGCCCAGGGCGCCGATCTCCAGATCTACAGCATCTCGGCTGTGGAAGGCGACGGCACCAGCGGAAACGACGCGAACCTGATCAACGGCGTTTCCTCGGCGACAGTATCGTTCAAGAACGTCTACCGGCACGTGAGCGAGAAGATCACCTATTCGGTCAACAAGAAATGGGCGACGTACAGCGGAACCGACATTGCCGCCCCGGAGAACGCGTCAGTGACGTTCACCCTTTACCGGACGGCCGAAAACAAGCCGGAGGTCATTGAGTCGGTGGGCACCATCACGCTGGACGGCGTAGTTGACACGAATGGCGAGCCTGCGGCCTGGGGCGCGCTGTTTGACGAACTTCCCAGCCAGAACGAGGCCGGTTACACCTATACCTACAAAGTGCGTGAGACTGGCTGCCCGGACGGATATGCGCCGTACATCGGCAACACGCCCATGGGCGCGGACGATTATCAGACGCAGAGCGGCGGCAGCATCACGAACCGCAAGCAGACCACCGACGTCGTGATCAAGAAGCTCGTTTCCGGCCATTACACGAATGAGACCTTCATGTTCACCGCCTCTTACGGCGACGTTACCGCGATATTCCAGCTTGGGGCGGACGAGACCAAGACCATCAGCGACGTTCCGGTCGGGGCATCCATGACCGTTACGGAGCAGGCAAACGAGAATTTCTCCACCAAGGCCAAGGATCTGGAAGGCACGGTGACTGACGGCAACACTTGTACGTTCAGCGTGATCGAGACCGCGAACGCGGTCGAGTTCACCAATACGCGGAAAACGGGCACACTGACGGTCTCCAAGACGGTGGTCAGTGATCTCAGCGCGGATAAGAGCGCCGAGTTCGACTTTGCGATCTCCTTGAAGGACACCAGTATCAGCGGGACCTTCGGCGACGTGGATCTCACCTCGGGCGTGGGAACCTTCAAGCTGAAGGACGGACAGAGCAAGACCATCAGCGGCCTGCCTGTCGGCGTGGAATACGTCGTGGCGGAGACCCAGCTTCCTACGGGCATCGTGAATACGGAAGCGGCCGGGAACGAGGGCACCATCAGCACCACCGCCTCCGCGGCGACATTCACGAACACGCGTGAGACCGGAAGCATTACGGTCACGAAGACGGTCGTTTCCCCGCTGGAAGAGGACCAGGAGATCGACTTCTCCTTCCAGCTGCAGCTGGGCGACCGCACCATCAACAAACCTTACGAGGCCGCGAAGGGCACCGAGAGCCTGACGGTCACGTTTGAGAACGGCGTCGGCCGCTTCACCCTGAAGGGCGGCGAGAGCATCACCATCACGGGTCTGCCTACGGTCGTGGCCTACTGGGTGCGTGAAGCCGCTGAGGACGGCTTTGTCCAGGAACCCATGAACGACCTGGGCGACGCGGTCATCACCGGAAACGTCAGCAAGGACGGCACCACGGCTGCCTTCACGAATACGGCCAAGCCCGGCACGCTGACCGTTACCAAGACGTTCAGCGGCATCATCGAGGCGCTGATCCCGGAGAACCTCTCCATCACGGTCGGAGACCGGATGCTGACCATTGCGGACGCGGACGAAGACAGCGCGTTCCCGACCTACACCTGGACGCTTGAGGAAATGGATGCCGGCTCTTATGAAGCATCCGAGTCCAACGCGGACGTCGACGGCTTCGATCTGGAGACGGACATCCCGGATCCGGTCACGCTGGAGAAGGACGGCGAGGCGAGCATCGAGATCACCAACGAATACACGCACAAGACCATCTCCATCCCGGTCGTTAAGGTCTGGGACGACGATGAAAACGCGGACGGCTTCCGGCCGGCTTCCGTCACGGTCTGGCTGCTGGCGAACGGCGAAAAGACCGATCTGAGCCTGACCCTTTCCGACGAGAGTTGGGAAAGCGTGTTTGAGGATCTTAATGAAGTCGATGAGAACGGCGAGCCCATCGAGTATTACGTGGAAGAGGAAGAGGTCGAGCATTACACTGCGGACGTTGTCGGCGATGTGGAGAGAGGCTTCCAGATCACGAACACCGTGGAGCCTCCCGAGACCGGCGATCACAGCCATATCGGCCTGTGGTGCTCCATTCTGGCCGCATCCCTGTTCGCACTTCTGTTCCTGGCCGGATCCAGGCGCAAAAGGGCCTGAAAAGGCTTCAAAAGTTAAAAGTCAATAAAGTGATCATAAAGGGAAAGAGCCGCAGAAATGCGGCTCTTTTTCGCGTCAGAAAGGTACTCTGTTTGTCTGACAAAAATCGCCCCGGTCTTTTAAACAAGACCGGGGCGGTGTTCCCGTGTAAGCGGCGGATCACGCCTTGAACAGGAGCTTCAGGTAATTCCAGAAATAGTACGGTACCAGGTAATCGGTATGGTAATAATCCGAGAGCGTGTAGCAGAGGTTGTTCTTTTTGGGATCCGTTCCGAAGGAGAAGCACGGATGTTCACTCAGAAGCTTGACCTGCTTCCGCATGCCGGCGCCGTCCCGGACGCCGCCGCTTCCGGCGTAGATGAAGAACGGGAGCTCCGGATGCGCCTTGATAGGCGCGGTGATGTACTCGATGACCTCTTCGTCCGTGAAGGTCGGGAACGGCCCGCTTCCCGGAGGCATGGGCATCGGCTTGTCGCCGGAGATGCCGCCGCTGGTGGGGCAGAACCACCGGAATTCTTCAAAGCAGTAGTGGAACATCCGCCAGGTCCAGCCGCCGCCTCTGGAATACCCGGAGAAGGCGCGGTGATCGCGGGAAGCCTTGACGGCTGCTTCCGAAGGATCTTCCAGGTAGGTGTTGTACTTCGTTTCCAGCGCGGGGATGATGTCCTTTACGATCTCCTTGTAGTAATAGCCGGGGATGCCGGGCGTCCAGCCGTCTCCGGCTTCCGCGCCGCCGGTCTGGGTGCGGACGTCGGCGTCGCGCATCGGATCCATGTAATAGGTCACGAAGACGATGATGCAGGGGTCCAGCTCGCCGGAATCGAACAGCATGTCGAACATGTACTTGTTGCCGCCGACGGCGAACATCGCGGGCTCGCAGGTGTTGCCGTGCTGGAAATAGAGGACATTGTACTTCCGGGTCTTATCGTCCTTGTCATAGCAGTAGGGCAGGTAAACGTACGCGGTCTTGTGATAGGTCACGCCGTTCTCATAGACGGCAGTGTCGTAGTCGAACCGCTCGACTTTGCCCATTTTCTCCGGTACGCCGGTCCTGAGACGGATGTTTTCCTCAAACACGGTCTCATAATTCAGGACTTCGCCGGGCTTTGTGATCACTTTTCTGAATTCTTCCATTTCTTCTCCTTTCGCAGTTGATCATTGCCGCGGGGCCGTGCCGCGCAGTGCGTTCGTGTTCATCTGTGTTCAGTATAGCACAGGAAGCACACGTTTTCTATCAGAAAGCGGGCAGAAACGGCGAAGCTGCAAGTTCGGCTTAGATCACTGAATTCTTTACGGAAGACGCGCCGATCACCGGATCCGGGAGAAGACCCCGGTACTGCAGAAGGCGCGTCTTTCTTTTTATCTTTCTAATTGAAAAAGATGAGGCAAAAATGCTTTCCGGGTATTATAATAAAATCAGAACATGTGACCGGCGGAGGAGGACAGAAAATGGAGATCATCCGGGCGACAGAGACGTGGCAGCGGGCAGGGGCTTATTACGTCCGCATACAGGCGATGGCAAGGAAACATCACATCACGTTGCAGCGTGAGTTCGATGCGCACGACGGCCCGGAAACGCAGTACGTCGTGGCCCTTGAAGAAGACTTCCCGATCGCGACCGCGCGGATGTATTCTTTGGACGGGAAATGCGTGATGATCGGGCGCGTGGTGGTCCTTCCGGAGCATCGGCACAAAGGGATCGGCACCGCCGTGGTCCGCGCCTGCGAGGAATGGGCCAAAGAGCAGGGCTTCACGGCGTCGGTCGTGGAGAGCCGGGACAACAAAACGGAGTTTTATCAAAAACTCGGTTATACGCTTACGGATGAGATCGTGGAAGGCGATACCTTCCGCTGTATCCGGATGGAGAAAGAATTGTGAGAAAGAAAAATCAGGAAAAAACGGAACAGAAGCGGAATCCGTATCTGGACATCCAGATCCGGAACGAGGTCCTCCAGGTGGAGAGTTTTCTTACGTTTTGCAAACTCGCCGCGCGGAAGGATGACGGGACCGTCGATGAAACAGAACAGAAGATGCTGAAACAGATCGAAAAAAGCGCGGATAGATTTATCCGCACATTAAAGGATCTGGCCCCTGAGAAATGAGGTCCCTATTATGAAAAACCGCGTGCGATTGCTTTTTATCGGAAACAGCCATACCTTTGTCAACAGCGTGCCGCTTCTTGTGCGGGACCGGGCCGAGGAAGCCGGATTCGACTGCGAGGTCACAATGATCGCCCACGGCGGCTGGTATCTCAGCCAGCATGTGAAGGAGCCGGACGTCCGGTTCAACATCCTGAAAGGCCGCTATGACTATGTGATCCTCCAGGAGCACGCGCATCCCTGGGGCCCGGAGGACGTGTTTTGGGAGGCTGCCAGGACACTGACCGAATGGATCCGGGAAGGAAACGCGAAAGCGGTCCTTTACGAGACCTGGGCTGCCGAACGCCAGCCCGAGATGCAGGAAGTCATGAACCGGGTCTATCGGGAGGTCGCCCGGGAGACCGGCGCCCTGGTGGCGCCTGTGGGCGAGAACTGGTGGGCTTACAGGGAAGCGCACCCGGACCTGCAGCTCTACTATACGGATGGCGAGCATGCCGGCTTCGCCGGGTCCGACTTTGCGGCAAAGATCATTTGGGAGACAGTTCTGGAGGACCTGAACAGGGAGGATCGAGACACGCTTTAAACACGGTCTTACCAGACTTCAATAAAACGTAAAGAGGCAATTGGATCAATTGCGGAGGCTTAACATGGTAAAACAAAAAAGAGACGGCAAGATTGAAATGATGCGTTTTTATGCGATCATAACGATCATGTGCGGTCACTTCAGAGTGATCGGGCTCAGTGATTTAGAAAGGCCCTTTGCAAAAACATGGATCTTTGTTGAGTTTTTCTTCATCATTTCAGGCTTTTTTGCTGCGAAGGTATTTGATGGGAGGGAAAACGGAAAGACGGACCCGGCTCTGGCGGTAAAGTACACTCTGACGAAGTTCAAACGTTACCTGCCATATGTCATTTGCGCCGTGGCGCTCGAATATGCTCTTCGGTATACCTACCTGCTTCAGTCAGGAGCATTCCATAAATGGATGAGCTCTATCGATGATATGCCCTTTGAAATGATGATGCTGTCGGCGGCGAATACAAACGGAACAAAGGCCTTTGCGCTTTGGTTCCTGTCGGCTTCATTCATCGTCTTTCCGTTCGTATGCCTGATTGCACAGCAGAAGAATAAGTACGTGAGACTTATACTGGCTTTTTATCCTGCGCTGATCTATTACTTCTTTCGGAAACAGAGTATTGGGGAACACGCTTACCCGAATCAGCTGATACGCGCTTTCTGCGGCATGATGCTCGGAATCGTCACCTACCATCTGGCAGGGTATTTGTCATCGAAACAGTTTTCAAAACGCATAAAAACTTGTTTTAGCGTTTTGTTGATCGCTATATACGCCGTTTTGCTGGGGATGGGGTATTTGAATTGGGTACTGACGGGAACTTATCTGCTGTGTTTTATTCTAGCCGTATCTCTCACGTTCGGCAACGTTACACTGCTGCCGTCCTGCTCGAATAGGCTGGTTCTGTATTTAGGAGAGTTAAGTATGCCGATGTACATCTGGCATCAGCCGCTGGGACATCTGATCAATACGATCTGGCCCGACGGAGGAACGGCTTTCAAGATCATCGCTTACTATGGAGTCACAATAGCGGTTTCCTTGATCAGTCTTCTCATCGTAAAATGGGTCAGAAAACGGATACAGCGGAGAAGAGAGACAGGCGCTGCTCCTGCCGCATGATTCGAATATAGAGCTGGTCAAATCCATGCAAAACAGCTCGAAAAACGGAGAATAGCCTTGGCTTCAGGCGTTTCCAAAGAATAGTATTAACTATAGGATCCCCAGTGACCGGGGATCCCGGAGTTCTCGAACAAAAAGGAGAATGCCATGTCTTTCAAAAAGGATCTGATCCGCCGTTTTCCGTGGCTGTATCAGATCTATTATGAACAGAAGACACGTGCCGCCGTGCGGGCGAACACGCCCTCGGACCGGGAGGATATGATCCGGAAACTCAAGGAGCAGTATCTGGCCAGGCAGGGTTTTCCGATGAACGCCGAAAACCCGGAACGGTTTACGGACTGGATCCAGTGGCGGAAGCTCTACGATCCACGGCCGGAATACGCGGTGCTCTCCGATAAGATCGCGGTACGGGACTACGTCGCCGAAAAGATCGGGGAACAGCATCTGATCCCGCTTCTGGGAACCTGGGAACGGAGCGCCGACATTGATTACAGCGCGCTCCCGGACCGTTTCGTACTGAAGACGAACAACGCTTCCGGGACGGTCCTCCTAGTAAAAGACAAGGCGAAGCTGGACCGGAAACTGGCCTCCCGGAAGCTGGACTACTGGCTTTCGATGCCCTACTGGTATATCTACGGATATGAGATGCATTACGCGGCCATTCCGCCACGGATCCTGGCGGAGCCGTTTATTGAGGTACCGGAACGGGACGACCTTCCGGACTGGAAATTCCTGTGCTTCAACGGGCGTGTAGAATATATCTGGGTCGACACGGACCGGTTTACAGACCACAAGCGCGTGATCTTCAACCGTGATATGACTAAGGCGCCCTGGCGCCAGTCTTATTCGGACCGGAACGTGAAGATCAGCTATCCGGAGAATATGAAGGAGATGATCGGGATCGCCGAGAAGCTCGCGGCGGGATTTGACCACATACGCGTGGACCTGTACAACGTATCCGGAAAGATCCTGTTCGGGGAACTGACGTTCACGAGTGAGAGCGGCTTTGAGCCGATCCTCCCGGACGAGTGGAACAAACGCCTCGGTACCCTGTGGAAAAACGCGAGGCTCCCGCAGGATGTCTGAAGGAAGGGGGAGATTGGGCGATCTGGGACTTCCCTATTGCCCATAGGC
>JAEEGL016812297.1_pt1 | contig 12628 bp, 10 predicted proteins | sample 9134231 | NCBI WGS metagenome assembly JAEEGL01 (sample SAMN16246548, study PRJNA631951) | gut metagenome | biome: gut microbiome; feature: rumen; material: fiber-attached | host: Bos | place: Iran: Karaj | collected 2018-10
ATGTCCATGTGGTGCATGATGAATTCACCGCTGATGCTCGGGTTAGATCTCAGGAGAGTTGAGAAGGGCGATGACATCTATAAGCTCATCACGAATAAGCATCTTATCAGTATCAACCAGGATCCTCTTGGCATCCAGGCTAAGAGAGTATTCACGACATACAGTTGCGAAGATCCCTCAAAGGAATACATAAGGGATATCAACCGTGTTGATGTCCTCGCAAAGCCGTTATCTGGCGGAAGACTCGCAATAGCTGTATACAATCTGTCTGAAGAAACCGCAGAAGAAGATAACATGATCGATCTTGATCTCATTGCAGACAGATTAGGTGATAAGTTCCCTGACGAATTAAGAAATTGCGATAAGCTTAAACTGCTCAATGTATGGACAGATGAGACTGCCATCGTATCACGCAATCTGATAGGCAATCTCATCGTTCTGGAACCGTGCGGTAATATGACGTTTATCGTTGAGCGGGCCTGACATGACAACGGGTGACTTCATAAAGCTATTATCTGAAGATACTTCATGGACGGCAGGCGAAGACTTCGGTAATGAATCTGATATTCTGCTTCGCAAGAACTGTGCGCGAATAATACACCGCTATTTGCAGAAGGTTAAGAGCGAGGCTGATGAGACGGCAGATCTTCCCGCGCGTGCTGATATTCCTGATCTTTTTGATTGCAGGATCTGCGCGCCTCATATAATTCAGGTTGTTGCAAAGGGAATAATGAAAACGTGTAAGAGGGGCGGCCTTAATCTCTTTGATGGTGATGCGGAAGTGAGCGGTGTTGAAGCGGAACGATATATTTCGGGAATCAGGTTCGGGGGAGAGTAGTTTTCGGGAGTTGAAGTCAGTGCTTTTCTGGTACCTAAATTGGTGGTTTTAGGTACTGAAAAAGTACTGGGATATAAAACCGCCCTATTCAAGGGAATGTAACATTGTTAAACTGACAAAACCGGTATTTCCTGTCGGTAAATCTGTTTGATTGAAGCACTTTTGTCTGCGATAATTAATATATGACCAGGCAGCCAAGACAGATCAGTATTGAAGGCGCGCCCTTGATGGGTGCCGGTATGCATGCGGATGTTTACCGTCTGGACGATGAGACCGTCGTAAAGGCATACCGTCCGTTTGTTACCATGGAATCTATCGAGCGCGAGAAGAAACTCTCGAAATGGGCTTTTGTTAAGGGACTGCCTACGGCTATTTCTTTTGATATCGTGAAGGCAGGCGACAGGGACGGAATAGTCTACGAACTGATCAACGCGCGTTCTGTTTCCGAATACATTAAAGAGTCAGATGCCAACTTCGATATCTTTATAAGGAAGTACGTTGATCTCATGGAGCAGATCCATTCTGTTGAGGTGATGCCGGGCGAGCTTCCGGATATGAAGCAGCAGGCTTTGGGATGGATCGCAACTTGCAGAGAATACTTGAATTCCGAGGTATGCGACAGGCTCGTTCCGGTAGTGGAATCACTGCCGGATAGTCACACTCTTCTTCATGCTGATTATCACATAGGAAATATCCTGGTGTGCGGTGACGAGCTGATGCTTATCGATATGGATACTCTGTGTGCCGGCGATCCGTTATTCGAGTTATCTTCGATCTATAATTCGTATGTTGAGTTTCCGGGAATAGACAGCAAGGCTGCAGAGATACTCGGATTAGATTGCAGAACTGCGCGAAAGATATGGGATAAGACACTGGAACTGTATACCGCCGGAGATAAGCAAAAGGCAGCGCAGATCGAAAAGAAATCGCTGATACTGGGATGCATGAGGATCATAGACTTTATGAACAGGCATAAAGAACATCCGGGATTTAACAGCGTTGTCAGCGTGTGTACAAAAGATATTTCAGAGAATATCTGATATAGCGGTTGGATATCAGTCCGGAAGTTCTCTCGGAAGCATTATCGTCAGCATGAAAGACTTATCTGCTGATTCAGCCTTCAGCATGCCGTTGTTATTTTCGACTGCACGTCTTACGTTCATCAGGCCGAAGCCGTGATGATCTTTGTCTCTTTTTGATGTGTAACCGGTGGAAGACAGGAGCTTCTCCGTATCGATCTTTGAAGACGCTGAATTAATGAACTTGATCACAAAGAATCTGTCTGCCTTTTTTATGTTGAACGAGATAAAAGGATCCTCGCAGGCAGATGCGGCCTCGATGGCGTTATCCAATACATTGGCGAAAATGCTGCACTTATCCATGGGTTTAAGATTCAGTCCGCCGTCAACGACACCGTCAAGTGTGAAACGGATATTCTTTTCTTTCATCTTATCTGCCTTCATGGAGATGATGATGTCGAGCATGTCATCACCGGTGACATACTGCGGTGACAGGGAACTGATGCTGCCGAGCATATCACGGATGTGATCCTTCGCTTCCTGTGTATGACCTTCTTCGAGCAGCATCTGCGTAATGGAGAGCTGGTTGTTGATATCGTGGCGGAAGGCTCTGGTCTCTGTCTGCTTTTTCTTGTACTGGTCGATATAAGCGAGCTCGGCTGCGAGATAGGCTTCCTGTGTTTTGCTCTTCTCGAGATGTGATCTCTCGGCAGATGAGACGATTACAAATATGGGAGCAGCCAGACCCAGGATAATGATGCCGATACCGAACATTATGCTCATGATATGGTATCTTTGCTCGATGGTGAATTCTTCAGACGGAAGTATTGCCGGCATCATTGGACCAATCAGAAATGCAACGATCCATACTATGAACAATATCCTGGACGGGATGCTTATGATGTAATATCTCTTTGGTCTGAAAAATCCGAAATATGTAATCAGAAAAAGAGCCAGCGTTACAATAAATCCTATTGCAGAGAGTGCGAACCACAATGGTCCGGTTCCCCAGTCGTAATAGAATATTGACAATGCAACTTCATCTGTTCCGCCGACCAGATACATAACGGTCATCTGGGAGAATGTTGACAGATATCCCGTTAAAAGGAAAAACCAAATGAATGATTCTATTGCGTGTTTTACCCGTTTCTCTTTGAATGTGAACAGGAAAAACACGAATGAAAATATATACACTAAAATGGTAAGTGCGTAATTCAGAGATATGATGAACTCTGTATCCGCATCAGCAAAGAAAACATTGAGAATCACACCGGCTGATAGCTGTATTATCAGTGTCCCGAACGAAGCAAATACCTGCTTGCGTGTAAAGATAACATTTCGCCCCAGAAAACATCCGGCAACAACAATTACCAGCCACAAAGAGATAACGAACTGCATGGCATTCATTACCGAAGTCGCAATGTCTAAGACTTGAGATAATACTTCTTCGGACATATCAGAAAGCAGACCCTTCCACATATGCATAGAATGCATCTTTAAGAGCTTTTACGTTGGAACGGCTGACGGGCAGGGTAATGTCTCCGTCCATGACGACATCATTCCTGACCAGTTTTCGAACTTTGGACAGAGAGATAAGATATCCTCTGTGGATCCTGAAGAAACCGAAGTTTTTCAGCTGCTCTTCGTAGTCACCGAGATTATATCTCGTGAAATGCTCTTCTTTGGAAGTCACTATCCTTACGTTTTTATCCATCGACTCCATATAGATAATGTCATTGATGTCGATCAGGATATCTTCACCGTCTTCCTTGATTATTATCTGATGTTCGCTGTTCTGTTTATCCTGAACATAGCGGATTACTTCTTTTACCTTGTTGAGGTCCACGGGCTTTGTCAGATATCTTAAAGCGTTGACCTCATATCCTTCGAGCGCATATTCGATATGTGCTGTAAGGAAAACGATGTAGATGTTATCTGATATGGATCTGAGCTTTTTGGCGAGAGTAATTCCGTTTGTTCCCGGCATCTCGATATCAAGGAATACCAGATCGTAGGGACTGTTGCAGAAAGCGCTGTATAGACTCTGACTGTCAGCAAAAGAATCGATGTCGCTGTCTATGTTAATGAGCAGCTTATCGAGGATAGCCTTGAATTCTATCCTGAATAACTCTTCGTCATCACAGATGGCAATGCGCACTATGACCGTCCCCCTTATTTATACTTTTAGAATTTTATAATAAACAATTTAATATTTGCAATATGCCGTTTACGTCCCGAAAACCACCTTTTACTCCAACTGAACCGTTGTCTTGGTTTTCAATGCTACAATCGGCAAGTTATCAACTTTATGGAGGGAATGGAATTTATGGCAAAGGAATTATCTACACAGGCCAGATGGAAGCCGTGGAAGGGCGTGCTGCTCTTTGTTATCGCTCTTGTCTGGCTTATTGTTGCGAGCATCTTCGGTGTTTTTTTAGGCGGTTCGATCGGAACACTCGTAATTCAGTTGGGACTCCTCGGAATTGCGATTGTTGCATGTCTTATTAACAAGACTCCTCTGAAGGAAGTATTCCCGGTTAAGAAGTTTACTGTAAGAGATTTCTTCGGAACTATATTCATGTGGCTGGGTGCAATGCCTTTGGGAATGCTCAGTGCAGCTGTTGCAGGCAAATTAATGCCTCAATCCATGGAGAATGTACAGGAGACACTTTCTGCTGCAACATCGAGCATAGTTGTTATAGGTTTTATCGCCACGGTTATCTGTCCTCCTATCTGCGAAGAGGCGATCATGAGAGGCGCGGTCTTAAGCAATTTCCGTGGAATCAGGAAAGACTGGGTAATCGTTCTTATCATCGGAGTCATGTTCGGTATCCTTCACATGGACACGATCAGATTCGTTAACACGGCTCTTATGGGCGGATGCCTTGCTTATCTTGTGGTAAAGCGCAACAACATCCTTCTTGCGGTAATTTATCACTTCATCAATAACATGCTGTCAATGGGATTAAGCACTATTACCACATTTATGGCGCAGCAGAACGGTGAGACGTACACTGCATCTGAAGTTACAGAAGCTACGGTCAGCGCTATCCCGTCATTCATGCTCATAGCAGCCCTGAGCCCGCTGTTCCTCGTTCTCGGCATTCATCTCATCAAGCGCCAGAGTGAGATCTCGGAAGGTAAGGAGAAGTCCGGCATGAAGCTCGGTGCAAAGATCGGTATCTCTGTTATTCCCTGCGTGCTCCTTTTGGCAGGCGGAATCATTCTTACGGTTCTCGAGATGCAGAAGATGGGGGTAACTGCCTGAGATCTGACAGTTAAATTGTCTTTGGGGAGACAATAGAAGGAATAGAGAATAGATAAAGGACCTTTCCGTGATGGGGAAGGTCCTTATCAGTTTAATCAGTTTTTTTATCGGTCATCTGTTCGTATGTGATACCGTATTTTTCTGCGATGTTTCTCGCATAGGAAGTGGTATCGGGCGCGGCGCGTTTGAGCATAAATGTGTTCCTACCGTCTTTGCGTTCCATGACGATACTGATGATGTTGCCCTGACCGTCCCATTTATCCATCTCGGGTATGTCGCGTGCCAGTTCATGCAGGTGAGTGTTGAAGATAACATATGCACCCTTTTCCTTTAAGACGCGGATAAGATCTTTGGAGAGATAAACGCCGTCTGTCGCCGAAGTCGTCGAATATGTCTCGTTGAAGAGGATAAGGGTATTTTCATCTGTATTGTTTACGATGTCCTTGATCCTGATCGCTTCTTCTCCGAGGCGTCCGTAATTGATCGTGAGGTTCTCATCTATAGGGAAGTGCGTAAGGATGTTTCCGAACGGTCTTCCGGTAAATGAGGATGCAGTTACGAACAGTCCGTGTGCTGCCATGAAAGAGGTGATTCCGATAGCCTGCTCGATGATGGTCTTGCCGCCTCTGTTAGGACCTGTGAGGATGAAGATGCGCTCGTCTTCGGAGAATGTGAAATCGTTCTTTACGATGTCTTTCTCACCGTCGATTGCAAGCCTTATGTTATAGAGACCTTTTACTTCAAAGCCCTTTTTCTCGCTGATGTCAGGGAAGCAGAGTTCATATCCCTTATCCTTAAGCCCTCTTCCGAATCTTGCCATGGCAACATAGAAGATAAGGCCTTCGTACATCTCGGTTATCGAACGGGTATCGAAATCGGCATATTTATTGAATGCCTTGAGTATGTCTGCATAGTGCCGTTTAAGTGCGACCTGGAGCTTCGGAGCAATCGCTGCGAGGAGCGGATCCGGGATCCTGGCCTTTCTGGTAGAGTGCTCGTTTGGATCCACAAAACGGAATGCCGTAAGCCTCTCGACAATACCGTATTTGGATACGATCTTGTTAGGGACGAATTCTATTGCGGAGACGTTGTCGATATCGAGATCTGACGTGAAGTTTACGCCGATGATGGCACCCTGTACCGTGGATAAGTCTTTTCTGATCTCATCGAGATCTCTCTTGAGATCGGCGAAGTTCTCATTATTAACCGTCTTATCGAGTTCGTCCCTTATTGCGATAAGTCCGTCTGACCTGATCTCATATTCATGAAGAGTAGATGCGAGTTTTTCTGTAACTGCAGTGTATACGGACAGTTCTCTGAGGTCCTCTAAAAGAGTGTACAGGTTAATATCATTTCTCCTGAGCATCCTGTAGTTTCCGCCATAGTTCTTGAGAAAGAAGATCTCGTAAGCGCATTCGTTTATACTGTCGCAGAGTTCCTTGTTTGCGATCAGGTCCTGCATGACCTCGCTCCTGAATCTGATGTCCGCAATATCCGTCGGGAGCTTGGAGAGAACCTTCAATACGATCTCGCGTTCTTCCTTCATTGAACAGGCACGCTCTGCTATCTCGGGAATGGCGAGATCCTTGAGTGCGTCTTTTGTAAGTTCAACGGTGTTTTTGGATGATCCTCTCGAAAACAAAACGTCCATACTGCAGCTCCTATAGCTAATAAGATAAGCGTCCCCACTTGGTTCTATGTTAATATAGATAAAGTCTTTTTGACAAGACTTACAGTATTGCGTATAAGAGCAGAGGGTTTATATGGACAGCAGCAAATTGAGTTTTAACAGCCCTGCTTCTGACTGGAACGAAGCATTTCCTATTGGAAACGGAAGGATGGGGGCGATGGTTTTCGGAGGGGTTGCAACAGAACTCCTTCAACTCAATGAGGACAGCGTCTGGTATGGCGGACCGAAAGACAGGATAAACCCGTCGGCAAAAGAAAATCTCCCGCTCATAAGAAAAGCAATCGATGAAGGCAGGATAAAGGATGCAGAGGATCTCTGCGCTCTTGCATTATCCGGCATTCCCGATACCCAGAGTCACTATGAGACGCTCTGTAATCTCTATATCCTCTTCGATTACGAAGATGCGGAAGTTACTGATTATTCACGCGAACTGGATATTTCAAATTCGGAGGTCAGGGTTTCATATAAGAGGGACAATGTTTCATATACAAGAAATGTTATCGCTTCATATCCCGATAAGGTAATAGCCGTAAGGTTAAGCGCTGATAAGAAGGGCAAGATCTCTTTCAGGACGCAGCTCGCCAGAGGAAACATTACCTGGGATTTCAGGTCATTCAGGGAACAGGTCTACAGGAATCCGGGGTATAACTCACGCGTTGATGCCATTTATAATCCTGCTGATGACATGACGGTCCTGACGGGAAGGTGCGGCGGTGCGGACTCTCCGGAATTTGCCTGTGAGATAAAGGTCGTTGCAAAAGGCAGAAGTATTGTATCGATCGGAAATACCCTTGTTGTTGATAATGCGGGTGAGGCCCTGATCCTGATCGCGGCAACCACATCTTTCTATGAGAAAGACATTAAAGGCTATCTCGATAAGACTCTTGAGAATGCTGCGGCAAAGGGCATAGAGAAGATAAGAGAAGACCACTTCAAAGATTACAGGGCTCTCTATGAGAGAACGGAACTCTCGCTTCCTTCTTCTGAACAGGATGTCGTGAGAATGTTCAACTTTGGCAAATACCTGATGATCTCAGGGAGCCGCGAAGGTTCCCAGCCTCTTAATCTTCAGGGAATCTGGAATAAGGATTTCGATCCCATGTGGGGTTCGAAATTTACCATTAACATAAATGCCGAGATGGATTACTGGCCATGTGAAGTTCTTGATCTGCCCGAATGTCATCTGCCTCTGTTCGATCTTCTCGAGCGGATGAAGCCAAGGGGAGAGGAGACTGCCCGCAGAATGTACGGGATAAGAGGTTTTGTCGCTCATCACAACACGGATATCTGGGGAGACTGCGCTCCACAGGACACATGTCTGTCTTCGACATACTGGGTACTGGGCGCGGCATGGCTCTGCCTTCATGTATGGGAACACTTCATATATACGGGAGATGTTAATTTTCTCCGCGAACATTTCGATGCGATGCTTCAGGCTGCAGTCTTTATAGTTGACTACAGCATTGTTGATGACGGATATCTTGTCCTGTCTCCGACGATATCTCCGGAGAACGAATATGAGCTCCCGAACGGTGAGAAGGGGTGCGTGTGCAAGGGTGCATCCATGGATGACCAGATCATACGTGAACTGTTTGAGTGCGTGTTGGTCGCAGAAGAGGTTCTCAGGACAGGTGTTCCCGAGATAGAAGAGATAAGAAACAGCATGGATCTCATTAAGCCGGTTACGGTAGGAGAGGACGGCAGGATCCTTGAGTGGCACGGCGATGTTAAGGAAACGGATCCGGGCCACAGACATATCTCGCACCTTTTCGGACTGTTCCCCGGAACTTCTATAAGTGGTGAGGAGCTTTTTGAGGCTGCCTCCAAGACTCTGGATATGCGTCTTGCATCAGGCGGAGGACACACGGGCTGGAGCCGGGCGTGGATAATCAATCTGTATGCGGCTATGGGTAAGGGCGATGAGGCATATAAGCATGTCAGGCTCCTTATGGAGAGATCTTTGCTCCCGAATCTGTTTGATAACCATCCGCCGTTCCAGATCGACGGCAACTTCGGTTTGGTCTCAGGCATTGTCAGGATGATCCTCGGCCGGGAGGGCGAAGAACTCCCTGCGCTGCCCCCTGAATGGGCGAGCGGATCGGTCAGGGGATTTAAGCTCCCGGGCGGAGATAAGATCGATCTTGTCTGGGAAGAACATAAGGTGATCTCCCGCAGGATTTACAGGTAAATTGTGATGGGACAACCTTGTCCCATCCAGAAAACAATGGGTTTTGGACGGTTTGTGTCCTTTAAAGGGGAACCCTCAAATCGTATAGTCGTGGCATCAAACAAACACGAGGTACACAAAATGAATCCCCAAAACATCACCACAAAAAAGTTCATTGTATTCATGCTGATAGCATTCGGCGTTGCCGGTATTCCGCTCTGGCTCGCCGGCTTCCTTAATGCGAACGGAAAGGTTATAGGCTTTCTTTTCCTATTCAGATTTATTGCAGTATTTTTTCCTTTTATAGCTGTTCTTGTTGCAAGGCTCCCTCTTAAAGAGATCGGTTTCGGCCTTAAGACAAAGTTCAAATATATTCTTATCTCCTGGGTCGCTCCCCAGATCCTTGCCGCCATCGGTACTATTGTCTTCTTCCTGATCTTCCCGGATTCGTTTAAGATCGGACTGGATGCGATCACCAGTGCCCTTCCTGAAGAAATGGCAGGTATGTATGACATGTCTTCGATTAATCCGACTGCATACCTTATCGTGATGGCTTTTATGTCTCTTACTTTTATCCCTCTGTCACAGATTTTGCCGAGCCTCGGTGAGGAGGCTGGCTGGAGAGGCGTTCTGTATCCTTTCCTCAAGAATAAGTTCGGCAAGCTCGGCGGCCGCCTTATCGGAGGCGCTCTCTGGGGAATCTGGCACTGGCCTCTCCTTATAGCAGGTGCTTATTTCTTCGGAAATCAGTATTTCGGCTATCCTGTTCTCGGACCTGTCGTAATATGCATTGCCCTTACTGCTTACGGTATCTTTATCGACTGGCTCTATGAGAAGACACATTCTATCTGGGTTGCTTCCATCGCTCATTCCGCAATGAATGCCGCATCCATTCCCATGATGCTCCTCGGCTCATCCGCAGATCCGAAGCTCGCCGTATTGGGACCTTCAGCTTTCTCACTCATTCCGCTGATCCCGGTTATCGTTGTCGCAGTTGTTATCTGCCTTAAGAAAGAGAAGAGAGCTTAAGGGGAGTGCTGAAAATTACATGTTTTGCAGAGGCTGTCTCGTTGAGGCAGCCTTTGTTTATATAGTCTAAGCGTATCGGCTTCTCATTTTGCAATGGGCTTTTTTCATCGTTTTCCTTAGTTTTATAAGATTTACGATGACTTTTTAGAGCGCTCTGTGTCTGAAAAATGGATTTTTCTTCATTTCCGACACGTTTCCCATATTTTGTGTCGGTAAGAGAAAATATACGAGATTCAAGACACAATCGCGCCCGATTAATCATCGTAAATGATCGGTTCAAGGAAAAAACGATGAAAAAACAGAGTATAGAAATGAGAAGAGGTTCATCCCCGGGCCATATATGTGAAAAAGTATTCCCGGTTCATGATCTGAACGGTTCGTAATAGCGAAAACCACCCTTGCACAACTCCAATCCCGGTGATAATATATCAAGCAGATATATCAAATTGATATATAAGAGGAGTCAAGAGTTTATGAGACAAAAAGTCAGGAAGACATTGCTGATCATTGCATTTTTACTGTTTCCGATCACGATATGGTATTTCTCGCCGTATCTGATAATCATGGCGGCAGCAGAACATATAGCGAACGGCAGTTTTATAGTTTTCTTATCTATGTTTATTTGGTCGATGTTCCTGGGCCGCGTATGGTGCGGATATTTCTGTCCGGCAGGAGGAATCCAGGAATGCATCGGGATGTGTAACAATAAGCCGGCAAAAGGCGGGTGGAGATATAAGATCAAGTATGTGATCTGGATCGTATGGATGATCTCGATCGTTGTTACTTACGTTCTTGGCAAAAATGATTTCACGATAGATCCGTTCTTCATGACCGATCACGGCATCTCAATACACGAGATATGTGACTTTATCGTCTACTACGGGGTAATTCTGCTACTCGTGATCCCTTCTCTCATTCACGGCAGGAGAGCGACCTGTCACTATTTCTGCTGGATGGCGCCGTTCATGGTTATCGGCAGCACGATAGGAAGATTATTGCATTTGCCGCAGCTGCACATCGAAGCAGAGCCGGCGGACTGCATCTCATGCGGCAAATGCAGCAATTCCTGCCCGATGGGTCTGGATGTAAAGGAGATGGTGTCGCTGGATAAGATATCCAAGTGTACGGAATGCATTAACTGCGGTGCCTGCATCGATGCATGTCCGAAGAAAGTCTTAAAGTATAAATTGAAGTGGAAAAGGTAATAGGAATAATCGGTTCCCACGAGTATAATGTCTTAATTATTCGGATGGTATTTGTGGGGAATCATGTTAAAGAATCTGAGGAAGCTCATCAGCTACTATAAGCCTTATATGGGAACATTTCTTTTGGATATGTTCTTTGCTATCGTTGCTTCCGCGATATCCCTGATAATTCCTCTTGTGGTTCGCTATATAACTTCAGACGTTGTTTATTTGGAGGAAGGCGCGAAAGAACGCATCATCTATCTTGGTATCGTTCTTGTGGGACTTGTGGTGGTGCAGTTCCTTGCGAATTTCTATATTACTGACATAGGCCATGTCATGGGCTCCAAGATGGAGTACAACATGCGTGCGGAGATCTTCTCGCATTATCAGAAACTGTCGTTCTCATTCTTTGACGACCAGAAGGTCGGACAGCTCATGAGCAGGATCACGAACGATCTGTTTGAGATAAGCGAACTCCTGCATCACGGCCCGGAAAATATCCTGATTTCATTTATTAAAATAATCGGTGCCTTCGTTATCCTCATGGGCATCAGCAAATACTTAACGGTTGCCGCGTTCGTGCTCGTTCCGTTCATGTTCTTCTATGTTTTCTTCCTCAACAGGAAGATGCGAAAGGCTTTTAAGGAGAACAGGAAGAAGATCGCGGAGATCAACTCACGTACGGAAGACAATCTCTCAGGCATCAGGGTGGTTAAGTCTTTTGCCAATGAAGAGATCGAGATGGAGAAGTTCGAGGAAGGCAATCAGGCTTTCTTAAGAGCCAAGAAGAACAGCTATCTGTATCTGGGCCTCTTCCACTCCGGTATGACGGCATTCATACTTCTCGTAAATATCGTGGTTATAATCACGGGTGCAGTACTGATCGCAGACGGACTTGTTGCGATACCTGATTTTATTGCGTTCCTGCTCTACATCAACACTTTCACGGAGCCTATCAGGGTCCTTGTTGATTTTACTGAACAGTTCCAGAACGGCTATACGGGATTCGAGAGATTTACGGAGATCCTTAACATTGAACCGGATATTCAGGACAAGGAAGATGCGGTCGAACTGGACGATGTAAAAGGAGACATTTCTTTCGAGGATGTATCGTTCAAATATAAAGATGGTGCGCACAGGGTGCTGCGCCATATCAATCTGGATATAGAGGCAGGTTCCTATGTTGCCCTGGTCGGTTCGTCAGGCGGCGGTAAGACGACGCTGTGCAGCCTCATTCCGAGATTCTACGATGTAACGAACGGCTCCATTAAGATCGACGGAACTGACATCCGTGATATTAAACTCAAGAGCCTGAGAGATCATATCGGTATAGTTCAGCAGGACGTTTATCTTTTCGCGGGTACGGTCATTGAGAACATAAGCTACGGCAGACCGGGAGCATCGCGTGAGGAGATCATCGAAGCTGCAAA
>JAEEGL011057833.1_pt1 | contig 12627 bp, 8 predicted proteins | sample 9134231 | NCBI WGS metagenome assembly JAEEGL01 (sample SAMN16246548, study PRJNA631951) | gut metagenome | biome: gut microbiome; feature: rumen; material: fiber-attached | host: Bos | place: Iran: Karaj | collected 2018-10
AACACTCAAGATAGAGCGCTCTGGAGAAGTGGTTCTTTCCATTCCTTCCAAATCCAGATTAAACTCCGGAATAGAATTCATAAAGGCAAAAAGGTCGTGGATTGAAAAGACCAGAAACAGAATAAATTCAAAGAAGGCGTTACTGACTCCTGAGATTCTGTCGGACAGGAAAAAACTGAACGGCATATATCGGGACAGCATACCGGTGCTGACGCAAAGAGCTGCCCAAATAGCCACATTGCTTGGCACTGTGCCATCATCGGTCAAAGTGGGATCATACACCGCCAAATGGGGGAAATGCTCCACTAAAGGTGAGATAACCCTGAATTTCGTTACAGCACTGCTGCCTGACATTCTTCGTGACAGCATCATCATCCATGAGATGACCCATCTGAGACACATGAATCACAGTGACGGCTTCCATAATCTCTTGGAGCAATACCTTGGAGTATATCTGAATCATGAGCTGAAGAGATACAGAGAAGAGTTTCCTCAGGACACCAAGCCTTCGGATGATAACGTTCAACTCATTAAAGAATGGAACGGTTATACGTATCTTATAGGCATCTTAAAGAAGGTAGAACGCAGCCGGTCTGTGCGTCCTCTGCAGAAAGTCATCAATGATGAACTGAAAAAATACTCAATAAGGTAGAAATCCCTCTTCATAGCGCAACAAAATCCTCCAAAAACAGCGGTAAAAGTTTGTTTTCCGCTTGAAATTCAGTACCTTTGCACCGCTTTTCGCCTCAATAAAAAATCAGGAAACAGTTTTATTGATGGTAAAGCCTTGTGTTTCAATTATTTTATTAACAATTCATTAAATTTTTTGCGAAATGGCTGAATATTTGATGCCTGAAAAGAAGCAAGAGATTTTCGCGAAGTACGGGAAGTCCAATACAGACACCGGCTCACCTGAGAGTCAAGTTGCTTTATTCTCCTACCGTATCGCTCACCTTACCGAGCACGTGAAGAAGAACAAGAAGGACGTTGCTACACGTCGTTCCCTCCTCCGTCTCGTAGGTAAAAGGCGCCAGCTTCTGGACTACCTCCAGAAGGTTGACATCGAGAGATACAGGGCTATCGTCAAGGAGCTTGGTCTCCGTCGATAGAAAAGATAGGAAAACCTTGGGGGACCGGTCCCGTTGGGGCTGTCCCCTTTTTTCGTGAAATATTGTAAGATTCCTCCAAGGAATACCGCATATTGACGTCCCTTGCGCCTAATGATGAAAGGCAGTCAAGGATTTATGAAGAAGTAAAACAGTAAAGGAAAGTAATGAACATCATCACCAAGAAAATCGAATTGCCCGACGGTAGGGTAATCGAGATCGAAACCGGCAAACTCGCCAAGCAGGCAGACGGATCGGCCGTCGTCAAAATGGGTGGCACCATGCTCCTGGCCACCGTCACATGTGCAAAAGAAGTTACAGAAGGCACAGACTTCCTTCCCCTCCAGGTTGACTACAAGGAGAAGTTCTATTCAGCGGGAAGGTTCCCCGGAGGATTCATGAAGAGAGAGGGTAAAGCCTCTGATTACGAAATCCTCATCGCAAGGCTCGTCGACAGGGCACTCAGGCCCCTGTTCCCCGATGATTTCCATCTCGCGGTATTCGTTAACATCTGGCTCGTTTCTGCTGAAAAGGACATCCAGCCCGATGCACTTGCAGGACTCGCAGCATCCGCTGCTCTCGCAGCCAGCGATCTTCCTTTCCTCGGCCCTATCTCAGAGGTCAGGGTATGCCGTATCAATGGCCAGTTCGTCATCAACCCTTCTTTCACCGAAATGGAAGAGGCCGACCTCGAACTCATGGTTGCTGCAACTGAAGAGAACATCATGATGGTTGAGGGTGAAATGAAAGAGGTCACCGAGGACGTTATGCTCGAGGCCATCAAGTTCGCCCACGAAGAAATAAAGAAGCACTGCCGCGTCCAGAAGGAACTCAACGAAGAGTGCGGCAAGACCGTCAAGAGAGACTATCCTCACGATGAAGAGGATGAGGATCTCCGCAAGGCTGTCCACGAGTTCTGCTACGACAAGTGCTATGCTCTCGCCAAGAGCGCAAAGCCCAAACAGGAAAGGACTGAAGGTTTTGAGCAGATAAAGGCCGACTTCCTCGCAACTCTCTCAGAGGAAGACCAGGAGGCAAAGGCCGCCATGGTAGCAAGGTATTACGCCCACGAGGAGAAAGAGGCCATGAGGAACATGATCCTTGACGAAGGTATCCGTCTTGACGGACGTACCACAGCTCAGGTCCGCCCCATCTGGTGCGAAGTCGACTGCCTCCCTTGCGCACACGGTAGCGCCATCTTCACCCGCGGTGAAACCCAGGCTCTCGCTTCCGTAACTCTCGGAACCAAGCTCGATATGAAGGAAATGGACGAGGTTCTCGTACAGGAGACCCAGCAGTTCGTCCTCCATTATAATTTCCCTCCTTTCGCAACAGGTGAAGCCAAGGCCCAGAGGGGTGTTGGCCGCCGCGAAGTAGGTCACGGAAACCTTGCATACAGGGCCCTCAAGGCTGTTATGCCCAAGGCTCCCGACTTCCCTTATGCAGTAAGGGTCGTCTCCGACATTCTTGAATCCAACGGTTCTTCTTCACAGGCTTCCATCTGCGGCGGTTGCCTCGCCCTCATGGATGCAGGTGTCAAGATCTCCAAGCCGGTTGCAGGTGTGGCTATGGGTCTTATCACAGACGCGGAGCGTCCTAACGACCGTTATGCCATCCTTACCGATATCCTCGGTGACGAGGACCACCTCGGAGACATGGACTTCAAGGTCGCCGGAACAAAGGACGGTATCACCGCAACTCAGATGGACATCAAGGTTGACGGCCTTTCATACGAAGTTCTCGAGAAGGCTCTCGAGCAGGCCCGTCAGGGACGCCTCCACATCATGGGTGAAATGATGAAGACCATCAGCGAGCCCCGTGAGGACTACAAGCCTTTCGTTCCTCGTATCGTCCAGATCAGGATCGCATCCGACTTCATCGGTGCTGTCATCGGAAAGGGCGGCGAGACCATCCAGAAGATCCAGAAGGAGACCGGTACCACCATCACCATCACCGAAGAGAACAACGAAGGCGTTGTCGACATCTTCGGAACAGACAAGGATTCCATGGACAAGGCTCTCAAGTGGATCAGCGACATCTGCGCTGTTCCCGAGGCCGGCGAGACATATCACGGCAAGGTCGTTTCAATCCAGGATTTCGGTGCATTCGTTGAGATTCTCCCCGGAAAGGAAGGACTGCTCCATGTTTCAGAAATCGCTTGGAACAAGACCGAGAACGTATCAGACGTCCTTGAGGTCGGACAGGAAGTTGATGTCAAGCTCCTCGAAATCGATGAGAAGACCGGAAAGATGCGCCTCTCAATGAGGGCTCTCACTCCCAAGCCGGAAGGATACCAGGAGCCTCAGCCCCGTCCACGTCCGGGCGGAAACAGGAACGGCGGTGACCGTGGTGGAGACCGCAGGGGACCTGACCGCGGAGGTGACCGCAGAGGCGACCGTGGTGGAGACCGCAGACCCGATCGCGGAGGTGACCGCAGAGGTGACCGCCCTGAAAGGAGGAACAACCCCCAGGACAGGAACAATGGTCCCAGAAGGAATTTCCCTCCCAAGAACATAGAGTTCAAGGAGAATTACACTTCCGACTACAATCCTTCAGAGGGGAATGATTCAGATATATTCTAAAATCTGACCGATAATATTCTCGAGAGCGACCTTTACCGGCCGCTCTCTTCGTTTCTGTAAAGAAGAGGAACAACGCAATTGGAAATTTATTACCTTTATTCCGCAAACAACTGTGAAATGAGAACAAAAAACATATCCGTTCATTCCTTGTTGCTGATGATGGCGGCGCTATCAGTTTCAGTATTGTCTTGCACCTCTCTTGACCCGGACAACATCGATAAGGCTATCTCTTCAATGACTGTCAGGCAGAAGGTAGCCCAGACCCTCATGGTAGAAATAAACGGCCAAGGGGACAAAGAGAAGATATTTTACCTAAAGAACCTCGCGAGCGAAGGTCTCGGAGGAATCATTTGGATGGATGCCCCTGTGGATGGTCTTGTTCAAGAGACCAATCTCCTTCAGAGACGCTCAAGGATCCCTCTTCTGGTTTCTGTGGATGCAGAATGGGGGCTTGCGATGAGATGCCCTGAATATCCCGCTTTCCCGAAGCAACTGCACCTGGGAAAAATACCAGATGCTGAAGATTTGGTGTACGATATGGGTAAAGCCGTCGCGAAAGAACTCAGAGGCGCGGGTATTCATATCAACTTCGCTCCTGTGGTGGACGTAAACTCCAATCCTGATGTCCAGGTCATAGGGGAAAGGTCTTTCGGCAGCGACGTCAATCTTGTGACAGATTATGCTGAAGCATACATGAAAGGGATGCAGGACGGAGGGATCATCACATGTGCGAAGCATTTCCCGGGACACGGGGAGGCAGCCGTGGACTCACATCTGGGACTTCCTGTGCTTAACCTGTCAAGAGAAAGGCTTGACTCTTTGGAGCTCCTCCCCTATCGAAGGCTCATTTCACAAGGAGTGGATCTTGTGATGATAGGGCACTTGGCAGTACCCAGTCTTGACCCCAGCGGAGTTCCGGCATCGATTTCCAAACCTATAATAACCGGACTGCTGAAAGAAGAATTGGGTTTCGATGGTGTCGTCATAACCGACGCTCTCCAGATGAAAGGGATAACTTCCGGAAGGGACAGTGTACAGGTTGTGCTGGAATCTTTCCTTGCTGGAGCTGACATACTCCTCATGCCTGAAGACGCCGAAGCATCTTTGGACTTCATCACTTCCAAAGTGGAATCCGGCACGATACCGATGGAAATGCTTGATCAAAAAGTCAGGAAAATACTCTTGCTGAAGGGAAAGGCGGGACTTTTCAGCAAAGGACGCCCTTATATGACCAAACACCTGAAGGAATCCGTAAAGGAAGCAGTGGCTTTGGACAAAGAAGTCCTCTCGGCCATCGCTTCCAGACAACAGAACGTCCAATAGGTTTTGACGGAAACTGTTGTATAAGAGATTGACATGTACTAACTTTGATAGCAATATAAAACACTTCCCCATGCAAAGAAGAGATTTCCTGAAGACTGCAGCGACAGCTACCGCTGGAGCAGCGATACTTGGAACAGCCGGCTCATGCTCCGGTCAAAAATCCAATATTCCAAGTCCCTATATCGTTAGCGGCAAACCCCGCATGAAGCTCAGTTTCTTCCCTTATGAGCTGAAACTTCAACATGTTTTCACTGTCGCATCATACTCAAGGACCACGACTCCTGACGTTCAGGTCGAGATCGAATATGACGGATTCGTGGGGTACGGTGAAGCTTCAATGCCTCCATACCTCGGACAGACTGTTGAAAGTGTCACTACATTCCTCCAGAAAGTGAATCTGGAGCAGTTCAGTGATCCTTTCCAGATGGATGATATCCTCACATACGTTGACAGTCTTTCTCCAGGGGATGCCGCAGCAAAAGCAGCTATCGACATAGCGCTCCATGACCTGGTCGGCAAACTTCTCGGCGCCCCTTGGTATCGTATCTGGGGACTCAACCCCGAGAAAGCTCCCAACACCACTTTCACTATCGGAATCGACACTCCTGATGTGGTAAGGGAAAAAACCAGGGAATGTGCGGACAAATTCAAGATACTGAAAGTGAAAGTCGGCCTTGACAATGACTACGAGATGATCGAGACCATCCGTGAAATCACCGATCTGCCGATAGCTGTAGACGCCAATCAGGGATGGACAAACAAGGAAAAGGCTCTTGAGGAAATTTTCTGGCTCAAAGAGCACGGAATCGTCATGGTGGAGCAGCCCATGCCCAAAGAGATGATAGATGACATCGCATGGATCAGGGAGCGCAGCCCCCTGCCCATCTATGCGGACGAAGCCATCCAGAGGCTGAAGGACATCCCTTCAATAAAGGGCGCCTATGACGGAATAAACATCAAGCTGATGAAATGTACCGGAATGCGTGAAGGCTGGCAGATGGCCAACTATGCAAGGGCCGAAGGCATGAGAGTGATGGTGGGCTGCATGACTGAAACTTCTTGCGCCTGCTCGGCTGCCGCACAGTTCTCCCCTGTCGTCGACTTCGCTGACCTTGACGGCAACCTTCTAATCGCCAACGACCGTTTCGAAGGCATGATAGTGGTGGACGGAAAGATAACCCTTCCTGATCGCCCGGGAATCGGAGTCATCAAACTTTAGTGAGATTTCTCTGAAAAATGTAACTATTGACAGGTAAGGGGGGATTATTTGAAGATTCTGCGATATCCTCCCCTTCTTTTATTTATATCTTGCAGACGGAAGACCGCTACTGCTTCCCCGGATGATACTTGGCAGTGCAGAATCCTTCACATATTACAGAAAACGGACTACCGAAAAGATGAAAAAGACTTTCATATTTCATTTGTCAATCTTACTGCTTTTTATGCAGGTGATCCCTTCATGCCAAAGTAATTATTCTTGGGATAAGGACCTTCAGTACCGCATATCGACCGATTTCTGCAGAACCAGGGCGGAGGTGACCGAATACATCAGACAATACATACCAGATGTGACGGAAGGCCAGATTGACGCATGGACACAAAGCGGGCGTCTTGAGGCCATGGAAATCGACTCCAGGACAATGTACTTCAGGAATGCCGCACCGAACCTTTTCAGGATAGATCCGGAATGCAAGGCGAAAAAGGACGCAGTGGAAGGTAATCCTCCATATGTTCCTGACCAGGAAGATCTGGACAACATGAAGAATCTCCCTGAAATCCTTCAGAGCGGGCAGACATTCTCGGCACCCAAGAGGATGAGGATACGATATACCCTCACAGTCAAGGCAAATGCTGTCCCTGAAGGGGAAATTCTCCGCTGCTGGCTTCCCTATCCCAGAAGTGATGAAGACCGCCAGAAGGATGTCAAGTTCATCAAGGCTGGAGCGTTCGTTGACGAACTGGACACCTTCTCCACTTCCGACAAATACTCCGATCTTCTGCACTTCTCTTCCCCTTCATGCAAGCACAGTACCCTGTACATGGAGATGCCTGCAATAAAGGGAAAGCCGACGGTGTTTTTTGAAGAGTTCGAATACACATCCTACGGAGAATATCACCCGAATCTTGAGAACAGGGTAAAGCCGTATGACAAGAACTCTGAATTATACAGGGAATTCACAGCCGAAAGGGAGAAGCATATCATCTTCACCCCCGAAATAAAGCGGATAGCGGATTCATTGACAGCGGGAATCGAAAACCCCTACCTTCAGGCAAGGGCCATGTTCTCATGGATATCGGACAACTTCCCGTGGGCATCGGCCAGAGAGTACTCAACCATGGAAAACATACCCATGTATGTGCTCCAGAACGGTCATGGGGACTGTGGCATGAAGACACTTCTGCTTCTCACCATGTGCCGTTACAAAGGGATACCGGGGCATTTCCAGAGCGGATTCATGATGCATCCTGACGCATGGAACCTTCATGACTGGGGTGAACTTTATTTCGAAGGCGTGGGATGGGTTCCCGTTGACCAGAATTTCGGTATTCCGGGATACGCCGAAGGTGAATATCTTGAAAAATACCCTGATTCGAAATACTTCTTCCTCGGAGGAATCGACTCTTGGAGAATGGTCGTGAACCAGGATTACGGAATGGACCTTGACCCAAAGAAAACTTATCCCAGAAGCGAGACTGTCGACTTCCAAAGAGGCGAAGTCGAATGGAGAAGAGGTAATCTGTACTTCCCCGAATGGGATTACTCAATGGAAATCGAATATCTCTGAAAACGGATAGGTTTCCGCCGTAACACAATTATACACATATACTCTCAGATAAGCCACAACACTATGAGACCGCTTTTTACTGCGACCCTGGCCTCCTTTGTCTTGACCTTGCTGCTTTCTGTACCATCGTCCGGGCAGGAGGAGAAGACAGACTATGACAGGTACGTTGAGGCGGCGGGAGACCGCCTTCCGGTGTTAAGAGCAAAAAGGGCGCAACGTTATTCCTTCGCTTACAATGGCACCCCCTATCATGACCCGAACGGTTTCAAGGACGGGGAAGCCTGCATCTGCGGCAAAGTCTACCGTAACCTCATCGTCAATTACAACGTCAACCTCCAATCCCTTGAAGTACGCTCTCCAGAAAGTCCACTCACCAGGACTTACGACACAGATGATGTTGATTGGTTCATCCGTGACGGAGTCAAATACATCAACTTAAGGAAAGAAGGTCATGATGTAAAAGAAGGTTTCTTCGAAATCGTCTATGACGGCAAAGACAAAATCTACCGGAGAATTGACAAGAGCATCGACGTGAACACCTTCTCAAACATCGTGAATATCGGTTACACTGATCCGAACTACGATGACAGCATAATCAGTTTCTTCAACTTTAAAGAGAGCTGGTATCTGGAAAGTGGTGATGGCGAACTGTTCCCGTTCAAAAACAGCAGATTCCTTTTCAAAAAATATCCCGGCTCAAAGAGAATCGCAAAAGCACGTCTTCCATACTTCAATGAATCGGACCATGCTTTCTGGTACAGTACTCTGATGACTTACATTGAAAACGAAGGAGGGAACAGGCCATGAGACACCATGCACTGGAGGCATCCAAGACCATATTGGCCGCACTTGCCATAATCTTCCTCCTCCCCTTCACATCAAGTGCTCAGAATGACACCGTCTCAGTCAAGAACGTTTCAGCAGAAACCCTTGTGCGGGTAATGCGGGAAGTCAGCGGTAACAGCATACATATCGCGAATGCTTCAAAGGACGAAGGATTCTACAGCATCTCCCAACCCAAAGAGCTTTTCGTTGAAGAAGCCTTGAAAGTTCTCAGGGAAAGCGGATACAGCATCTCGGAAATCGAAGGTATGATACTCATTTCCAGAGGGAAAGGGATACAGTCTTCATTGCCGGGAGGATGGTTCCTTCAGGAAGGAGGCCTTCTGTCCTCCACCACGGATGAAGACCAGAATGCTCTTGAGGTGACTTACCAGAACAAGGTATATGAAATAGGTGACCCGGCACGTCCCAAAAGCGGTCCTGTGATAATCAGTGGAGTGGTCAGGGACGCTTCATCCGGAGAGCCCATCCCCGGGATATCCGTTGTAGATGCAGAGAGCGGGAGGTACGCAATGACTGACTCGTACGGCTCATACAAGATAACGATCCCCACTGGAAGAAGGACTATATCTTACAGCGGCTATCCGATGGACGATATCAACCTGGAAGTGCTGGTGTATGACAACGGTGCGCTTGACATCCGGATGAAGGAAAAAGTCAGCACACTGAAAGCTGCCGCGATTTCCGCGGAAAGCGTATCTTTCCATAGAAGCGCCTCCATGGGCATAGAAAGGATACAGCTTGACAGGATCAAGAAAATCCCGGCAGCATTCGGAGAAAGTGACCTCATCAAAGCTGTCCTTTCCCTTCCAGGAGTTCAATCTGTAGGAGAAGCCTCCTCGGGGTTCAACGTAAGAGGAGGGTCCGTTGACCAGAATCTCATCCTTCTGAACGACGGTACAATCTTCAACCCCAACCATATCTTCGGCGTACTCTCGGCGTTCAACTCGGACATCATCAGCGATGCAGAGCTCTACAAAAGTTCCATTCCGGCAAATCTGGGAGGAAGGATATCCTCCGTACTTGATATTCACACCAAAGAAGGCAACAACCAGAAGGTGACCGGTTCCTTGGGTATCGGACTTCTCACGAGCCGTTTCGAGCTGGAAGGCCCTATCAAAAAAGACCGGACGACTTTCGTTCTGGGAGGAAGGACGACCTATTCTAATTGGATACTTGGGCTGATTCCTAAAGAAAGCCACTACCATGGAGGCAAGACAAGATTCCAAGACGCCAATGTGTCCCTCACCCAAAAGATCGGGAATAACAGCTCCGTCCAGATATACGGATATGCCTCAGGAGACAATTTCTCCTTTGACAGTGATACCGTATTCCATTACAGGAACCTCAACCTTGGAATGAAGTTCAGAAGTTCATTAAGTCCCAAGTCCTCAATGGAAGTGTCAGCCGGATATGACTCCTACAGGACATCCCTTGACGGAGACATGAAATGGGTCTGGGGGACATTCAAATACTCGAATGGAATCTCCCAGGAATATCTCAGGGCCTCCATGAAGCACATCCTTTCCGACAAGCACACCCTCTCTTACGGAGCGGGAAGCGTCATCTATGACATAGCCCCCGGGAAAAGAGTCCATGTCGGCGAAGAGTCCAGAGTCATAGACCTCACACTCAAGCACCAGAAAGCCCTGGAACCGTACCTTTTCATCAGTGACGTATGGAACGCCAATGACAAGATTTCTCTGGAAGGAGGAATAAGGCTCAACACATTCCTTGCGACCGATCCCTCTAAACTCTACATCATGCCGGAAGTGAGGCTGTCAGGAAAATATTCCCCCGCTGCCAACTTCTCCCTGAAAGCGGGAATAAACTCTATGAGGCAGAATATCCATATGATCACCAATTCCTCAACCGTATCCCCCATGGACGTGTGGACATTGGCAAGCGACAGGATCAAACCTCAGGACGGTTTCCAGGTAGCAGGAGGTGCGTATTGGAGCGTCGGAGCGAACATAGACCTCAGCCTTGAGACCTACTACAAAAGGGCATACAACAGTGTCGATTACATTCCAGGAGCCATACTGGTAATGAATGAGAACCTTCCGGATGACCTTGTGACCACTACGGCTAAGGCCTACGGAGTGGAGCTCATGGCAAGGAAGTCAATCGGAAAGCTGAACGGATGGATTTCATATACGTATTCAAGATCGCTGATGCAGGAAACCGATCCGGACGATCCCTTCCCCATCAACGGCGGAAACTGGTACTCTACGCCACACGACAAGCCTCATGCGGTCAATATGGCGCTCAACTACAAGCTCACTCACAGGTACAGCATCTCAGCGAACCTGGACTATGCAACAGGAAGGCCAATCACTGTCCCGATAGGCACCTTCTACTACGGAGGCAGTACGAGGTTGGCTTATTCTGACAGGAACACCTACAGGATACCGGATTACTTCAGACTGGACCTCGCCATCAACGTGGAACCGGGACATTATCTGAAACAATTCACCCACATGTCCTTCACCCTGGGGGTGTACAACGTGACAGGACGCAAGAACGCCTATTCCGTTTACTTCAACGGATCATCGGCTTACATGATTTCCGTGTTCGCTGTCCCCATCCCTTATATCAACCTTAATCTGATTTTCTGATATGGAGACAAATAACACAGACTCAAGAAGAAAAGGGCTCATAGGTAATGCATCCCGGGCGGCATGTGCGGTTCTTTCATGCGCACTCCTCTTTTCAGGATGCACATACCCTTTCGATATAGATTACGAAGATGACACCCGAATCATCGTCTTCAGCGGAGACATCGTTGTTGGCGGAGAAACCGTCATATACGGATATTTGACCAAAGGGTTCGGTAACCCTGAAGGCGGCCAGACAAAGCCGTATAATCCGATTCTGATTGATGGTTCCTCATCTTCTTACTTTGACCCATCGTCCTCTCAGGGTTCATCTTCCTCTCATGACCCATCTTCCGCTTACTACGGATACGATACCATCCCTCTGGAAGGATACCTGGAGAGTGAAGACGGTTCAAGGATTGAAGGGAATCTGGAAAAGAATAATGGCCTTAATTTCGACACCTCAGGTCTGGACATCAATAAGAAATACCGCGTCTGCCTAAAGAACACATCTAACGGTTCCGAATACAGAAGTTCATGGTCAGAAGTGATGGGCGCTCCGGTGATTGACTCACTTTCATATTATATAGACCATGACAATCACCGCCTCGTCACGCGAGTATCCGTAACCGCACAGGATACGCCGTACATAAGCCTCACCAGTTCATACTCATGGAGAGTGTCACCATGGGCAAAAGCGTACTTCGATTATCAATTGCCCACAGAGACTGATCCCTTCGGGATAGTCATTTTAGGGAACAATTATCCGGAGAACTGCTACACTATCAATGACGACCACGTGAAGACTTTCGCCACAGTGACGATGAAGGAAGGAAAGCTGGTGAACTATGACTTGGATTCATTCGACAGGTACGACAGGACGATTTCAGGGACTCTGCGACTGAGGATGAAGGCAAGGCAGATTTCGAAAGAAAGTTATCTGTACTGGCAAAACCTTGAAAAGACGTCATCCATGACCGGAGACCTTTTCACTCCTACGCCAAGCAGCATGAGAGGCAATATTTCGAACATAGACGACAAGGCTGAAATGGTGCTAGGTTATATCGGTATCAGCCGCGAGACAAGCAAGGATCTGTATATCCGTAACGCCGACCACATGCTTTACAGGGAGAGCAAAGCTTTCACCGAGCAGTTCTATAAGCATGTGTCCGAAGGGACTGTCCCCCAGAGCGAATGGTTCCCTTTCTATAAGGAAGGGATGAGACCCTGGGTAGACGTTTACAGCGAAATGGGATTTTTCCTTGGATACCGGTGGATTGACAAACGCTGCCTTGACTGCACTTTCGCAGGGGGCATCCCGGACAAGCCTGAAGACTGGATAGAATAACTGACAACCTGAAAAGAAACACCATGAGCGACTTCAGAACAC
>JAEEGL012862095.1_pt1 | contig 12627 bp, 9 predicted proteins | sample 9134231 | NCBI WGS metagenome assembly JAEEGL01 (sample SAMN16246548, study PRJNA631951) | gut metagenome | biome: gut microbiome; feature: rumen; material: fiber-attached | host: Bos | place: Iran: Karaj | collected 2018-10
CAATGCGAGAGGTTTACGGTTTAGACAAAACTCTTCGCGAGTAAACTCGCATAGGCGTAAAACGCATTAGATGATTTCCGCTTTCCGGACATCTGATTTCCAGATTTCCGGAAGCGCGATTTCATCGCGCAAGAATATTCAGAGATGACCAAAGGAAAAGATTAGAGAATTTTTTAATCAGCCGTGACGATGAAAATCGGACTAGTTTGCATGAGTATATGAAAAAAAATTTGGAGGATTTATGTGAACGTGTTAGTTCCGATTTAGATGAAAAAGCGAAAACATATGAAGAATTGGTGACTTTTGCAAATTATTACGAATATGAACCACCAAAATATTATAGTAAGTATGTATCTAATTTTATAAACGGGGATTTAATTCCGGATTTGGATGAAAGAATAAGGGACAATCTCAGCCATTTATACGATGAGGCGATATTACGAGTTTCGGATTTTGTTACTAATATTTCTGGTAAGAAAGAGATAATAGACATAGAACTGGATAATAAAACAGAAAAGTTTAATGAAGGGATAATTCAAACCAATTTTGAAAAATACAATAAAGAAATTGAAACGAAACAATCAAAAATCAAGAAGATGGAACAAATGGTAAAGGAACGAAATGACCAAGCTAATTGCATTGAGAGTGAGATGGAATCAGAGCGACAAAATGCTAATAGAGATCGACAACAATATGAAAAAGATAAAATAAGAATCGGAAATGATCCAGGTGCAAAGACAAAAAAGGTTCAAAAGACAAGAACGGTAGCTAGACAAGGTATTTGGGTGGTAATAGATTGGATTTGGGGTGAAAGGACTGAGACATATTATGTTACAGAAAACGATTATTCTGCGCAAAATGAATGGAAAAGAAGAAAAGCTGCTTTGGAAGAAAAAAACAGACGTGTTCAAGATTCTCATAATAGACGAATAAATGAATTAGATAGAAAAAAAAGTGAAATTCAAGATGAGATAAAAACAAAGTCACGTGCGATAAATAGATTAAGAGAAGATGTTTCGCAGATTGAGTCTATGGCTAGAAGAGAAAAAGAGATTTATGAGATGACATTAAAGGCGAACAAACAGGAATTTTGTGATAACGAAAAGAGAAAACTTAAAGAAGAAATATATCGGGTGATTTTGGAACCAAGTGATGATAATTCAGCGTTAAACAAAATGAAAAAGTACATTAACGAAAAGGATTTGAGAAACTTGCCAAAGGTAAATAAAATGGTTTTCAAATACTTTGATGATAGTTTATATGCGCGAATAGAAAGCCTAAATGAAATTATTGAAGGAAATGAAAAAGATCTCGATACAAAATATAATTTAAGCAAGAAGGAGCTGTCAGTGTTGAATGCAGTATTAGCAGAAATCTGAATAGAAAGGGGAAATAAATCGTGAGCGATTATAAGGAAAAACACATTGAAAAGAAAAAGGCAATTTTAAAGTGTCTTAATGAAGCTGAAAAATTTTTTACGGAAAATAATTATGTTCATGGAGCCGATGTTATTGCTGATAGTATAAATAAACTTGAAAGTGGTGAATTTACGATTGCTGTTGTTGGCGAATTCAGCTCAGGAAAATCAACATTACTAAACGCTTTGATGGGGGAGAAAATTCTTCCTTCTTTTACGGATGAAACAACTGCAACAGTTAATTTTTTAAGACACAAAGAACATGCAACCGAAGGTGAGTGTGGTGAGGTGTTTTATAATGATGGAACATCACAAAAGATAAATAGTGCAGATTTAGAAACAGTTTCGAAATATGTTTGTACGAATAGCGATGTAGATGTAGTAAAAGAAGTAGATCATTTGGATTTGTTCCTTGATTCTAAGTTTTTGGAGGGAAATGTTACATTGGTGGATACTCCGGGGCTCAATGGTGTTGCCGAAGGTCATCGAGAAATAACAATGGAACAGATTGAAAAATCAAGTGCTGGAATTTTTATGTTTAATGCTAATCAACCTGGAAGTAGGTCTGACTTTGAATTTTTAACTGAATTGCGAAAAAATATTGATGGTTCAAGTATTTTATTGTTATTAAACCAGATTGATACCTTAAAAAAAGAGGAAGGTCAAACTGTTGAAATGGTCATTCAAAAACTGAAGGACAATTACCGTAAGGTGTATCCGGATGTAAAAACTATTCCAGAAATATGGCCGGTAGCGGCTTACCCGGCATTGGTTGCTCGAAGTAAGCAGGAAAAATTCGATTACCATGGCAAGTATGGAAATTTCACAAAAAAAGAAAAAGAAGAGTTTGAAGAGCTTTCACAAATGAAGTCTTTTGAAGAACGATTATGGAAGTTTTTAACCCAAGGAGAAAAAGCAAAACAGGAATTATTAGCACCAGTAAGCCAACTAATTGCACAACTAACATCCTTGAAAAAAGATATAAATTACCAATTGGAAATTCTGAATGGATCGGTTGATAAGGATTCGATTGAGGAACAAAAATTGGAGTTAGATAGGTCCTTAGAATCTCTTAATGAGAAACTTTCACTTCTTACTAAAGGCATGAAGAAGGAAGTTGTTGAAGCTGAAGCGGATTTTTTGCATGAGATTAGAGCGGAAATTGACAGATTCAGTGACAAATATGGGAAATCTATTATGGATTTTGAGGATATAGAAGAGATAGATAATAAGTATGTAGAGAAGTATATTCAAAAAAAGTTAACTAATATCGTAAGCGATGCGTATGAAAATTATGGTAAGAGGATTAGAAATATCATGTCTGATAATGTTGCGGATATTACTGATGATTTGAATTCTTCATTATCAGATGATTTGAATGTTAAAATTAGCGGTGGATTAGAAATAAAATCAGTAAAAACTGGTCTGGAAGATTATGAAAAGACTTGTCTTGAGATCGCGAAACAGATTGAAGAATTGGACCAAGAAATTAATGATTCAGAAGATGACTTGATCAAGGCAATGTCTACAAAAAGAAAGAAAGAGTCTTTGGAAAAACAGTTGAGATGCAAAAACGAAGCAAAGCAGGCCTTTGAAGAAAATGTTCAAATGTATATGCCAAGAGGCGCTGTAAAACAAGGGAAACCGGAAATGGTAAAAGTTGGACTGTTCAAGAAGGTACTATATTATCCTGAGGTGATAGATTATTCAGAACGTGACCGTTATATAGAAGAAAATTCAAAAATAACAAAGCGTTATGAAGATGATATTGCAAAAATTGAGAATGAACTGCTAAGAATTCCTGATAGTGATGTTGAAATTCAAGAAAAAGCTTTACGAAGAAAGGAAGCAAAAAAAATAGAATTAAGGGCCGAGAAGACAGCTTTTCAAGAAAAATATGCTGCTGAAATAAAAGTTAAATGCAAAGCCGCTTTAGATGTCGCTAAGAAAACAATTCTACAATATATTGATGATGCTAAAGAAGAGTATATTAGAAACATAAAAAAAGAGTTTTCGAAAAGGCGCATGATTCAATTGTCTATTATGGAGCAGCTAATAGGGCAATCTGTGATTTATAAGATTGAAATGAAGAAAAAAGAGATTGAATTACTTGATAATAAATTAAAAGAAGCAGTAAATGAAAGAGATGCGTCAGTTACAAAATTAAATGAACAGAAGACAATGGTGACTGGATTGCTAAAAAAAGCGCTTGACTTAGAATCTGAGATTAACAGTATAAAAGTCGATATTATTAAGGAACAGGAAATATAGGGAGATAAGCTTATATGAAAGAAAAAATATCTAAACTGATTGAAATATCCCAGTTTTTAAATGATAACGAAGAATTGATAAATTTAAAATATCTAGAAGATTCATTGAACGATAATAGTTATATTCTGTCGATTATGGGGCAGTTTTCAGCAGGAAAATCAAGTTTGATAAATAATCTGTTTGGTGAAAAGGTATTACCTGTTCATAAGACGGAAACAACGGCATGCATAACGTTTATTAAATATGGTTCAGAAGAAAAAGTGGAACTTTTATATACGGATGGACATATTGAAACTATTTCAATTGATGAGTCACTGAAAATGTGGCAAACAGGTGAAAAAGCAGACTTAATTAATGATGTAAAGACCATTAATATTTTTATCCCATCAGATATTTTAAAAAACGGTTTGATAATTGCAGACACACCGGGTATTAATACAGTTATTGATAAACATATTGAATTAACAGAAAGCTTAATAACAAGTTCTGATGGGATTATATATGTTTTGGGTAAACAGATTACAGAAGCTGATATTAACTTTATTGAAGCAATAAAAAAATATGGAACTCCAATAACATTTGTGCGAACGTTTTTGGACCAGATAAGAAAGAACGAAGAAAATAGTGATGCAACAATAGAAAAAGAAAGGGGATTGTTATCGGAAATATCTTCAGGTGAAGTGTTTTTTGTATCTAATGAACCGAGTAGCGATTTTTATAGTGAGATATTTTCATTGCAGGCATATGTTTCGTGCAAGATTGCTGAAAATACAACAAAGGCTCGTTTAGAAAGTATAGAAAACAGATTATCACATATTGCCAAGAAGTTCGAGAGCAGAGTCATAGACCGAAGCGGTGAACTCGATTTATGCATTAAAGGGGAAAAAGATGAATATTTACAAAATAAGATAGAAATAGAAAAAACGCTGGAAAAATTAGAGTTATCTTTGGCCAGAAAAAAAGAAGTATTACATGCAAATGTTGAAAAAGCAAAGATAAATGCTAACGAAAATTTGACAACGCAAAAAAGTAAAGAAGAAAAGATTTTGATAAAAAAGATTAATCAGGCTCTAGATAACTCGATAACTCTAGGACTTCAAGAAGTGATTGGTCAAGCTATAAGAGAATCCTGTATTCGCATGAGAGACGGTTTCGTAGAGCCGTTTGATAATATAATAAGGGAAAATAAAGTTGAGTTTATTGAAGAAATGAAACAAAACAACGATTTGTCAGTATGGATTCCAGATTTGCCCGATAATATGGATGAATCAAGCCTGCAGGTTGAATCGCTTATTGAAAAAAGGACAGCTCTTTTGGAATTGCAAAGTGCTCTACGTGAAGAATTAGAATCTGTTAATACGAGTAACCAAAACTTGGAATTGCAAGTGGAAGAAATAGAAGAAGAAAGAAAAGCTATACACGAAGCATTGGGTAATATTCAAGAACAGTTGGATTCATTTCCACCATATGTTGCAAGGTATGTTATGGTTGAAGGAGATCATACATTCGAAAAAAGTTTTAAGGTTGTAGGCGACATTGTTGACTGGGCTACGATATTTATTCCTGGACCGACATGGGCAAAATTAGGAGGAAAAATACTCAACGGAGCTTCGAAAGGAGCTAAAGTGTTAAAGGCTGTTAAAGCGGCAGATGCTTTTGCTGATGGGGCTAGGATTTTAGCAAAAGTTGCGAAGGGTGCTTCGTCGGGTAAAAAAGTTGCAAAAACTGCATCTAAATTTGAAAAAGGGGCAAGGGTAGTTGTTGATACAATTGATGTTATAAACAAAGGTAAGAAAGCTATATTAACAAATAAAATTGAAAAACAGGTAGCTCTAAACGAGAATGATATAGATTTCAATCCTAATGTGATTAGTACAAACCCCAGCTGCGATTATTATTTGCTATCTAATGAGCCGAGACCTAACATATTAGATTATATTGGATTAGATTATTGGTTTGCCAAATTAGGAAAACAGTTTGATGTGCCTGATACTAAAAAAGTTGATATTGAATATGAGAATAAATACTATACAGCGAAACATGAAATTGAAAGAGAAATGAAATTACAGGTACGGAAGGAATTTGAAAAGAGAAAACAACAAGAAGAATTAAAGAATAAAGAAGAGGAAAACATTCTTCTTAAAGAAATAACAGCGCGAAAGGAACGAGCAGCACAAGATCAAATTAATGAATTAGAAAGAGAAATAGCAAAAGAGAAGAAACTTGCTGTTTCAAAGTTTATTCGTGAGTATTATATTTCTGCAGTTGAAGAAAATATTAATCATATGGAACATTATATCCGTACTGATCTTCTTAAAGAAATTGAAGAAAAGATGATTATGTATATTGATACGTATGATTTTAAAATTGTAGAGGATATTAATAAAAAAAGACAGGAACTTGAGGAGATTGAAAGAAAGTTTAATTCTTCTGAAAAGGAAGAACTTGAAAACGAAATTACAATGTGTAAGGAATACGTGAAATTTTTGGAAGCGGCTACAGTATAGTATATGAAAAAGGGTTTTAAACAAGTTCTTTTTGAAGGTGATGAATATCCTAAAGTGAATATTGTTTGTGATACCATTCATGAAGGTCTTAGAGCTGAATTTAGGGATAACCATTATCGAGATAAACAGAATGTGAAATTAATTCATTGCGAATCAATTTCATACATTGAGAATAATAAGGACTATAGAGAAATTTATAGTCCTGTTGTTCCATATGGTGTGGTTATTTTTATGTTGTTTAATAAATTTGATATCGACTATTCAGAGTTTGATGAGATTGTTTATCTGCAACCTTATCCTTTTACTTTGGAAGGGGTGAATAGTCAAATTGAAGAGGCTGAAAAAATAGTTAAAGATTTATCTGGATATGATTTCAAGATTTTGTTTTACAGAGATATTAATCAGCATTCTGGGACAGGGGATCTTGTAAGTATTGATCAAGCACTTGAGGAAGCACCCTCAAAAATAAGAAAAAGGTTTGAAGGGTTATCGATAGTGAATTCGCTTGAGTTTTGTGTTTATCGGTATCCAAGTGACTTATTGAATATTGTTCGTGGCGGATGTGGTGATTTGGAAGTGGTAATAGGATTGTGTTCAGAGCGATTCGAACACTATTCAGATAGAATAAAGAAAGAGAATTATTATAGCGATTTCGGAGATTATAAAGATATACTTGAATTTCATATCAATGATAAGTATTCAGTGTTACTACAAACCGAAGAGATAAATAAAGTTACTAAGTTTAGAAAGGTGAAGGGTTGCGACGATATAATTGCAAAGTATACAAGTAATTATATTGATATGTTTCAGAAAACTATACTTGAATTTTTAGAAGAGGTATATGTTGAAATAATTAGTGAAATATGTTTTTGGGATCTGAATAAGGATTTAAATAGTTTGCGTGAAGGCGCCAAGAAGGAAATAAAAGATTTTTTGTTGAAAACGTATGGAAAGAGCGAAGGTTGTCCCCAGGATGAGGCTGAATATAACCGTGTAATAAGAAATCAAATGCATTTGGATACCTTATTTGCAGAACGAGCCATCATACTAATTAACGAAAGACTAATGGATTATTTGCATGAATATTTACTGAGAAAGGAAGGATTATTATCGAAGACTTTTCTAAAGGACTTTGATATTGGTGAGTAGCTATGAAAAAGATAGGAAATAAGGTCTGGATACCATTGTTTGTATGTGAAGCGGTTGCATTGATAGCAGTTTTAGTGCTCTCTACAAAAAATGATTATTTATGGATTGCTGTAGTAAGTATATCGACATTGTTGGTCATTACTGCTTATTGGGTTTATGTCTGTTTTTGCAATAGTTGTAAAATATTTATGGAGGATTTAAAACGGAGCAATATTGAACGAGATGAGGAAAATAAAAAGGTTTATTCTGATATTATTGAAAAACTTAGACAGAATAATGAAGAGATAAACAAACAGACATCGACTATATATGAAACCATGAATGAAATGGTTGAAAAAAATAGTAAACAAATTTCTCAAATGTCGGAACTCTTTGAAAAAGCGACAGAGGATTATTCAAAAACGACAGAAAAGCTAGAGACAGTTATAACAGATATGGGAAAACAGTATTCAGAAGTTGTTTCCAGTGTGAATGCTGAAATTATCAAGGGAACAGATACATTAACAATAAGATATGAAAAGGCATTAAGTGAACTTTCGCAGCAACATGAAAAACAGATAGATGAGTGGAATGCAGCAACTCAAAAGCTACTTGTGACTACTACAGATGAAGTTAACAGTTTGATTGTAAATGTCAAAGACGAAATCAACTCTAAAGAAGAGGAAAGCAGTGCGATTTTAAACGCAAATATTTCAAATACACATGAGGCAATACAATCTGTAGCAAATGAGACACAGATTGCATTAAGAGAGTATCTCGAGAAAATTGAGAGATTGAATGAAATTATAAATTCGAGTATGAGTGGTCATATTCAGTCGCTTATGAGCCAAATGGCAACTGTATCTAAGAATAATGTAAGAGAAATCGAAAAATGTAGCGAAACCACACTAACAAACATGATTGAGCGGATTGTATCAGAAAATGAACAGGATGCAGAAAAACGAAAAATTGCCTTCGAAGGTTATCTATGTAATTTGGAGGAAACATATAGTAAAATCATTGCTTCCAATATTATAGAATTAAAAAAACAGATTTCAGAAAGTATTGCCGATTTTATTGCTGAGAATAAACAAGTATTGAAGGTAAACAATGAAAGAGCCGGAGAATTGATATCCGCAGAAAAATCATTTGTAACAGATGCAGAAGCAAGTAATATAAAATTTAGAGAGAGTATAGATGCGGCTTTCTTAAAGTATAGTGAATCTGTTGAGAAGAATATATTAGACATGACGGTGAAATTAACTGATAATTTAAGGCAATCAACACAGAGTACAGTTGGTTCAATTGAAACACTAAGTGTAAAAAATGCAGAATCCATAAATCAGTTGAGTGGTGAATTAAAACAGTATTCAGATAGTCTTGTTGAAAAGAGCGCAGTCGCTATAGGTAATGTTCAAGCTGATAATAATTTAAAAATACAAGAACTTTGCAATCAGATGAATATTATGGTTGCTGAGAATGTAAGATTTTCTGCATATTGTAAGGAAATAGACAATTTTTTGAAAGATAAGATAGCCGATTTAATTGAAGATCGTGATAGGTTAGTTATGGATCTTCAGAAATTGTCTAATGGACATGTTACAGAATTAGATTTGAAAATGCAGAAAAACATTATGGAGATGGCCAAGAAAGTTCAAGAACTAAATATAGAAAATTCTTCTGTATTTAGCGAATCTATGAATGAGTACCGCGATAGATTTGTCGAAGCAAATGCATCCGCACTCGCTAATGTTCAGATTGATAATGTAAATTCTATTACTGATGCAAATGAAAAAGTTTCGCAATTGGCAACTAATATGAAAAAGTTCCAGGAACAAATTGTCAATATTGTTTATACATTACAGTCGATAATTAAAGATGGAATAGATGAAAAAAAAGCACAGGACGAATCATTTGATGAAAATATGAACGCACTTGTTGATGACAAACTTTCAGAATATAATGCAAAACTTCAGACATATAATGACACATTCACAGAATTAGGAAGTAAGATAACAGAGGTTATGAATGCATGTCAAAGCAATACTTCTAAGTATGAGGAAACCTTAAAGTATATTATTAAAACACAACAAGAATCCAATTCCTTAAGTGAAAAAGATTTAGAGTTGTTAAAGAAGTTTATGAAACGGTGATGTTATGGGTATGGATGATCAAATAATATTGCTTAGGAAAATATATAAGGAAGAAATCAAGAGGGTGTATGATTCAAGATTTCAGATGCGTCTTATGGCTGTTATGCCGTTCAACAAGGATTTCTATTATCAAAGAATTAAGAGAATAGAAGTGCTTTCGAAGATTATTGAAGAAGCAGCGATTGATTGTAAACCAAAACGAATGATGCATTATCTTTTTTTAATTGATTTTTCAGTAGAAGAGGTAATAGAGCAAACAGTTAAGGATTATAAAACATTTTGGGAAAATAAGTTGACTAAATGACTTTATCAAAATTAATAGAAGGTTTACATCTTGAACAAAAAAATGATAAACGATAAGAAATCCAAAAATTACCGCATCCTTGATATGTATCACCGTTTATGCGAGGGACATACAATCAACAAGACAACAGAAGCAAATGCTTACGGGGTTGATGAACGCTCTATTCAGCGTGACATAGATGATATAAGGGCTTTTCTGGATGAATTATGTACTGCAAAGGGCGATGAACGAGAAGTGGTATATGACCGAACACGTAAGGGTTATGTTATGCTTGGTGATGCACCTTCTATGATGACCAATAGCGAGATACTTGCGGTTTCAAAGATATTGCTTGAAAGCAGGGCATTTACCAAAAGAGAGATTAAGATCATATTGGATAAGCTCGTAGAAGGTTGTGCACCGCTGAAGAATATGAAACTTGTCGCTGATCTTATTTCAAATGAAAAGTATCATTACGTAGAACTTAGCCATAAGGAATATATTCAGGATAAGCTTTGGGAAATAGGATCTGATATCCATGAACGTAATCTTGTATCTATTAGATATGCCAGAGCTAATGCACCGCGGGAATCTATTAAGAGAGTAATCGAACCGTTGGCTATACTCTTTTCTGAGTATTATTTTTATCTTAATGCATATATTGTTGAAAAGGATGAGAATGGAAAGTATGTACATAAGTACAATTATCCTGCTGTTTTTAGGATAGATCGTATAAAGAACTATAAGCACCTGCCGGAGAAATTTAGGGTATCATATGCAAATCGTTTTGAGGAAGGTGAATTTAGAAAACGGGTACAGTTTATGTATTCCGGAAAACTTGAAAATGTAAGGCTTAAATTTTACGGTAACGATCCGGAACCAATACTTGATCGCCTTCCTACTGCAAGGGTTGTTGAAAGCTATGATAATGATGAAAGTATAATAGAGGCAGAGGTTTACGGTAAAGGGATAATAATGTGGTTGCTCAGTCAAGGTAGTAGGGTTGAGGTTTTAAGCCCGGAGAGCATGAGAGAAGAAATGAAAACAGAGCTTGCCGGAATGTTGAAACTATATCAGTAGAATTAAATATCAGGATTTTAGACATTTAGTCAATTGTGTAGTCAGAGGCTCTTATCAAATTTTTGGTAAGAGTTTTTATTTTAGAGTGACAAAATATGTCATTACAGCCATGTATACTGAGGACATAATCGAAGTAATCACAGGATTTTGTAAAACGGAGGTATAAAATGGCAGAATTATTTAAAGATATGGATGTTAAGTTAGATGATCTGCTCAAGAGCACAGAGGCAGGTAAAGGAACAATTAAGGATAACATGGATGATTTATGCGATATCCTTGAGGATGAGATAATTAGGAGCAAATCATCGGAAGATGAAAAGAAGGCAATGTTAAAAAGGCTTCGGACGTTCTGTAATACTGAAACAAACATATTGCTTGTAGGTGCTACCGGTTGTGGAAAGAGTTCAACCATTAATGCGCTGTTCGCAGTTGGCGATGACAAAGTGACTGAAGATGAAGATTTTGAGGATGAGACTGTTTCCAGTAAGACATTCGTGGAAGTTGCAAAAGTTGGGAGCAAGGCTGATCCGGAAACAAAAGATATAGAGAAGTACAGAATAGGAAATTTGGTGCTTTGGGATACTCCAGGACTTGGAGATGGTACGGATATTGATGAACATCACAAGTCTGTTATCACAGAACTGCTTCGTGAAGAAGATACAGAGGGTCATGCTCTTATTGATTTGGTGTTAGTCATACTTGATGGTTCTACCAAGGATCTAGGCACATCATATAAGCTCCTTAATGATGTGATCATTCCGGAACTTGGTAAGGATACGGATCGTATACTTGTTGCACTCAATCAGGCAGATATCGCAATGAAGACGGGGCGGCATTGGGACTATGAAAAAAACGAGCCGGATGAAACACTGATCAGGTTTCTCGAGGAAAAGATTGTTTCGATAAAGGCAAGGATAAAAGAAGATTCATCATTGGATATTTCGCCTGTATATTATTGTGCCGGTTATAAGGAAGAGGGCGGCGATGTGGTACAACCCTATAATCTGTCCAAGCTGCTTTACTATATAATACAGTCTCTCCCAGCACAAAAACGTATTGCTATTATGGAAGGGATAAACACAGATTCTAATAATTATAAGCACAATGATGATGATGAATACAATGAAAAAATAAAGGACAGTTTTTATGATTCCTTCGATTATATATCAGACGGTGTTGATTCAGGTGCCGAGTTTGGCGGGACGATTTTAGGAATACCTGGTGCCGTAGTAGGAGCAATACTGGGAGGGTTTATAGGCTGTGTACGTAGCATAGTGGATGAGATTTTTTGAACAGCGGAAAGGACGGTGAATTATATGGTTTATACCTCCACAGAAAAATATATAGCTGACATGCTTATTCAGGGTGTTGAGGTGATGGCGCGTACCGGAGATTATCCAAATTTTGAGGCGCCTGTAAATACAGATGGTTTTCTGTGGGAGTATGAAATGACCAAGAAGGGTTGGTGCCTGCAGAAAAATCTTCTTTCCGGATATGCGAGGATTATTGATAATAAGGGTATTCGGAGAGGAAATGGAACTATGGTCGCAATGAAGGAGAAGTTTGTCAGACTGATTATTCCGGCCCTCCCAGAGCCACCTGTCCGGACTTTGAGAGCCACCATTCCGGAGAATGAGAGCCACTGATTCCGGAGTTTCGGAGCCACCTTGCGGCCACTGAATCATATATTCCTTTATACTGTACGTGCACGCCTTCAGCGTGACTACAGATAAAGGAGGGTCAAATCTATGACCAAGTATCGTGAGATCCTTCGGCTAAAAAGCCTGG
>JAEEGL013073392.1_pt1 | contig 12627 bp, 10 predicted proteins | sample 9134231 | NCBI WGS metagenome assembly JAEEGL01 (sample SAMN16246548, study PRJNA631951) | gut metagenome | biome: gut microbiome; feature: rumen; material: fiber-attached | host: Bos | place: Iran: Karaj | collected 2018-10
ATAGTCGGAGACGGTGTTCTTTTCTTCCGTGCTTCCTTTTCTGTTGATGACCTTGCCTTCGAAGAGCATGTTTTCAGCGAGGGTGGTCTTGCCGGACTTGGCAGCGCCGATGAGGGCGATGTTCCGGATTTCGTTGGTCTTAAATTCCTTCATTGTTGTTTATAATGTCTAATTTATTGATATACTTTTTCTTAAATCAGGCTGCAAAGGTACGAAAAATTATAATACTTTTAACGTATCAATTATTTTTTGCCATCTTTTTTCGTCCATTTTGGCACCGATCACCTCGATAATGTTGGCAGCTAGGGTGGCACCCATCATACCGCACTGCTGGAGTGACTTGCCTTGTACAAGGCCAGCCATGAAACCAGCAGCCCACAGGTCGCCGGCGCCTGTAGTGTCGACTACCTTGGCGGGGATGGGGCCGATGGTCACCACCTCATTGCCTTGCTGGATGAGCGATCCCTTTGCTCCAACTTTCACAATGGCGATTTCACACAGCTGTGCCAGCTCGTTCAAGGCTTGTTTGGGATCTTCGATATGCGTGAAGGCGCGGGCCTCGTCTTCATTGGCGAAAACAATGTCAAGATAGTCTTTGGTAAGTTGCCTTAGGTAGTCGCGATTCTCCTCCACGACATTAAAGCTGGCCATGTCGAGCGCAGTCTTCATCCCTTTGGCCTTGGCCATGGGTAACACTTTATCCAGTAAGGCATGGTTCTGAACGAGATACCCTTCCACATAGAAGATATCCCAACCGTCAAGCATCTCGGGTTGGATGTCATCGGGCGATAGCTCCAAGGCCGCACCCAAATAGGTGGCGAAAGTGCGTTCTCCATCTTTGGAGATGATGGCTTCGGCACATCCGGTGGGAGTGTCGGTAATGAGCATCATGGGTTTTACACCTGTCTCACGCATGGCATTTTCAAAGAAATGACCACGTTCGTCTTTTCCTACCTTGCCGATGTAGCCGGTTTCCACACCGAGTTTAGAAGCCCCACTCATGGTGTTGGCCGTGGACCCGCCTGCGGCCCTGGCGATACCATATTGCATTAAAAATTCGCCATAACGCAATGATTTTGCTGCGTTGACATGATGCATGGTACCCTTGGGAAGGTTCAGTTCGTCCAGGATATGGTCATCGGGGATTTGGGTCAAAACATCGACCAAGGCATTGCCTATTCCTAGTATATTCTTCATGATGGTTTTGTTAAAGGGAGTGCAAAGTTAAAAAAAAATGAAAAAAAAACTTGTAGGGTTAAAAAAAAGTCGTAATTTTGCAGCCGCAACGCTGAAAGAATCAGCATAGCTAAATGCCTCCTTAGCTCAGTTGGTTAGAGCATCTGACTGTTAATCAGGGGGTCTCAGGTTCAAGTCCTGAAGGGGGCGCGTTTCATGTTATTAATTTTTTGAGTAGGTTATTCGCAAGGGTTACCTACTTTTTTTATGCCGGCACAAAAATGGTTACCGGCACGTCATGGATTCCATATTCAAAACCGCTTTCACAGGTGGGATGGGAATGATCTTCCGGAAGGGATAAAGAATGGTTACGGCGATTTTCATCCACCATTTGTAATGGATCTTGAGATGACAGTAGGCTTTACGGAAGCCAAAATAATGGATCAACCACGGCTGCACCCTTGAGTGTTCCGTAATGCTGCGGGATCCGTCTGTAACGTAACGCAATTGTTTTTGGCTCAAATAGTATTCGTTCATCGAAAAAATCAGGCCATAATAGATGTATGTGCCATTGTGGCGATATTCGGGTAATATGGCCAATACATCGTAACCACAAGCTTCTTCCCAGCAAAAATTGATGGAAAAACCGACAAAAGCAGCATTTTTTTTGTCAAAACACCCCCAACATTCAACAAAAGGCATTTCCAGTGTCTTGACAAAAGCTTCCTCAGAAAGCGCAGAACCATCGGAAGCATAGGCTTTCAATGTTTCTTGGTAAAGCGCATACCCATGCTTTTTTACATAATCATTATCTACTATAGTGTAGTTAATATCTCTTATTGCCTTGCGAACTTTACGTCTGGTATTTGAACTTAACTCTTGAAATCCAGCAAAATGGTCTTTGACGATGTACCAAAAACGAGTGTTTTCCTTACAATCGAAATGATAGGTGTTTCTTACGAACCATCCTCCTTGGGCAAGCAGCTGTTTTGCATTGTTTGCTTCCAAAGGGATTTCGCAATGGGGTGCTTTGGAAAAGCGCCAAAAGGATTTATATAAGTAATAATCAGACATCAACACATTGGGATCTTTTTCAATCCTTCAATCCATACTTTGATTTGCTGCTCATCGTGAAGACGGCATACCAACAACGAATGGTCGCGATAAACCACCAGGTAATCCTCCAACCCTTCTACCACGGCTTCCACCCCTTCTTCGATATGAACAATGGTGTTTTTGTTGTCGATGGAAACCACCTTGCCTCGCAGGGCATTGCCATCGCCATCTTTCTTGGCATGGGTGAACAGCGAACCCCAAGTTCCAATATCGCTCCATCCAAAGTCTGCCGGAATCGTATAGGTGTCGGGGGACTTCTCCATGACACCGTAGTCGATGCTGATGTTTTGGCAATCGAGGAATCTCTTGTTGATGAAGTCCTGTTCGTCGGTGGTTCCAAATTTGCCTTGACCTTCGTCAAAGAGTTTGACCAAGTCGGGCAGGTCGCGTTTGAAGGCCTTCATAATGCCTTCGAGCGTCCAAAGAAAGATGCCCGAGTTCCAATAATAGTTGCCCTCCTCAACAAACCGCACGGCAGTATCATAATCGGGCTTTTCCTTGAACATTTCCACCTTCACCACTTCTGTCTTGCGCCTACTGTCTTCCGTCTTCCCCACTTGGATATAGCCGTAACCAGTCTCTGGTCTTGAAGGCTTGATGCCGATGGTCATTAAGGCTTGCTGGTTTTGTGCCAGGAAATCAAATCCCAAACGGATAATCCGCAGGAACTCCATTTCGTTGGTGACCAGATGGTCGGCTGGAGTGACAACAATGTTGGCATTGCTGCACTGGCTTTGGATGCGATAACATGCGTAGGCAATGCAAGGTGCTGTATTGCGTCGGGCGGGTTCGCAAAGCACTTGTTCGGGTTTCAGCATGGGCAGGTGTTCCAGCACAAGTTGCTTGTAAGCAGCGTTGGTCACCACTAGGAAGTTCTCGTCGGGGATGACGGGACTGAAACGCTCGTAGGTACTACGGATAAAGCTTTTTCCTGTTCCCAAAATATCGAGAAACTGTTTGGGATAGTTATCCTTGCTGAGTGGCCAAAAACGGCTGCCTATACCGCCGGCCATGATGATGCAGTAATTATTCATTCGTTTGGTCCAGTTGGCAGAAAATGCTGTTGTTGCTCTTGAATTCGGGCACGATCCGTTTCATTTGTCTTACAATGGAAAAGTCGTCGCACGAAGCAAGGGCAACAGCCAATTCATCAATCAAGGAATTCACCTCCAGCGCTTCGTAATTGCGAACTTGGGCTCTCATGATCTTTGGATTGTCGGTAGGCATGGTGTTTTCCTTGGTGGCCAACAATTCCTCATAGAGTTTTTCGCCGGGTCGTAATCCGATCTCCTTGATTTCAATGTCGTTTTGACCCGAAAGCTGAATCATCTTCTTGGCCAAGTCGTAAATCTTGACGGGTTGACCCATGTCGAACACAAAGATCTCATTGTTCCGCCCAATGGAACCGGCCTCCATCACCAGACTACAGGCTTCGGGGATGGTCATGAAGAACCGGATGATGCGCTTGTCTGTCACGGTCAGTGGCCCGCCTTGTTCCAACTGCTTGCGGAAGAGCGGTACCACAGAACCATTGGAGCCTAGCACGTTGCCAAATCGAGTGGTGATAAACTGGGTTTTGCACTTTCTGCTTTGGGTATAGATTTCGGCGATTCGTTTGGTGGCGCCCATCACGTTGGTGGGGTTCACGGCCTTGTCGGTAGAGATCATCACAAACTTCTCCACACTGTGTTCGATGGCCAAATCCACTATGTTCTTGGTGCCAAACACATTGACAAAGACGGCCTCGTAGGGGTTTTCCTCCATGAAAGGTACATGTTTGTAGGCTGCTGCATGATAGATGAGTTGCGGATGGTAATCTTCAAACACCTCTTTCATGCGTCGTTCATCTTTTACATTGGCGATGATGAACACCATGCGGTCGATGATGGATTTGAATTCCGGGGTGTTCTTCAACTCAAACTGGAGATCATACATGGGCGATTCGGCCTGGTCGACCATGACCAGCATCTTTGGGTTGTAATGCAAGGTTTGGCGGCACATCTCACTTCCAATGGAACCGGCAGCACCCGTGATCATCACCACTTTTCCGTCGATTTCGCGTTTCACATTCTCCTTGCCCAACACAATCGGTTCGCGTCCCAACAGGTCTTCAATCTTGATGTCTTGGATTTGGTTGGTTTTGATCTCGCCATCCACCCATTGCAGGAACGACGGCATGGTTTTCACTTTCAGGCCGTAGCTCATGCCCAGTTCAATCAGTTCTTTTTTCCTTTCTCCGGAAACACTTGGCAGCGCCAAAATCAAAATCTTGATGTTGTTTTTGGTGATGAATTCTTGGTTGAACACCTTGTCGGGAGGAAGAATGGGGATGGTATTGATGTTTTTGTTGGTTTTTTTGGGATTGTCGTCGGTAAAAGCCTTGATTTTATAAGGAGCCTCCTGGTCCTGCGAGAAGGCACGCAAAAGCATCACGCCACCTTCGCCGGCACCGTAGACAATGGTGTTTTGCTTGATCGTACTGGTGTCTTTGTAGAACTCATTGTAGACTCTTCGGATGATAAAACGGCTCAACACCATCATCAACACCGTGAGGAAATAGTGGTACAAAATGATTTTGTAGCCAGGGAGAATATGGTTGACCAGAGCGGGATTGATCTGTGTCACCACAACCTTGCTGAGGATAAGGACCGTCAAAGCAATGGTACAGGAATTGAAAATTTTCCGAATGTCATCGAACCCTGAATAACGGATCATGCCATAATAGGTGCGGTAAACAAGGAACATGACGATATAGACAACCAACACGATGAAAATTCTGTACCAACCGCGGAACATGATGTTTTCATGCAGGTTGTTATAGTGAACGAGAAACATCGATATCAGGTAGGACACCAGAACGACCACAATATCGAAGGTCAGCACCCAAATGCGAGGCAAGGAATTGCTGGCTTGTTTTCCAAACAGGAAGTTACAGATTTTGATGAGTAGTATCCGCATCATAATAATAGTTTTTTACCATCCAAAAGGATGGGGTTTGCATTCTAGTTTAGCCAATGGGTGGTAGTCGCCCACCAATCCTACAGGTTGGGCGTTGCGTATTTGATAGACGGTGTTGATGGCATGGCGTGACTCGCTGATATGGAAGCCTTGTCCGTCGAGTATTTTCTGATAACTGAGGGTGTGGAGTTCGGTGAAGCCCTTGGTAAAGTCGAAAGCTTCGCCGTCGATGAGAAGAGAACGTTCGGTTTGTTCACCGCTGATGCTGAGATAATAACGAACATTGGCATTTTTCAGCTGGAGAAACCCTGCCACTCGATCGTGGGTGGAGACGTGAACAATGCTGTGCTGAACCTCACCGAAAATCCAGCAGAGCATATCATAAAAATGAACACCGATGTTAGTGGCAATCCCTCCACTTTTCCGGATGTCACCTTTCCAGGAGGCATAATACCAGTTGCCTCGTGGGGTAATGTAAGTCAAATCGATGTCGTAAATCTTGTCTTTTGGTCCGTTTTCAATTTTGTTTTTCAATGCTATGATTGCTTCATGGAGTCGCAGCTGAAGGATGGTATAGGCTTTATGGCCTTCCACCTGTTCCACTTGTTCAAGGGCATCGATGTTCCATGGATTGAGCACGACGGGCTTTTCGCAAATGACATCAGCCCCCAGTCGCAAACCATAACGGATATGGGCGTCGTGTAGGTAGTTTGGGGTACAGACGCTGACATAGTCAAGGCGTGTGCCCGAAGTAATCATTTTGGTGTTGTGACGGTCGAACAGTTCTTGTTCGGTAAAAAAAGCTGTTTTTGGGAAATAACTGTCCATGATGCCTACGCTGTCGCATTTGTCATAGGCAGCAATCAGGTTGTTTCCTGTGTCTTTAATCGCTTTTAAATGGCGTGGGGCGATGTATCCCCCCACGCCAATCAAGGCAAAGTTCTTCATTAGAGATTGTTTTTCTCAATGTCTTTAAAATATTTCACAGTTCCGTAGGTCATTTCGTCGCAGGCTGCGTCGTCGCACACGATGATGCCTTTGGGGTGCATCTGCAACACACTAACAGTCCACATTTGGCTGACGCCGCCTTCGATAGCATGGGCCAAAGCACGAGCCTTGCCATGGCCGTTGGCGAGGATCATCACCTCACGGCTGTCCATCACAGTTCCCACACCCACGGTAAGGGCGGTCTTCGGCACTTTGTTGATGTCATTTTCAAAGAAGCGCGAGTTGGCGATGATGGTGTCGGTGGTCAGGCTCTTCACACGCGTGCGTGAGGTCAAGCTGCTGCCGGGTTCGTTGAAGGCAATGTGGCCGTCGGGGCCGATGCCGCCCATGAACAGGTCGATGCCACCATAACTCTTGATCTTTTCTTCGTAACGGGCGCATTCGGCTTCCAGATCCTTGGCGTTGCCATTCAAGATGTTCACATTCTCCTTCTTGATGTCGATGTGCTTGAAGAAGTTGTTCCACATGAAGCTGTGGTAGCTCTCAGGATGTTCTTCGGGGATTTGCACATATTCATCCATGTTGAAGGTCACTACGTTCTTGAAGGAGACCTCGCCTTTCTTGTAAAGCTTCACCAGTTCCTTGTAGGTTCCAATGGGCGTGGAGCCCGTAGGAAGCCCCAAAATGAAAGGCTTTTTTGCGGTCGGCTTGAAGGCCTTGATGCGTTCAACAATATGGTTGGCTGCCCAACGGGACATCTTGTCATAATTCGGTTCGATGATTACTCTCATATTTTTTTAAAAATTTGGAATTTTAGCAGTAAGAATTAAGAATGGTTACGGATTTTGTTGATGGAGGCAATGAATTCTTCGGTTTCCTTTTTGATTTGTTTGACAAAGGAGACATCTTCGATCTTGCCCACAACGGCGATTTTCTCAGCTTCGTTGCGGAAAGTGGCGCTGCGAATGGGGTTTTCATAGTCTTTCTTTCGAGACTCATAAACCTGATCGCAGATGAACTGTTGGATATGAATCCCTTTGTCGAGACACTCGTTCCACATTTCGGGGGTCAGCACGTCGGTCTCGTCCTTGTAGAGGAACATCAGCGAGAAATAGGCATGACGCAACTTCTCCATGCGGTAGCGTTTCCAGAGTTCGTTGTAGCGTTCATGGATCTCCGTCCAGCTGTTGAGTACACCCGTCTTGATGTCGTCGCGCAGTTGGTCGATATCTTCTTCGGGCATGGTCTGTCCGCCAAGGTTGATCCATTTGCGGAGGCGCTTGCCTTTCATCATGCGGCTTAGGTTCTCGATGCTGGCCTCTTCGTGGTTTTCCAGGTAATGGACGATGTTCTTCACCGCATAGTAGATGATCATGTCGCCGTAAGCGTGGTAGGCTTGGTAGGCTTTCAAGATACGGACCTTACGCTTGCTCTTCTCGATGTTTTCGCCAAACACTTCCAGTTGTTTGCAAGTTTCGGATTCGTTGTCAAGAAGGTTCTTTCCGATGGCGCGAAGGTCATAGTACTCGTGGGAGTCTGGGTTCTCACCCTTGGTGCGTAGGTAGGCCTTGGCCACCCATACCTCAAGCAACTTACGGGCCTCGATGGTCTCTTCAATCGTGTCGGGGGCGAAAGTCTCAAACTCGATATTTTGGATCTTGCGTTTACGGACGTCGCGTTTCTGGTACTTCGAAGTATTGCGGGCGATGGCGAACATGTTGTACATCCACCAATAAGCGGGCATGATTTCCAGTTCGTTGGTCTTGTTGTTGTTGTTGACCAGGCAGAACGGGAGCATGATATTCATCTCGTTCGGATAATCCGCCTTCGACAAGAGGGTGAAGGAAGCGAACTTCGACGAATGTTTGATGCTGGAGCAAAGACCTGGCCAGAAGCCACGGCTGGCCACGATTTCACCGTCGGTGGCGCGGCTGTTGTGGTTCGAACCCAAGGTGGCACCAGCAGCCATATTGCTTTGGCCCATCACACAGGCAGAAATCAAGAAAGAGTTGTTATGATGCTGTTCGTGGGAAGGGAAGATCAGGTTGTTGAGCACCTCGCAGCACGAGATGGTGGAGTTGTCGCCCAACACGGAATAGATCAATCGGGCCCCATACTTGAGGTTGCAGTTGTCACCCAGTACGAATCGGGTGGCCACCACCGAATAGAAGATATGGCAGCCAAAACCGGTGATGCCGTTGACAAGGATGACGCCTTCGCCAATTTGCGACGGTTCTTCTTCCGAGGAGTTGATAGTGACGTTCTTGAGTTTGCTGGCGCCTTTGATGTAGCAATGGGGGCCAATTTTGGCGTCTTTAAGGATCCAGCAGTTTTTGATCACCGAGCATTCGCCGATGGTGCCATAATAGCCACGGTGCTTGTCAAAGGCTTCGTTGGTGATGTCGAACAGGCGTTGCTGTAAAGGCTTGTCGTCGACATACTTGGCCCAAAGATAGGCATCGGCGGTGATCATGCCATCGAAAGGCAGGATCTTGCGTCCGCCGTTTTCATTCATCACCTCCAGCCACACACGCACATCTTCTGGCTCGCCTTCTTTGATGATTCCATTTCCGAATTTGGAGTGGTCGGTGGTTGAGATTTCTTGAATGTTGAAAAGAATACACTGATCGCCAACGATATAGTTCGCCATATAGTGTACATCGTGGACGGCGGCGTTGTCTCCGATGTCGCATGAAATAATACTGCTATTGGTGATGCCCACGGGGACACGAAGGTCATGGTACTGAAGAATTTCGTTGGTAACGTTACCGATACGGCAAAGACCAAAGAAGTGGTTGTTACGAATCATGTTGGTATCAAAAGTGTCGGTCACCATGATTTCGTCCCAATTGGTAGCGGTATTGCTATTTTTCACCAGCCGCTCAATCTCATCGGAATGAAGATGCCGCCAACCCCCAGCTGGTTTTTTGACTTGTTGGTTACGATAGAAATACTCATCGTGTCCATCGTGGAGGTATTTCTCGTCGATGAAGTTTTTGTAGATTCTATCGTAGGGTAATAAGGTTACTTTATCCATTGTGTTACTTTTCTTGTGATTAAATTGATTTCAAAGCCGTTTTTCGCTTTTTTTACGGAAAAGGCCTGACAACGCCCTCATAGCGTTCACCGGGTTTGACGATAGTTATGTTTTTGGTTCTCATGGTTCAATATCCGTTAGGGTTGTTACGTTGCCAGTTCCACGCATCGCGACACATCTCTTCCAGCCCGTATTGGGCCTTCCATCCAAGTTCTTTTTCCGCCTTGGCTGGATTGGAATAACAGGTGGCAATATCACCAGCGCGTCGGGGCTTGATGCGATAGGGAATGTTGATGCCATTGACCTTTTCGAAAGTTTGGACCAACTGAAGTACCGAATAACCTTGGCCGGTACCAAGATTGTAAATTGCACAGCCACAGTTCCGTTCAATGGCTTGAAGGGCTGCCACATGTCCCTTGGCGAGGTCCACCACATGGATGAAATCGCGAACCCCTGTGCCGTCTGGGGTGTCGTAGTCGTTTCCGAAGACTCCTAGTTCTGGACGTTTGCCGACAGCCACTTGGGTAACGTAGGGCATCAGGTTGTTGGGAATACCGTTGGGGTTCTCCCCTATCCTGCCGCTCGGATGGGCACCGATGGGGTTGAAATAGCGCAACAGTACAATGTTCCATTCCTTGTCGGCCTTTTGCATGTCCATCATGATTTCTTCGAGCATGCTTTTGGTCTGGCCGTATGGGTTGGTGCAGTGGCCTTTTGGGCATTCTTCAGTAATGGGGATGATGGCTGGGTCGCCATACACTGTGGCTGAAGAGGAGAAAATGATGTTTTTGCAGCCGTGCTGGCGCATCACATCCAATAAGGTTAGCGTGCCTCCAATGTTGTTTTCATAGTATTCCCAAGGTTTTTCCACGCTCTCCCCTACCGCTTTCAATCCAGCAAAATGGATACAGGCATCAAAGCGATAAGCGTCCATGACTTTGTTTAATCCTTCGCGGTCACGAATGTCAACAGGATAAAAAGGGATTTTCTTTCCGGTCAATTCCTCTACTCTAGCCAACGACTCTGGATTGGAATTGGAGAGGTTGTCGACGACAACGGTATCATGGCCCGCCGCAGCGAGTTCAATCAGTGTATGGGAACCTATATATCCGGCACCACCGGTAACTAGTATTTGCATGGCACATTTTTTTCCAACCAACAAAAGTACAACATATTTTTTTTACTTTTGCAAAAAATATTATTAAATATGATTTTATGTCTTGAAACAGCCACCCCAGTTTGCTCCGTGGCCTTGAATGATGGGACGGAAACCGTGGCTTTGCGTGAATGTAAGGGCCAAAATGCCCATTCAGAAAAAATCACTATTTTTATTCATGATATTTTAAAAGAAGCAGGGATTCAATATCATCAGTTAGATGCTGTTGCAGTTAGCAAAGGGCCCGGATCATACACCGGACTTCGTATCGGAGTAAGTACGGCAAAAGGAATATGTTATGCAGCAGACCGTCCTTTGATGGCTATTGACACACTTCACGCCATGGCCTTTGGAATGCGCAACCAATTAGGCAATGAACTTCAATCTAGAGATTTATTGGTTCCCATGATTGATGCCCGCCGCATGGAAGTCTATTGTTCGGTATTTGACGCTCATCTCAATAGGATCAAAGACACTTCAGCTGTCGTCTTTGATGAGTCTTTTCAACTCTCATTGCTCAACGCTCTTGCCTTACCCTCTCGTCTGTGGCTTTTTGGAGATGGTGCTCCAAAACTGAAGGAGATGTTTAAAGACCAGCCGCAAATCCAAATTGTCGACAATTATGCTCCTTCGGCAGCTTATATGGCAGCGCTTTCCGATCAAGCCTTGAAAACCCACGATTTTGTGGATGTGGCCTATTTTGAGCCTTATTATCTAAAAGATTTTATTGCCGGGAAACCGCATGTCAAGGGGCTGTGATGGAGTGGAACGGAGCTGCCCTAACCGCAGGAAGGTAACTAGGCTCTCATCGAAGTGGAACAAATTAAAACGGAAAAATGGGATGAAGAAGATTTTATTGATGTTTTTTTGGATGATGGTTGCCTTGGGTGTTCAGGCGCAACATCTGTTTGAACACACCTATCCAGTGGTTCAAGAAGAAGATGCGCGGATTCGGAATCTGATGGACCAGGTTTCATCGGACAGCTTGGAAGCCACCATTGCGCATTTACAGGCCTACCATACCCGTCGTTGGGACAGTCAGATGGTCTACGAAACGCAGGATTGGCTCTACAAAACCTATTGCGGGATGGGAATCGATTCTGTTTTTCTTCATGATTTTGTCTTCCTATACCATGATACGCTTCGAGAAACTTCCGACAATGTGATTGCCATCCAAAAGGGCTTGGTTTATCCTGACGAATATGTGGTTTGTGGAGCCCATTACGATTCGTATAACCATGTTGATGCGGGCGATCCCGACTCGGTGCGCGCCCCAGGTGCCGACGACAACGCTTCTGGCACATCAGGGATCCTTGAAACGGCCCGAATTTTAAGCCAATGTAAGTTTGAGCGATCCATCATGTATTGTGGATGGGCAGCCGAAGAAGTCAATCTGCAAGGCAGTGCCGCATTCGCTAAGGAATGCGCTGAGAACATGGTGGATATTGTGGGGTATTTCAACCTCGACATGATCGGTTATCTGGAAGATGGATTGGAAATGCAGATGCGACTGATTTATGTCAATCGGGATTCGACTTTTGCCAACTATATCTATCAGATTTGTAATGTTTACGATCCTGAATTGTTGGTGAAACAAGGCTGGGTGATCGGTGGCGACAGCGACTTTTCTTCTTTTAATCGCAACCACTACCCTGCCGTCCACCTTTTCGAAAACACACACCATTATTCACCATTTATCCATACCACAAGCGATATCTTGGGGGTGAGTGTCAATAGCATGGAACAAGCTGAGCGTTTTACGCAACTGCATTTGGGTATGGTGGCCACTTTGGCAGGGATTGTCAGCACCTCGGTGAATGAATCCAACTCAGAGGATTTGATGGTGTTTCCCAATCCAACATCGGGCTTACTGACGGTGAAAGGTTTGGAGATGCAACAAGTCGAGGTCTATAACCTATTAGGTCAACTGGTGAAAAAAGAAACCTGCCGCGGCTCGGCGGTCCAATTGAACCTTGCCTCGCTCGCGGCAGGCGTCTATGTGCTGCGTGTGGTCGACGATGCGATGCACATTCACACGCACCGTTTGGTGATCAATTAGTCTCCTAGGGTGGCGACCATCACAGCCTTGATGGTGTGCATGCGGTTTTCGGCTTCGTCGAAAACGATGCTGTTCTCGCTCTCGAAGACATCTTCGGTCACCTCGATGCCGTTCAGGCCGAACTTCTCGTAAACATCGCGGCCAGCCTTGGTCTCGAGGTTGTGGTACGAAGGCAGG
>JAEEGL014202758.1_pt1 | contig 12627 bp, 10 predicted proteins | sample 9134231 | NCBI WGS metagenome assembly JAEEGL01 (sample SAMN16246548, study PRJNA631951) | gut metagenome | biome: gut microbiome; feature: rumen; material: fiber-attached | host: Bos | place: Iran: Karaj | collected 2018-10
GCTTCGCGCCTGCCATAACGGCACATTCGGCGATCTTCTCCACGGTGGCGATGCCCCGCTTGGGATACATATAGCCGATGACCTTATCCCGGTCATAGGTGGTGCCGGTCATCATCCAGGCTACGTTCTCGAGAGTCGGCGGGACCACGGGGAGGCCGTCCGTCAGGGCATTGGCGGCGCAGTAGTCCAGGAACCGCTCGTAGGCTTCGTGGTAGGTGCCGCCGGTGAAGGTCTTGTTGGAATAGTCGTATTCCTTCACGTAGCTGCGCTTCTCCTCCTCAGTGAGGGGCTTGGTGAGGGCCTCCACGATGTCGTCAAACACGGCGTCCACGACCTTCTCCATCAGGGCCCGGTCTCTCTTGGCGGCGCAGTAGTCCACCGCTGGTACCGTGGCGAGGCGGACGGCGGGCATCCCGTTGAGGTCCTGCAGCTCCTGCTTGGAGCGGAGAAGGACCTCGGAGCAGATGGAAACGCCGGGCTTGCCGGCTCTTTCCATGAAGACGCCCACATCCCGCTTGCCCTGGGTGATGGCTTCCTTGACGCCCTCCACCCAGGCGTCGCACTTGGAGGCGATCTCGTCCGCGTTCACCACGGAAGCCGGAGAGCCGAAGGACAGGCAGCGGTAGACCTGCAGTCCCTCATACCTGGCCTTCAGCCGCTCTTCGAGAATGTCGAAAAACAGCATGGAGCCCAGCATGACGAGGGAGTCCACGTGAATGGACATCAGTGCGATGGTCTTCCCCTTCAGGGTGTCCAGCCTGGGGTTGGAGAGTCCTTCCCGCTTGGGGTCCAGGAGCTTGCCCTTCGGTTCCATGATCTCGATGCTTACTTTGCTCATTCCGGTTCCTCCTGTCAGTATAATATGGTTCGCATTGCCCGTTCAGGCGTCGAGACCCAGCAGCTTTGCCGGATTGGTCTTGGCCATCAGGGTGATCTCTTCCTCGCTCATCCCCTTGTGCGCCAGGGTGGCGATGAACATCCGGAAGCCCTCCGCCGGCGATGCGTTGTGGCCGAAGAGACCCAGGTCCGTGCTGATGATGCATCTCTCCGGGCCGATGGCCCGGATCTGCCCGACGGTGATCTCCGGATCATAGCTGAGCTCCGTGGGCAGATGGAACACGAAGGTAAACTCCGCATAGGCGCCCATCCTGGTCAGACGGATCGTCTCCTCCAGCGTCAGGGATTTGTCCAGGACGGTATCGGAACCCAGCGGGTGGGTGAGGATGATCTTGTCGATGCCCATTTTCCGGGCTTCCTCCACAACGGCAAAGCACTCCGCGGGCGAAATGTGACCGGTCGCCAGGGCAATGTCGTACTTCTTGATGATCTCCAGGATCTTCACCACGCTGGGATAGAGCTGCCCCCCGTCGTCCAGCAGGGAGATCCCCTCTTCGCTGACGGGGATGCCCATTTTTCTGTACACGTTCACGCTGTTCGCGGCGGAAAGCGTGGGCATCCAGATGGCCTTGGCGCCCATTTTGGCGGCGGATTCCACCGCATGGCAGTTCAGCCCGCCGCAGTATGCGTTGAGGCACTGGCTGCCGAACAGGGTGGTGCCCGGGACCAGCTGATTGATCATCTCCGCCATAGGCGCGTTCGGGTATCCGCTATCCTTCAGGACGATGCCCCGCATCCCGGCCCGGCTTGCCTGCACCGCCAGGTCGTATGCGCTGAAGCTGCCCCCGCCGGGGCCGTGATGGACGTGCATATCGATGGAGCCCTTCATGACCCGCTCGATATTGACGCTGCCGATTCCGAACATGATCAATACCCCCTCCAAAAACAGTCATATGCTTTTCTCTCGTTTATCCGCCCGATGATGGGTCCATCCCGTTTTCCCGGACAGGGAGCCCTTTCCGGGAAGGAAGGGGCCTTCCTCAGGCAGCTGCATCTCCGCGGTCAGGCCGGCCGGGACCGCCGGGAAACTCGGATATCCGCTTTCTTTTGCGCAACCATCATAACACGTCTCTGAACGAACAACAACATTATAACAGGAAAACAAATGCGATTGCTGCAGAGAATCAAAAAAGGCCGGATCGCAGCCATAGCGGCTTGCGATCCGGCCATGAAAAGGCGGTTTTCAAAAGAATTACCGATAACGGAGGTTCCTTCCATTGCAATTCATACGAATAAAAACGGAAGGCTTTAAACGGGGAGAGAAGGATTTACGCCTGGTCAGGCGCTGACCGCAGCGAGCGATCGCCCGGGCAAGGTCGGCGGCGACGCATGATACAAATCCGACCGCCGAGAATCGAAGCTTTCAGTCGGTGTATTGTATCGGCAGTTTTTCAGGACAAGCGTTAAAAAGCCCTTATGTCGCACGCTGATTTGATCAGCGGTTACCTGAACAGTTTATTCCGCCACGAACCGCACATAGGTCCGGTCGTCATAGCTCCGGTTTCCCCTCAGGACGCCCTTTGTGGACAGGAACCGCCGGCACAGCAGCGGATCCTCAGCAAGCACCTCTGCCAGTTCCTTCTCCGTCTGGTTCAGCGTTTCCCGAAGGATCGGATACCCATCGCTGGCCAGCACAACCGTACTCCCGGCGGGAACGTCGTAAACCTCCGCCTGAAAGCCGCCGGGGTCGTGGGGATCGGTATTGAAGACCGAATAGCCGTACGGGCCGCTCCGGTTCTCAAATTGCCTTTGCAGCTTCAGAAGGGGGAGGATGAGCTCCCGCCCCGTGTCCTCCTCCATGAGACTGTCGATGCTCCTGCCCTGGGCAAGCAGAGCGTTCAGCGCAAAGGCCCGGGTCTCCGCAAGGATGCGGTCCACCAGCTTCGTCTTCTGGATCAGGGTATCCCCGATCCTGGCCTGGCAGTCTCCCACGGACCAGATCTGCCTGAGGGCACGGCTGTAGATGATGGCAGACGCCGCCGCGTGTTCGGGCGCGAACCGGTCCGCTTCAGCACGGATGTGCCGGCGGATCGTGTCCATCGCGGTCTGGCAGCTCTCACCGCCCTCCAGGCAGGAAAGGGCGGCAATGATGCAGTCCCGCAGGAATTGACCGCCGGTCTTGTCCCCGAAGCGGGCGGAGGTCTTGCTGGTGGCTCCGTCCAGGACGGCGATATAGCCGCCGCTGATCAGGAACCCGTCCTCATTGTCCTTTTCATCGCCTGTTTTGGAGCAGGTGAAGCTTTCGATGACAGAGGTCTGCATATTCATTCTCCCATGCTCTTTTGGATCTCGGTGCTCAATTTTCTGATAAATGTTTTATGATTGAAACGGGATTTCAGCAGCATCTGATTCAGTCCGAGCTGCAGCTGTACCCCGATGGTGAGCTTGCAGTCGTCCAGAACGGCGGTGAGGATCCGTTTGTTGTTTTCATCCGCGGTGTTGATCTCCCGCCGGACGTACTTGGAATTGATGGCGTTGGCGGAGAGCATGACCAGCACCAGACAGGCGCCTACCAGGTGGGTGCCGATCTCCTCCGGCCATTCCTCCCCGGCGCGGATGCCGCTGTCGTACCAGATACGGATCCCCAGCTTCTGCAGGTCGGAAATGATGCCGTACACCGAAGCCTTGTCCTTGTGTGCGTAGCTCACAAAGGCATAAGGTTCGTCTCCCTCATAGATCTCCGGCGGGGTGAGGGCGTCCTCCGTCTCCTCCGGTTTCCCGCCGCCTGTCAGGGCGTCCACACGGTGGGACAGTAGCTGGACCCGCCGCTCCAGCTCCCCGATCCGGTCCAGAAGGCGCCGGTTCTCCTTCAGCATTTCCACACGTGTCCGGCTGTGCTGATAATTCAGGATCGTGAGGAAATAATCAGGCCGGGAGGAATCCTCAAAGGAGATCGCTTGGGTGATCAGGGAGGTGGCCTCGTCGTATTCCCCCTTCAGGGTGACGATCCGGGCCTTGGTCCAATAGAACTTGGCGTAGGTGGGATCCAGACGGATCGCCTTGTTGATGAGCCGAAGGGCGTCCTTGTACCACCGGTCAACAATGCTCCTCTGGTCCTCCTCATTGCAATTTTCGCAGATCGTGGCAAAGGCGTTGCAGAAGGATTGGAGAAACCCGGCGTTCTCCTTCAGGGCAGCGGCGTCCTTGTAGGCGCTTTCCAGAAGCTCGTCATAATCGAACATGGATTCGCTGTGGACTTGGTACTGGATCACGATGTGATTGAAGGAGATCCGGTCCGAAAAACGGGAATGGGTGGTGATGAGTCTGCGCAGCAGCTCATAGTCCCGGTTGCGGCGGTGGATCGTGCATAGACAGTAGAAGGCCTCAAAGGCGTAGGGAGAGTCGCTGTCCATGAGTTCCTCCAGGGCCTTCTGCTGCTTTGCGCCGGTGCAGGAGGAAGCGAGCTTGGCGATCTGCTTCTCATACTCCCGCTCACGCTCGTCGGGCAGAGCGGCAAAATAGCTGCTGTATGTCTCCGCAAGGGCGGCGGTGCTGCTTTCAATTTGTCCCATATGCGCTTCCTCCGAGATCGTCGGTCTTCTCTTCCCGTATTGTAGCATAGAGGGGGCGTTCCGGAAAGAGGAAAAGAGAAAGATGATGCCGCCGGGACCGTCTGGGCCCGGGCGGCGTCATCCGTATGAGGCACGGTCAAACAGATCATCTGCCGTCTTCCTGGCGCTTTTGCCAATGAGGTGCAGAAGCGGAACGCATCCACCGCAAGCCAGCCTGCCGCCCTTGGGCGTCTCCCGTTCCGCCTGCCCGGGAAGGCGCGGCTCAGCCCCGAACGGCGCCTGAATAAGACGTCATATAACTATCACATCGAAACGTCTGCTCCGATGTGCAGCGGAGGAGCAATCTCGGGCTCGCAAGCTTTCGTGGTTTTTCGGCTGCGGCGGAAGCGATGCTCCGCTCCAAATCCGCCTCCGTCATGGCCCGGACGCGGCCGCCGTCGGGCCGGACTTCGTCATTGGGTCCCGCAGCGTTCCCTCTGCCGCAAGGCCGGGCGTCGGGCAGGATGCGCTGTCTCTTGACTTTTGCCTCTGTCCTTGCTATGATTTCATCAATCAGTGGGAAATGAGGTGCAGGAATGATCATTGAGTGATCCGAAGTATCATGGTTTGCAGCCTGGCCCGGCATGTCGGGTCAGTATCGCGCTGTCATGATGCGGATCGCTCTTTGTCTGTCCCCGCCCTTCGGGTCGGGGGACATCTTGCCCCGCGGGCAGTGCCTCCATGGACAGAAGAAGCAGCTCCGTTTTGGCAGCGTGATCGCCGCCGAAACGGAGCTTTTTTGGAGGAAATATGCTGGAACTGAAGAATATAAATCTGTACTTGAAGCGAGACGACCGCTCCCTGGCGGAGGATTTCAGCTTCACACTGGCCCGCGGGGACAAGGCGGTACTCATCGGGGAGGAGGGCAATGGGAAATCCACCCTGCTGAAGGCCGTCTTTGACAAAAGCCTGGTGGAAGACTACTGCGACTTCACCGGCGAGGTAACGGCCCGCGGGAAAATGGCCTATCTGCCCCAGATGATGCCGGAGGAGGACAAGGACCGCAGCGTGGCTGAATTCTTCGAAGGCACGGAGGTATACCGGCAGACCGATCTCCTGAACCGCCTGGGGTTAGCGTCCGGATTCCGGGATTCCCCACGCCCCCTGGGCACCCTCTCCGGCGGGGAAAAGGTGAAAGCCCAGCTGTGCCGCCTGCTGATGGAGGAGCCGGATATCCTCCTGCTGGATGAGCCCACCAACGACCTGGACGTCGAGACCCTCCGTTGGCTGGAAGGCTTCCTGCGGGATACCAAGCTGCCCGTCCTCTATATCTCCCACGACGAGACCTTGATCGAGCGCACCGCCAATGTCATCATCCACATGGAGCAGCTGATCCGCAAGACCCGCTGCCGCATCACCGTGACACGCATGGGCTACCGGGACTATCTGGCCAGTCGGCGGCAGCAGTTCGATCATCAGGACCAGGTGGCGAAAAAGCAGCGGGAGGACTACGACCGGCAGATGCGCCGCTGGCGGCAGATCCACGACCGGGTGGAGCACGAGCAGCGCAGCCTGAGCCGCCAGGACCCCCACGGCGGGCGGCTGCTGAAAAAGAAGATGCACAGCGTCGTCAGCACGGGGAAGCGGCTGGAGCGCGCGGCGGAGGATTTCCTGGAGTTCTCCGAGGAGGAGGAAGCCATCCTCACCCGCTTTGACCCCGCTGTGACCCTCCCCGCGGGAAAAACGGTGCTGGACTGGAGCCTGGATGCCCTCACCGTGGGGAACCGGGTGCTGGCCCGGGACCTGAAGCTCCATGTGAACGGGGGCTGTATCGTGGGCATCACGGGCCGCAACGGCGCGGGGAAATCCACCCTGCTGAAGGTCCTGTGGACAGAGCTGCGGCAGCGAAAGGACATCACCGCCGCCTATATGCCCCAGGACTACGGTGAAGTGCTGGACCTCCGCCAGACGCCCCTGGAGCATCTGGAGGCGATCTACAACAAGGAGGACCTGACCAGGGCCCGGACCTGCCTGGGAAGGATGCGCTTCACCCACGAGGAGATGACGGGGAAAATCGAGAGGCTCAGCGGCGGCCAGCGGGCGAAGCTGCTTTTCCTGGACATGGTGCTGAAAAAGGCGAACGTACTGCTGCTGGATGAGCCCACCCGGAATTTCAGTCCCCTTTCCGCGCCGGTGGTCCGGTCCGCCCTGCGGGATTTCGGCGGAAGCATCCTCAGCGTCTCCCATGACCGAAAGTATCTGGCAGAGGTGTGCGACCTTATCTATGAGCTGCGGCCGGATGGGCTGCACCGCATCGAACCGCCGGATTGAGAGGCGCGCTCGCCCTTCGGCAAAGCCTTGTCAACGGATACAGCGCAAGCGGCAGTGAAAAAGGAGGACAACATGGTACCATTGAAGCTGGAAATACCGAACAAGAACCATCAGCGCGAATACGAGCGTGTCATGGACAAATGGGAAGCATTGGAAGATATGACGGCGTTATCTGTCCAGCGGTTTCCTCCAAAGATAAATCATACATATACACAAAGACCAGGCCATCCGGCCTGGTCTTTCAATTCTTGATAGCTCCAGCTGCTGCCCTCGCGCGGGAAGTCCACCCACTCGGGGTGACCGAGCTCGTTGCCGATGAAGTTCAGATGGCCGTTCCCCGCCAGCGAACAGGTCAGGAAGCGGAGGACCTTGTACATGTCGGCGGCGCGGTCCATCGTCGGACCGTGATATCACGGAAGCCTCCTTACTGTTCATCCTCTTTCAGGTGAATACTCCATCCCGTATCGATCTTTCTTTTGACCTTGCTCATGGTTTCCGCATCCAGATCGGGCCACTCGATCACGGTGCTGGCCTTGTTCGTCACCAGATGCGCCTTCTCTGCGCACAGGGCGAGCGGCGTGTCCATGAGGGAATCCGAATAGAAGTTCTCAATGACCGGGAAGCCATGGTCGATGATATACTTCGCTTTCTCCTTCGCCATCATCAGGTTATTCAGGAACACGCCGTACTCGCGGTCGTATTCCGTTGCGACAAACTGAACGCCGAGTCTTTTTGCGATCGGCTCGATGATGCAGGTCGGGGACGCGCTGATGATCAGATCGTCCGACCGCTTCTGGGCCAGGTACCACGCCGAGATATTCTTCTCGTGCTTGTCCCAGAAGCGCTCGATCTGCGCGTCCAGATCATCGACCTTGCCCAAATAGCTGAAGAATCGACGCGCCATCCGGGCACGGGTCATCTTTCCCCGCTTGTATTGGATAAAGCCCCAAAGCGCCTTGGGGAAGAAGGTAATGTACAGCAGAGGATGCCGGTTCATGCACCAGAACGCAAAGCCGACCGATGCGTCCGGATGATAGATCGTCCCGTCAAAATCATATGCATTCATTGCACGCTCTCCTCCACGCTTTCTACCTGTAAAACCGCATCACGCGGTGACAAAGCACCCCATCAGGGAAGGCAGCACTTCGGCCATTTGTGCAGGACAGGTGCGCTGGCCTCACAGCGAATCCCATTCTCCTGAAGCAGACGCTGAAGCGGCTTGACATCGGTATCATTCACAAATCCCTGTACCCGGGCAATACAGAGCTTACCGCCCGCAGTGTTCCCTCCGGGAACAGCTTGATGGTTCTGCATGGCAGAATAATCGTATTTATGATTATACTATTCTCGTCCGGCATTTTCAACCGGCGAAAAAGCGCATCTCTTCTGCGTCATGCAGGCCGCCCCTCCGCCGGATAGGAGGTGACTATAGGAACTGAAGTATAAAATGTCCGCTGCGGACAAACGGAAGCGATTATGATTCTATGACAAAAACATAAGCGGCGAGAGATTGAAAAACGTCGATTTTTGCGTTTCTTCTGTATTCTTGTAAGGTTTTGGCGGTCGGCGTTGAATACTATAGTGAAAGGAGGTCGATCCGATGGACGACAGGGAACTCATTGGGTTGCTGGAGCGTGATCCGGAAAGCGGTATACGGCAGTTGATGCAGCAATACGCTGCCCTCGCTTATTCCGTCGTTGCCGGGCGAGCAGGCAGCGCCGCCGGTGCGGAGGACATAGAGGAATGCGTGAGCGACGTATTCTTTGAAATCTACCAAAAACGCAATCGTTACGATCCGGAAAAGGGGACTTTGCGGGCTTTCATCTCGGTGGTTGCAAGGAGGCGAGCTATCAACCTTTTTCGGAAAACCGTCCGTGAAACCGGGCGCAGGGCGGACGGCGAGCCGGCAGCGGAGTCGGAAACAGGCTTCGAGGAAGCGGTGATTGACGTGGAGGAACGCCGCAATCTCGTGAAAACGATCCGGAGGCTGGGGGAGCCGGACAGTCAGATCATTTTCCGGAAATACTATTTCGGCCAGAAGTCAAAGGAAATCGCAGCGGACCTGGGGATGACCCCCAGTGCGGTGGATACGCGCCTCAGCCGAGCCCTGGGAAAACTGCGGTCCATGTTGGAGGGAGAAAACGATGGATAAAATGTTGATAAATGCCTTTGACTGCTTTACTTTGGAGGAGGTAGTGCAAATCGCACCGAAGGAGCTGTCCTTCGAGCTCTCTGCGGATACGCTCCAGCGGCTCCAGGACAAAGCCGTGGAGAAACTGCGCGTGGGCGGGAATACCGCAGAGATCCATTCTGTCCGCTCTGGCGGGAAAAGCCGAAGGCTCATGAAGACCCTGCTGATTGCGGCAATCATCGCCGCCCTCCTGGCGGCAGGCGCCCTGGCAGCCTGGCTCAGCGGCAGCCGCTTCTTTTCTCAAGCCTTGGACAGCGCCAGCTATGATATCATCAGGGACTATGTGATGAGCGATATCGCGGAGGCAAGCGACGGGACCTGGAAGCTCACACTGGAAAGCGCACTGGCGGACGGTCACTATTACTTCGCGGTCTTTTCCGTGGAGCGACTGGACGGGGGAAGCGTCTCCGGATTTCTGCCGAACGTAGATTTTGAATTCACCCTGGAGAACCCCTCCCGGCTGAAACCGGCATCGCAGTATGAAAAGCTGGACACGCCGGAGAACAGTGACAGCCGTATTTATTGCCTGGCCACCATCCGAAGCGAGCAAAAAATCGTCTCGCTGAAAATGACATTGAAGGGAATGTATTCCGCTACCGACGGCCATCACGAGCAGGAGACCGAGATTTCCCTGGAATCCGCTTTCCGTTCCTGCCCTCTGGCTAGAGGCGGCGACAATGAGGGCGTTTTCCGCAATATCGAATTGTCACCCTTCGGCCTGTGGATCGACGTCTTCGAGCCTTGGGAGGGCAGCGACGCTCTCAGCGAAGGAGTTCCCGTCCATGAGGTCTCTATCAAGCTTGTCGGCGGTGGGTCCATCGGTGAAAAGGCGGGGCAGAACGTCGATTCGGAGAGTATCGGCCTGAGCCTCACACAGCGGCCCAACGGGACCCATCAGTCGGTCATCATCGGCACCTTTACCCCCTTTATCGACACGGGAACGGTGGAGGCGGTGGTGATCGACGGTATCGAATATCCGGTCATACTCGACCTGGAATGACAGAAAAGGAGGAACAAAATGGGAAGAGGCGTGAATATCGACCCGAATTTCGTCGCGCAACAGCAGCAACTGGCACAGATGCAGGCTTTGAAGCAGGCAAAGAGCGCGAGCCCGGTCTCCGGGAAGAAGGTCCTGTGGATGATCGTTCCCATCTTTGTCATCGCGATCGCCATTGTACTCCTGTTCAGCGGCGTATTTTCAAAACCGGACTTGGTCCGCTATCGAGGGGACCTGTATAAGGTTACCGACAATATCGTTTACGCATTGCCGGAGGGATATGAAGAAGTCGGCTTCCTGACCAAAGTGGAAGACCCAAAGAAGACGACGGAGGATCTGACCACCTCCTGGAATCTGGAGGCCAGGCTCTATTTCAACCCGGCAAATCCGAAGCGGGCGTATATCAGCGCCTACGGCGCGTATCTGGAGATCAGGAAATAACCTTGACTCGCAGGCTGTAGCGAAAGGGCCCGAAAAGCAAGAGACCGAGGAGACCGAAAGCAGTCACCTCGGCCTCTTTTTGTGATGCAAAACCGGATGCTCTTTTCTTTGACACGCTGCATTATTATACATCTCGTTTACACATCACCCGTACCGCCCCATCCTGGGAGACGGTGGATAACGAAATGAATTGAACATTAAAGCCGCCGGAATGCAAGTCCCGAAGCCGCCGCGGAGGGCGGATCAATCGCTGGACTTTTCCTGCGGGGTGTGGTACTTGTTTTTGCTGCAAAACCGCAGAGAGGCGAAAACGATGCAGAAAAAGCTGCTGACCGGCGGCAATGTCTTCCGCTGGACGGACAAACGCTGGGGCAGACGATTTGGTACATGGACGAGGTTAATGATTGTCGAGGATTACATTCCGAGATACACATTTCTCGATTTCGATGAATTCAAGACGATAGATACTTGAAATCTTCTTAGAGAGAAAGACAGAAGCGGCGCTGTTCGTCCTCTATAACCATCGGCCGGCAGCCGAAGCTGCCAGCCGATGGTTTGTCATGATTCACTTTCCCGTTGACATGGTGCGTTGGATCATTTGTAGCGGTAGAAGCCGACGCCGGCGTTCACGCCGGTCTCGCCCTTATCCAGCTTTTCCTTCAGCAGCTTTCCGATCAGGTTGGAAACGCTGCCCTCCACCTGGGACTCCGGCTTCATCTGATTGGTGTTGTAGGCGGTCTCCAGGCCCACGATGTCCAGAATCTTGAAGGGACCCGCCGGCGCCCCGGCGGCCAGCTCCCATGTGCGGTCGATGGTCTCGTGATCCGCCACGCCGGTGGCCAGCAGCGCCTGCGCGGAGGTGAGGAAGGGCACCAGCATGGAGTTCAGGATATAACCGGGCTGCTCCTTGTGGAGCTGCAGGGGGATCATGTTGATCTCGTCGGCGAACTTCACCGTCTCCTTATAGATCGCCGGATCGGTGCCGGGATGGCCCATGACCTCGGCGGTGTTGTTCTTCCAGATGGAGTTGGCGAAATGCAGCGCCAGGTACTTCTCCGGCCTGCCGGTATAGGGCGCGAAGGTGCCGGGGAGCAGGGTGGAGGAATTGGTGAGCAGCACGGTCTTCTCCGGCAGCAGGTCCTTCATGTCGGTACAGACGGCGATCTTGGCCTTGGGGTCCTCCGCCATGGCCTCTCGCATATTGCTTTCATTGAGCAGGGGATCCCGTGCTCATTCCATCGTCAACACAGCCTTGATGCATTTCCCTTCATGAGATTCCCGGAACGCGCGGTTGATCTCCTCAAAAGGATAGAACTTCAGCAGCCGGTCAAAGGGGAAGCGGCCATCCCGGTAGTACTCGATGAGCTTGGGGATAAACAGCTTCGGGATCGCATCCCCCTCCACGATGCCGATGAGGCTCTTGGCTTCTCCCATCAGCTCCTGCTGGATATTGAAGGTCACGTCTCCCGTCGCTCCCAGGATCACACAGGTTCCCATGAAGCGGCAGCTGGCCAGCGCTTTTTTCACAAAGTCGGGCACGCCGGAGGTATCGATGGAATAATCGGTCCCGCCCCCGGTGATCCGCTTGATCTCCCCGACGATGTCGCCGGTCTCCTTCCGGTTGACCGTGTGCGTAGCGCCAAGCTCCAGCGCCAGCTGCAGGCTGGCCGCGTTCCCTCCCACGGCGATGATCTTCTGGCATCCGGCGATCCGGGCGGCTATGATCGCGCTCATGCCCACCGTTCCGCAGCCGAACACGGCGATGCTGGAGCCGAACTCCGGACGCAGGCGGTTCAGCACAGCCCCGGCGCCGGTCTGGATGCCGCAGCCAAAGGGGGCGACCAGCTTCAGGTCGGGAATGCCCTCCGGCAGCTTCACCGCGCTGACGGCGTTCACCACCGCGTACTCAGCGAAGGAAGACTGTCCGAAAAAAGAGGCGATGCACTATAATTCGCGTTTTTCCCGGCAATTTATCCGAACGCAGCCTTGCAGTATTCTAACTATTAGAGGGCATAAACAGCCGAAAAGCTCCGAAATCAGTAGATTTCAGAACGAACAACTAAAACAAAACCGGAGCCCAGCGCAGCGGGTTCGTTTTTGAAAGGAGGCGCGACGGAATGAATGAGCGATGGCGCAAAAAAGCGTCGTCGCGAACGATACGTAGTCCGCGACGACGCTGGAGCAATCGGTTAAAACTCCTACTCTTATTCCGTCCCTGACAAAACCGGAGCCCAGCGAAGCGGGTCCGGTTTTGAGAGGAGGAGCAACGAAGCGATACA
>JAEEGL014458396.1_pt1 | contig 12627 bp, 12 predicted proteins | sample 9134231 | NCBI WGS metagenome assembly JAEEGL01 (sample SAMN16246548, study PRJNA631951) | gut metagenome | biome: gut microbiome; feature: rumen; material: fiber-attached | host: Bos | place: Iran: Karaj | collected 2018-10
ACAATGTTTGCTTTTGAACCTGACTATGAGGACCCCAATGACAGGTACTGGCTGTGGCGATTCATGATTGATGAGCGCTGTCAGGGGCGGGGCTACGGCACAGAAGCTTTAAAGGCCATTATCACATATTTTAAAGAAAACGGAGCCACCAACATCAGGCTATCGACCAAAGAAAGCAATGCAGGCGCAATCCACCTGTATGAATCCGCGGGATTCGTGCCAAACGGCGACATGAACGATGAAGAGACGGTATTTGAGTTAAACTTTAATCCTTGAGAAGCAATAGGGATGTCGGAGCACAATTCGTAGTTCTTGACGATGAATCGATATAAGGATACGATGAATAATACAAGGGTTTCAATAAAGCAGAGTAAAGGGAGGGTTACGTATGCGAAAAGAATTGGAGCCGTTACTGACACCATGGAAAATAGGCAACTGTGAGATTAAGAACAGATTTGTCTTAACATCCATGGGCGGTACGGATTTATTTGGGTGGATGGAGAAGAACCACTTTGACAAAGCGGGAGCGAGATTCATTATGGAAGTGGCTCGCAACAACTGCGGCCTTGTGCTTCCCGGATGCCAGCCTGTTTATAATCCCATGTTTGGGCAGTGGCTTTATAAAAATAAAAAAATGTATCGGGATTTAGCCGAATGGATGCCCGAGTTTCACAAGACGGGAGCCAAGCTTTTCATACAGCTTACCGCAGGCTTCGGTCGTTCTTTTACCGTTTCCGAGATGATGGAGACGCTCTATACCAACCCTGTACTCAGGGTATTATCCAAACCATTTATGAATCTTGACAAGATTACCGCTTCGGCCAGTCCTTCGCCCAACAGGTGGTCCGACAAAATCCCCTCAAGAGCCATGACCAAGGCTGAGATTGAGGAATTTGTGGATGCTTTTGCCAAATCCGCAAAGCTTTGTAAAGAGGCGGGAGTGGACGGCGTAGAGATTCATGCGGTTCATGAAGGATATCTGCTTGATCAGTTTACGCTTCCTTACGTCAATAAAAGAGATGACGAATACGGTGGTTCGCTTGAAAACAGATACCGCTTTGCGGCCGACATAGTTAAGGCAATAAAGAAAGAATGCGGGCAGGATTTCCCTGTTTCTTTAAGATACAGCGTAGTGTCCAAAACCAAGGGCTTCAGAGAAGGTGCTCTTCCGGGTGAGGACTACACCGAGGTGGGCCGTGACATGGCCGAGTCCGAGAAGGCTGCCAGATATTTACAGGACTGCGGATACGACATGCTTAACTGCGATAACGGTACCTATGATGCCTGGTACTGGGCTCACCCGCCCATTTATATGCCGGAAAACTGCAATCTTAAGGATGTTGAACATATAAAGAAATTCGTGGACATACCCGTAGTCTGCGCGGGACGACTTTCTCCCGATGCAGCAGCCGAGTCTATACGCGAAGGTCGTCTTGACGGTGCGGGATTTGCCCGTAATTTCCTTGCAGACCAGGAATGGATTACAAAGCTTATTAACGACCGTGAAGAGGACATAAGGCCCTGTATTTTGTGCCACAACGGCTGCTTTAACATGTGCCATTACAAAGGTGTTCCAAACGATCAGGATTTGTCCGACAGCCTTTCTTTGGCCAGATGTGCGGTTAATGCCGAGACCATGCAGTGGAACAAGCATTATATAAAGAAAACCGCAAGCCCCAAGTCTGTAGCCATTATCGGCGGCGGTATAGGCGGTATGGAAGCGGCGAGAGTTCTTAAGCTGCGCGGCCATAAGCCCGTGATATACGAAAAGTCCGATAAACTCGGCGGTACCTTTATTCCCGCAAGCGCGGAGAGTTACAAGGACAAGCTTCGTAAGCTTCTTGAATGGTACAGAAGAGAGATGGGCAAGCTTGATATAGAGATTCATTTAAATACCGAGATTAAGTCGGTTGAAGAGGTTAAAGAAGATGCGGTTATCATAGCCACCGGCTCCAAGCCCCGCTTCTTTAAGAACGTTCCGGGCTTTGATAAGACCATTGAAGCCTGCGAGTTCTTAAACGGCAAACCGGTAGGTGACAAAGTTGCCATCATCGGCGGCGGCCTTACGGGTTGCGAAATAGCATACGAGCTTGCACTTCAGGGCAAGCATCCCATCATAGTGGAAATGAAGGACGACCTTGTGGCTCAAAAAGGGGTATGCCTTGCCAACAGCTCATATCTTCGCGAGTGGTTCGCCCTCAACAAGACGCCTGTGTATCTTGAAACAGCGGTCAAAGAAGTACGGGACGGTTCAATAGTCTGCACTTCCAAAACCGGCGAGATTACAATCGAGTGTGACTCGGTTATAAGTTCCGTCGGCTATGTGCCCAATCCGCTTGCTCCCGCAAAAGGTAACGTATATCTTGTGGGAGACTGTAAGAGCGTGGGTAATTTGAGGAGTGTTATCTGGAACGCATATGAAGTTGCGATGAAAATTTGACAGGGGGTTACAGCACAATGAAACTGACACAAGAACAGCAGGAGATATATGACGGCAAACAGGGCGACACCATGGCCAAAGTCATGCAGACTCTGGTACGTTACGGAGAACTTTTCGGTGCCGAAGAGATGATTCCCGTTACAGGCAGATACGGTCACCTTGTTACCAGCTTCGGCCTTAAGGTTATTAATCCTGTGTACAACCTTATGGACGAGCTTATAAGCGCAGGCGTTACTTCCAAACAGAAATTTACCATGGACCCTCGCCCCATCGACAAAAACGTACCGGCGGGCCCTATCAAGAACCTTGTTTTTAATAAGTTCATGTATTCCGTTCAGGACAAATACGAGGAGCAGCTAAAGAAGTTAGGCCTTTTAAGCGAAGACGGCTTTTCCTGCGCATGTTATTTTGAGGAACAGGGCAATAAACCCGGAAAAGGCGACGTTTTAAGCTGGGCGGAATCCTCGGCGGTTGTATATGCCAATTCCGTACTGGGGGCAAGATGCAATCGTAACTCAGGTATAATAGAGCTCTTTGGTTCCATTCTCGGATACGTTCCGAAGTTTGGCCTTCTTACGGATGAGGGAAGACGAGCAAAGTGGAAAGTGGTTCTTAAGACCACCAAACTTCCTTCCGCGCAGGTTTTAGGCTCGGCCATAGGCATGAAGGTAATGGAGGACGTGCCTTATGTATTCGGTCTTTCAGAGTATCTCGGACACGAGTTAACGCCCGAGGTGTGTGCTTATCTTAAGAACTTCGGCGCGGCTACCGCATCAAACGGTGCTGTAGGTTTATATCATATCGACGGACTTACTCCCGAAGCCGTTGAACTGGGGGAAAGTCTCATCGAGCCTGATGCTGAGACTTATGTTATCGATGACGCAGAGATTAAACGTGTAATCGACAGTTATCCGATTATCTGGAAAAATCCCGATGCCAAGCCCAAGATGTGCTTTATCGGATGCCCTCATCTTTCCAAGGCGGAGATTCTTGACTGGATAAATAAGATTTACGATGCACTTAAGAAAAACGGCAAAAATAAGCCTGTAATACCCACCGTACTCACTTCTGCGCCGGGTGTACTCAAGGCTGTTCGCGGTACCGATGAGGAAAAGAAAGCGGCTGAGATAGGCCTTACAATAAGCTATATCTGCCCGCTTATGTACTGCGACAATCCTTTGGTGCACAGCGTACCCATTATTACCAATTCCAACAAATTAAGAACATATACTTCTTGCCGCTTCTATGAGGACGAGACCATTTTATCGATGATTACGGGAGGAAAGACCTTATGAAAGAATTTAAAGGACGAGTAGTGGTACCCGGAACATGTACGGCCACAGCTCTTGTATCTCACGGCGGATTTAACACACTTGCAAGTTACCAGACCAGCTTCCTTACCGGTGACAAGAAAGCCACATGCTCCGATCAGAACAACCCTGATTTGTATAAAAAACCCATGGCGGGAGTGGCTCTTTGCCTTCCCCAGACCATCGGTTCCACCACCGGAGGAATGATTCTTTATACCGCTTCCGATTACGGCAGACAGCCTGCATGCATGCTTTTTTCCAAGCCCATAGATTCCATCGGCGCGGCGGGAGTGCTTCTTTCCGATATATGGACGGATGCCAAAATGCCCACTATCGACAGTCTCGGAGATGAATTTTTGGATTACGTAAAGACGGGCATGGAAGTAATTGTCAAAGAAGACGGAATGGTTATAATTAATTAAAAACACCGGGCAATAAATCGATTGCCCCGTCGAAAGCAGGCTTAAGTCTGTTACTGTATTTTTAAAACAATTTTCTTTTGACGGAGAAGAATAATGAAAGATAGCACATCCATAGTCTTTACCGGAGACATCGGTTTTGACAGATTCATGGACAAAAAATGGGAGGATGAGGACCTGATAGCAGATGAGGTTCTTTCTTTCCTGCATAGCGGCGACCATGTGGCGGCCAATGTAGAGGGGCCGATTCTCGATGTTCCGGCCAACACCACCACCGAGGGGGCGGCACAGCTTATGCATACCATGAACCCCGGTGCGGTCAATGTGCTTAAGAAGATGCATGCGGATATCTGGAATATCTGCAACAATCATATTATGGACGCGGGCGAAGAAGGCATGAAGGCGACGCTTGCCGAAGCGGCCCGGGCAGGGGTTAAGACCCTCGGTGCCGGCATGAATATCGGTGAAGCGAGCAAACCCCTTATGCTTTCGGAAGCAGGCGGCATCGGTCTTATCGGTGTCGGTTATCAGCGTGGCTGTAAACCTGCGGGCGAGGACCGTGCAGGATGCCTTAACTGGAGCGACTACGACCTGATAGAGGCCCGCATCCGCGAGATAAAGAAAACCTGTCGCTGGTGCGTTATCGTGTCTCACGGGGGCGAGGAATTTACGTCTCTTGCCACACCATACACCAGAGACCGATATCTGAAATACCTTGAAATGGGGGCGGACGTAATAATCGGCCATCACCCTCATGTTCCCATGAATTACGAAACCGTGGGGGACAAGCTGATTTTTTATTCCCTCGGCAACTTTATTTTTGATACGCCTTATCAGCGAGCCCAGTTTAATACACAGTACGGACTTTTGGTGAAGCTTAACTTTACAGAGGAGACGGTTTCTTTCGACGCCTTCGGTATCGAAATCGACAGGGAGCGTGAACACGTTATTAAAGGGGACATTCCCCGCATATTTGAGGATGTGCGAGAGGAAGAATACAGGCTTTTGGCTCCGTTGTCCGCAAAAGCATTTGTGGCGGCCACAAAGCGGCAGCAGATATTCATGAAAACCATGAAGCCCGATGCTTCCGAGGAAGAATGGGCCGAGCATTTCGCCAATCCTAAGAGAAGCGGGCGTGTGCCGGGTGAGGGACTCGACTTCTTTATCGTGCTTCCCCTTGCGGCAGAGGCAGAAAAGGGAGATTGGCGAAAGAGCAGGCTTGAGGGTGTCAAAGAGTATATTTTGGAACAGATGTAGTAAGGCACTTAATGTACATTGGGAGGTAAATATGGGAGAAAACAACAGACCTGTCCCGACCTGGGCAGGGGAGATGGAGCCGGGAGACTTTATTTCCGCCGGACCTACCTATGAGGTGGGGAAACTTTTTTATTTGTTTGATAAGAAGCAGTACCGACATGAATCGGGCACGGAACTTAAATACTATTTCTATGACCCTTTTAAGCATTCGACGACACCGAAAAAGAAGCTTCCTCTGCTGGTATTTCTGCATGGAACGAGCAATGCGCTTGAGGGTGATATATGCATCAACTATACCGGCGCGGAATTATATGCGTCTTCCGAATATCAGGAGTCTTTGGGAGGAGCCCATATTCTGATTCCGGTAGCCAATGAATACAGAGATGAAGACGGCAAAGTTCAGGGAATGTGGTCTGAGGATTATCTTGAGCCGGTTCACGGTCTTATTATGGATTTTGTGGCTGAGAGAAAGGATGTTATCGGGCCGATTATACTCCTCGGTAATTCTTCCGGAGCGACTTTCGTATTAAGACTCATGGACCGTTACATGGACGATTTTGATGTTGTTATTCCAGTGGGAAGCACATCTCTTGCGGATGATTCGGTGCTTGACAAGTATGATGAAAAAGGCAGGTACTTGTTCCTGGCATTAGGAAAGCGTGACGAATTCCACGATTATCGGGAAGAACTTGTGCCAAGACTTCCGAAACTTGAGAGTATGAAACACTGCTTTATTTACACGCCCGATTGGGTCAGAAACGGTGATAAAGGTGTAGCGTCCATCTATGCGGGTATCGAAATGGGCCAGCACTGTCTTATGAACGGAGTACAGGCCAATCTTATGTTTGATGACAAGACTCCCATGGATGAGAGGCTGCCGCATGGCCTTACCGGCTGGATTGCAGGCGTGGTAAAAGAACTCGGATTTTAATGTATTGCGTCGTTAGGGGGATTAATGAGCATTACTTCTTTTGTGCTGAAAATGGCGGCTCCGGTGCCGAGGCTATTAAGTTATGAGAGGTTTCTTTTTATAGGGCCACATCCCGACGATATAGAAATCGGTGCGGGAGCTACCGTGGCGAAACTTACGGCCATGGGCAGGAAAGTTACGTTTCTCATATGTATTGACGGGCGATTCGGGCTGGAATATGCGCTGGAAGGCACTACGCCCGATGAACTTGTGAACATCAGGCGGGAGGAGAGCATCAGAGCGGCGAAGATACTGGGCGTTGACGATGTGCGATTTCTTAACTTCCGCGACGGCGGACTTTATGATTTCCATGAGCTGTATACGGCTATGGCGCAGGCGCTGGGTGAGATTAAGCCCGAAGTGATATTTGCGCCGGACCCTACAGTTTCGAGTGAGTGCCATACGGACCACTTAAATGTGGGGGAGGCTGCAAGAAGGCTGGCTTTCTTTGCTCCTTTCAAAGATATCATGGAGTCATGCGGGGCAGAGACGGCGCCGATAGAGGCCATAGCGTATTACATGACGGCCGGACCCAACCGTTACATGAAGGTTTCGGGCTTTACGGTGCGGCAGTTTGAGGCGATTGAAGCCCACAAGAGCCAGTTTCCTATAGATTCCGAGGCTTACAAATCGGTTAGGACATATCTTAAACTGCGAGCCTTTGATTTTGGATTAAGGAGCCTTTCCGGCAAGGCCGAGGGCTTCAGAGTGCTGGGACGTACCCAAATGCATTGCCTTCCGGAGGTAGGATTAAAATAAAGTTTCAAAAACTTATTGACAATTCGTTGAATCTACAGTAATATTCCATCAATATACACAGAAAGGAAACAGTCGTGACAAAATTTGGCGGATTTTCATATCAGAATACCTGGCGCCTTTATTCCGAGACACTACGAGTGGTCGTGGGCTTATTAAGTGATGGTAACTGTAGGAAATCTGTTGATGCGGCGCTGAAACTATAGACACAGCCGCAGTTTAATAACCGATAGCTATAGACACCATCATACCCTGACGTATGGTGGTGTTTTTTGTTTCCGGAAGACATACGGCAGGGGAGTGCACGCCCTTGCCAAAGAAAAAGGAGAGAAAATATGGACTGTATTAAGAATTATTACGAGACGCATGATGAGGAAAACAGGCTTACACCAAAACGCAGCAAAGTAGAATTTATCACCACCATGAAGTATATTCACGAATACCTTGAGGGAAAGCCTGACAGCAAAATTATCGAAATCGGTGCCGCCACGGGACGCTACAGCGTATCTCTTGCCAAAGAAGGCTACGACGTTACCGCAGTCGATCTCGTGCCGGCGAACCTTGAAAAACTCAAGGCCAAACTTGACGGTACGGAGAAAATAGAAGTTTACGAAAGAAATGCGCTCGACCTTTCGACATTTAAAGACGAGACATTTGATATTACACTTGTACTTGGGCCGATGTATCATCTTTTTTCCGCCACCGATTTAAAGAAAGCCCTTTCCGAAGCAGTTCGTATTACAAAAAAAGGCGGACATATATTTGTTGCATATATCATGAACGAGCCGGCGATAATCGAGTGCCTTTTTTTGAGAGGAAGGCTTGACGAGATGAGAAATCGGGGGTTGGTGAGCGATGACTGGCATTGTCTCAGCACTGAGGACGATCTCTTTAACATTGTAAGGACAGAGGAGATAGAAGCCCTTAACATGACGGTTCCAGTTACCCGCATAAAGCTCATAGCAAGCGACGGAATTTCGGAAATGATAGGATATATGGTTGATGAATTAAGCGATGAGCACTTTGAAGCCTGGGTGGATTTTCACTTAAATGTTTGCGAACGCCCTGACATTGTGGGCATGTCCAATCACACACTTGACATTCTTAAGAAAAACGACTGATGCAAAAGAAACCCGGCGGAAAAACCTCCGGGCTTTCTTTTAGCATAATCTTATTATTCGTGTGAAAATATCTCGCATACCAAGGACTTTTGTGCAATAATCATGTTCATAGGGTTAAGGCTATAAAACTTATAAATGGGTTATTGGAGGTACATATGTTTAATGATTTTCTTAAAAAGTTTGAAAAATTAGTCAATGATGCATCAAAAGAGTTTACCGACGCATTCAATAAGGCTGTTTCCGACAATTCGGTGCGGCCCGGTCTTTCTTCATCCGCAAGTGTTTCAAACGACAATTCCCCTAAGATTGATATTTTAAACAGTCCGGTTTCTCTTGATAATTACAAAAAGAGGATTTTTCCCGCGGGAACTCCCTACAGTGAAATTATGAAAGAGTACGAAAGAAGGCAGATTCTCGGCGCTCAGAACGGATTTACCCCTGTTTTGATTCCCACAGACAATGATACGTTAACAGAGAATATTTCAATTTTAAACGATGAAGGATATTCGATTCGTGAAGCGATAGAAAACGCATCCGCGGATGAGGGTCGTGAGTATTTGGCTAAGCGCTATCAGGAAGCGGTTGTCAATCGCGGCGGCAACGAAGACAGCCTTGTGGGAGAGTTCGAGGGAGAAGCCGAGATGTTATATAACTTTAAGGCTTTTACGGATTACAGTGGCGACAAGACAAAAGAAGTCGCGCTCTATTATATTCCCACTTCACATCCCTGGGAGCTTCCCGCCTACGTACCTTTCGGAGGCTTTAACGAGTGCCCCAATCCCAAGACTATGGTTTCGGTCTGCAAATACTGGTACGACAAGTATGAAGCCGTTCCCACCACGATTTCCGGTGATATCATGGAGTTTACCGTTAACAGACCTGCCGAGAAAGATGAAGCGCTTGATTTATCCAAAGAACACTACGCGTTTTGTCCCGACCGTGTCGATCAGGGTACCATGACTTATACGCTCAGTGAATTGGCTGATACGCTTTTATTTGCGGATATGTGGTATTTTTGGTGGGATTAAGGTGCATATATGGCAAGAAGACTGTTTTGTGAGATTTCGCCGCTTACATATGCGATTTCCCTTAGGAAAGAGATTGCTAAACGTCACGTAAAGAATTTTTTTTCCAAAGACAGAATTGCCGGATGTCGTAAGGACGAGGAACTTCCCAACATAGTTAAGAGCCACAGCTCTTTATTAAAAAGAAAGCTTCTCGGTGTGGATATGAGACTTCAGGACAACAAAGTTACCAATATTTTGCTGGCCTGCGGGAAAATAAACGGACTTGTAATCCGCCCCGGCGAGACTTTTTCCTATTGGTGTACCGTCGGCCCCACCGATAAGCGTCACGGTTACAAAGAAGGTCTCGTAATCAGTAAAAACGGTCTTTCCTCCGGATACGGCGGCGGATTGTGCCAGATGGCCAATATGATTCACTGGCTGGTGCTAAACAGCCCGCTTGAGGTTACGGAGCTTCACCACCATTCGGATGCTTTGTTTCCGGACGAAAGAAGACGAGTCCCCTTTGGTACCGGTACATCGGTATGTTACAACAACGTGGATTACCGTTTCAAAAATTCCACCGACCAGACCGTGCAGATACTGGTTTGGGTAGATAACGACGAACTTTGCGGTGAACTTCGAAGCGAAAGGCCTTTTCCGTACAGGTACAGACTGTCGGAAGAGGATCATCATTACAGCAGGGAAGGGGACCTGTACTACAGAAATTCAAAGGTTTTCAGAACCGTAATCGACAAAGAAACCGGCAGTGAAATCCGCAAGGAACTTGTACTTAACAATCATTCAAAAGTAATGTACGATTACTCATTTATTCCGAAAGAAGAGATAAGAGAGTAATGGATTCTTTATATAAAATACAACTGTCGGCAGAACGGTTCCCGGACAGAATAGCATATAGATCGGCGGATACATCTGTCAGCTATAAGCGGCTGTGGGATGATGCCTGCGAGTATGCTGCCCTTTTAAAGAAACAGGGGAATTCGCCGGTAATCATTTACGGGCATAAGAGCACGGATATGGTAACGGCCATGTTGTCATGCCTTATGGCCGGCCGACCTTATGTGCCTGTGGAAGAGGGAACTCCTCTTAAGCGAATAGAGAGGATAATCGCTTATTCCGGAGCTGCTCTTATAATCTCAGACACCCCCCTCGGTATAAATAACGTCGGGTGTATGAAACTTTCCGATATCAAGTGCTTTTCCGGCGAGGACGGCCGGGATTGCAGTGACGAAAGAGCTTACATTATTTTTACTTCGGGAAGCACCGGAGAGCCCAAAGGTGTTCCGATATTAAGGAGCAATCTGGATAATTTTACGAACTGGATTTCAGGTCTTTTCCCGCTTAATCAATATGAGGGTGCCACAGTTTTTAATCAGGCGAGCTTCAGCTTTGATTTAAGTGTGGCGGATTTATATTATTCCCTGTGTAACGGTCATACTTTGTTATCTTTTCCCGGAAACATTGTTGAGGATTTTAACGGGTTTTATGAGACCTTCAGAGACGCTGACATAGCGGTGTTTACGCCTTCTTTTGCAAGGCTGTGTCTGTCGGACAAATGCTTTAACGACAAGAATTTTCCGAAGTTTAAGTGCGTATATTTTTGCGGTGAGCGGCTTGAGGTTAAAACCGTCAGGAAACTTTTTGAAGCCTTCCCAAAGCTTGAAATAATCAATGCTTACGGCCCCACGGAAGCCACTTCGGCGGTGGCGGCGGTCAGAATCACCAAAGAAATGGCGGCCAAAGAAATTCTTTTGCCTGTGGGCGAGATAGCTACGGCGGCAACGGATATTGAGATTTCCGAAGACGAGATAGTTCTTAAGGGTAAAAGCGTATTTCCCGGGTATCTCGGCGATTATAAGGGTGGCTTTTATCGGAAAGATTCGGTCAACTGCTATAAAACAGGGGATTTAGGAAGTATAGAGCAGGGACTCTTATATTTTAAGGGAAGAGCCGACAGCCAGATTAAATACATGGGTTATCGTATAGAACTTGAAGAGATAGAGCACCACATAAACCGTATATCGGGGGTTAAAGGCTGCGCAGTGGTGGCCCGGTATTCGGAAAACGGCACAGTCACTGCCTTTAAGGCCTATGCAGAGGCAGAAGAATCCGTAAGCCCCGATGATATTAAGCGTGAACTTAAAAGTCTTGTTCCGCATTACATGATTCCCAAGACAATTACCGTTATGCGGGCTCTTCCGCTTAATAAAAACGGTAAAGTGGACAGAAAGGCTTTGATTAATTTATGAGTATGTCAAAAGAAGATATTCGGGCATTGCTGCGTGAGATATGTGAAGATGCAATTGAGGTTTCGGATGATTTTGACCTTGTTGAAAGCGAAATACTCGATTCTTATGCAATAATGGAACTGTTTTCAAGACTTGAGGATATGGGCTATGATATTCAGCCTACCAGAATTGACAGAAACAAGTTAAAGACCATAAGCGGAATCGCCGGACTTTTGGGCGTAACGCAATAAAATATGAGAGGTTAAATTATGAGACTATTTTTTATAAGGCACGGTGAACCCAATTACGTGGACGATTGCCTTACCGAAACAGGTAAAAAGCAGGCGGCTGCGGCGGCGGAGAGACTGCTTCTTGAGCCCCTTGACGAGATTTATTCTTCTCCCAACGGAAGAGCTTACGAGACCGCTTCGCATACGGCCAAAGCCCAGAACCTTCCCATAACGGTTCTTGACTATATGCACGAAATTTCCTGGGGCGGAGAGGGGATTCCCGCGGACGGACATCTGTGGACCCTTGCCAACTGGATGATAGACGAAGACGACTTTGACTTTGGCAAAGACGACTGGCGCGAGCATCCTTATTTTAAGAATAATTCCGCAACCCGCGACTACGATTACGTGGTGGGCGAGTTTGACAAGTTCATGAAGAAGCAGGGATATGTGCATGAGGGAAGCCGCTTTCTTTGTACCACCGATGAGCAAAAGAATGTGGCGGTGTTCAGCCACGGCGGTTCGGGGGCGTGCGTGCTTTCGTATCTGTTAAACCTGGCATTTCCCTATACTCTGGTGGTGCTGCCTTACGATTACACATCCATAATAGTACTGGAATTTCCCGTAAATAAAGGCAAATACGTGCATCCCCGCATTGAGCTTTTCAACGAGACATTACATACCAGGAATTTATCAAGCGGACTTAAGTTTCAGGAAAAATCTGAGTAAAACTTTGTCAAAAAATTGTCAGATTGCTCTAAAGAGGGCTTTCACGGGTAAAACTTTTGGTAATAGTTCTAATTGACTGACAAAACTCCCAATTGTATCATTTATAGCGTTGTGTTAACTGCAAGGTGGTATATGTTAAGAG
>JAEEGL014485782.1_pt1 | contig 12627 bp, 8 predicted proteins | sample 9134231 | NCBI WGS metagenome assembly JAEEGL01 (sample SAMN16246548, study PRJNA631951) | gut metagenome | biome: gut microbiome; feature: rumen; material: fiber-attached | host: Bos | place: Iran: Karaj | collected 2018-10
AACATGATGGTTTAACAAGGAAATTGTCTTGAAAAAGTGCGCCATTTTGTGTATACTTCAAAATGTTGAATTGTATCCTGATGGACAGGTGGAAATGTGCCCACTTAGGCTCTATAGCAACGCCAACTATGTTTTCAAAGAACAGGGGGTTGTCAATGGCAGTCAGTTATAATAAGCTCTGGAATCTTGTTAGGCAGAACAAGATGAAGAAAGGTGATTTAGCCAGAGCGGCAGAAATCAGCAGCTATTGGATGTCCAAGTTGAACAAGGACGAACCGGTACAGATGGAAGTAATGCTCCGTCTGTGCAAGGTGTTTCATTGTGATATTGGAGATTTGATGGAAGTCATTGAGGAGGAATAAATAGTATATGGCGAAATCAGGGGAATTGTTCTACCTCGATGCGCGAGGAATTAAAGCATCAGGAGTTGTAACTGAATCGGGCTTCACGGTTTTTGAAGGTAGTGAAGTACGCCCTAAGATTGCACAATACCTAGCGCCAGTCCTAATAGATTTGCGCCACCAATATGAACAAGATGGAACAATTGTTGATTGGAAGCTAACGCGGGATTTGGAGTTTAAGACACCTTCAACCGCAGCGCATTTTCTGTTTGGAGCAAATGCTAGTGGCCCTCAAACGTGGAAAGACGAAAATGGCATGACAATGCTTGAGCACGATAAGCTTGCTGCAGGTGTTTTAAAAGATCCTTCTGACCGTGAATACCTTGGATTCCTTAAAACTGTCGAAGGAAATGAAGGGAGTAAATGCCACTATCCTACCCGTCTTGACACCTATGGTTGCGGTTGTGGACATGATTGTAGTTACTGCTACGCCAAGGATATGATTATCAACATGGCAGGACCAGAAGGATGGGATCCTGCTCACCCAAAGATTGCAGATCTTTGGAGAATAGAGAATCGAATTAAGCGAGGCGAGTTGAAGCCGGGAGATACTGTCAGACTAGGAGGTTTGACTGACTGCTTTCAACCCATAGAAAAGAAATATCATACTACGTTAGAGACGATCAAGATCCTGAACCGTTATGGCATTAGTTACCTGATTGTCACAAAATCCCATATAGTTGCAGATGACGAGTATCTTGCCACAATGGATCCCGCCCTCGCTCACATCCAGCTGACAACTACGACATTCGACGACAAGCTTGCTGCGCGTTATGAAAAAGCAAGCCCTCCTACAAAGCGGGTGGCTGCAATCGAAAAGCTACAGCATCTCGGCTTTGATACGTTTTTCCGCTTGAGTCCGTATGTGGATGGATGGATCGATTTTGAAAAGCTCAACAACGTACAGTGCGACAAAATCCTGGTTGAGTTTCTCAGGGTCAATACGACAATTGCAAGACGCTTTGATGTAAATATGGATGACTATCCGGTTCGGGAGGCTGGATACTGCCATATGAGCCTCGAGCATAAACTGGATATACTGTCCCAGATTACCGGTTTTAAAGAGGTCACCGTGTGTGATGACTGCACGGAGCATTATGAATACTTCAGAGATCACTTCAATCCTAATCCCAAGGACTGCTGCAATCTGAGAAAGTGAGAAGAAAAAGATGACGAAGCAAGAATTAGCCGCAAAAATCTGGGGTTCTACGAACGAACTGCGGGGCAACATTGAGCTCGGTACATACAAAGACTACATGTTGAGTCTGCTTTTCTATAAATTCCTCTCCGATAAAGAAGAGAGGTATCTTCTTGACCAGGGATGGACCAAAGAGGATATGAAAAGCATCAATGAGGACGATGCAGACTCGGTCGCTGATTGCCAGAGAAACCTGGGGTACTTTATAGCCTATGATAATCTCTTTTCTACCTGGATCGGGTTGGAGCACGATTTTACCGTCAGGAATGTAACAGATGCCCTGAATGCATTTGACCGTTTGATTGGAGACAGCCACAAGCGGGTTTTCTCCAAGATCTTTGAGACCCTCCAGAGCAACATTAGTAATCTTGGAACGACAGCGGCAGACCAGACAAAAGCGCTCAGCAAACTGATCGAAGTGATTAATGACATCCCTGCGGATCAGGCGCAAGGATATGACGTGCTGGGTTTTATATATGAATTCCTTATTGGCAATTTCGCTGCCAATGCCGGAAAAAAAGCCGGAGAGTTTTATACGCCGCATGAAGTCAGCGTGTTGATGAGTGAGATCATCAGCCATCATTTACAGGGGCGTGAAACCATTCGCATCCTGGATCCCACGAGCGGCTCCGGTTCGCTTTTGATCACCATCGGTAAGGCGTTCGCAAAATACTCCGGCGGCAAGGATAATGTCGAATACTATGCACAGGAGTTTATCAAGAGCACTTATAACCTCACGCGCATGAACCTGATCATGAAGGGTATCCTTCCGAACAATATCCACGTTCGGAATGGTGACACGCTTGCAAGTGACTGGCCGTACTTTGATGACAGCGATCCGGACAACACATATTTCCCGCTGCCAGTGGACGCTGTTGTTTCAAATCCGCCATATTCTCAGAATTGGGATCCTTCCAATCGGGAAGGTGATCCTCGCTTCTCAAACTATGGAATCGCACCAAAGGGAAAAGCAGATTACGCTTTCCTGCTTTATGATCTTTATCACATCAAACCAGATGGGATTGCAGCAGTCATTCTTCCCCATGGTGTGCTGTTCAGAGGCAACGAGGAGGGCACGATACGCCAGAACCTGATCGACAACAACAAAATTGACACAATCATTGGATTGCCCGCTAACCTGTTCTATGGAACTGGTATCCCGACGATCCTCATGATTCTGAAGCAGACACGCGAGGATACGGGCATCTTGTTCGTCGATGCTTCAAAAGGCTTCGTCAAGAACGGAAACAAGAATAAGCTCCGGTCCCGTGACATCAAACGTATCGCTGACATCGTAATCAGTCGGACTGAAGTCCCCAAGTTTTCCAGGATTGTTCCGAAAAGCGAGATCATTGCCAACGATTACAATCTGAACATACCCCGTTATGTGGATTCCTCTGATCCGGCCGAGAACTGGGACGTTTATTCGCTGATGTTCGGAGGCGTTCCCACTGTTGAGCTTGAGGACTTCTCTGACTATTGGGAGGCTTTCCCGTCCCTACTGGCAGAACTGTTTGAAGAGTTCCGTCCCGGGTACTCCAATGCAATTGCGGAAGATATAGGGAATGCTGTCCGCTCGAATTCGGACGTACAGGGCTTTATTGCGCAGTATAATGACCGCTTTGACAATTTTGAAGAGTACCTGCAGCACCGGTGGCTGGATGCTCCCGAAAGCGTAGCCATTCCAACTGAAGAAGATGTGATAACTGCCGAGATATTCCGACGTTATGAGGGAATGCCTCTTGCTGATCCGTATGCGGCATACCAGGCGCTGGATGACCAGTACGGTATTCTTACGACCGACCTTGAACTGATTCAAGCAGAAGGCTTTTCTGCTGCGGTTCGGAAAGTCGATCCGAATATGGTCATGAAAAAGAAGGACGACAAAACCATTGAGGTCCAGGAAGGCGAAAAGGGCCATGTCCTTCCGTTTGAATTGGTACAGCGGCTGCTTCTGCCTGAAGAACTCGCCGAGCTCAATGCCTTGATGAGAAGACATCAGGACATTCAAGGTGAATTTGAGGAGATCCTCGGCTCTCTCTCCCAGGAAGAACTGGATAGCAGCATCACGAATGACGATGGAACCGCCTTTTCAAGCAAAGGAATCACCGAGAAGACGAAGGGAATCCTTGCTGATGTAACAAGCCCGGAAATCGTGGCGCTTCAGCATTACTTGGCCCTCCTATGCAGAAAAGCCCCAAAACCGGAGCTGATTTCCTATATTAACACTTGCTCTGTAGTAAATTGGAGCAAAATGGAGGCTTCGAAAAACGGCACATTTGCAAAGGGTGTTGTTTCCAAATACATCGTGCTTCTGCAGCAGCAGTTTGCATTTGACCCCGAGAGCCTGGAATTTAAGGTGCTTCATGTCAGTGATTTGATGGAAAGCGAGAAATCTCTCAAGAAACAGATAAAAGAAAAGACCGCAGCTTTAGAAGCTAGAACCAAGGAGACGATCATTGGGATTTCCGATGAGGATGCCAAGAGAGTTCTTTCAGAAAAGTGGGTCGCACCTCTGATCGCTCAGATCCGTGAGATGCCGGAACATGTCTTGAAAGAGTTCATCGCATCTCTCGATTCTCTAGCCAAGAAGTATACCATCACTATGACAAATCTGGATAAAGAAATTGGAGTGGCAGAATCAGGCATGAAACAAATGCTGAAAGCTCTAACCGGATCTGAACATGACCTGGAGGGACTACAAGGGCTTGCTTCACTTTTGGGAGGTCATGAAGATGAACAATAATCATGTTTCTCCTGTTTTAAGATTTGCCGGATTTACTGACGATTGGGAACAGCATAAGGTTTCCGCTATTGCTTCAGATACGCGCGGAGGAGGAACTCCAGCCACATCAAATGAGGCATACTGGAACGGTGATATTCCTTGGATTCAATCATCTGATTTGTCTGAGGGACAATTGTTTGGAGTTGAGCCCAGAAAGCACATTTCTAGAGACGGCTTGAATAACTCTGCTACTCAGCTTGTGCCGGAAAACTCCATAGCTGTTGTGACGCGTGTGGGCGTCGGAAAGCTTGCATTTATGCCGTTTCCTTACACTACAAGTCAGGATTTCCTTTCGCTTTGTAAGCTCCAAACTGAACCCTTTTTTACAGTTTACGCATTGTACCAAATGTTACAGGGAGAACTGCAAGCTGTACAGGGCACATCCATCAAAGGGATGACGAAAGATGACCTACTTTCCAAGCTCATTATTGTTCCTAAAAACATGACAGAGCAGCGGCAGATTGGCTTGTATTTCAGTAGGCTCGATAACCTTATTACCCTTCATCAGCGTCAGTATAATCGTCTTCTTCAGATCAAGAAGGCAATGTTACTGAAATTGTTTCCTCGTCCGGGAAAGGACGTCCCAGAAATCCGTTTTTCCGGTTTTGATTCCCCGTGGATGCAGTGCAAATTAGGAAACCTGGTCCAGTTTTCAAAGGGGTCAGGCTATTCGAAAAGTGACTTGAAAAAAGCTGGAACTCCGATAATCCTGTATGGACGACTGTACACACAATATGAAACGGTGATTACGGATGTTGATACCTTTGCCGATGAAAAGCCCGGTTCTGTATATAGCCGTGGCGGTGAAGTCATTGTCCCCGCGTCAGGGGAAACGGCAGAAGATATTGCTATTGCTTCAGTTGTTGACCAGGCGGGGGTATTACTTGGTGGAGACCTGAACATCATAACGCCGCCAGATGATATTGATTCTGCTTTCCTAGCTATCAGTATTTCTAACGGTAAACCGCATGCTGACATGGCAAAAATGGCCCAAGGGAAGTCGGTGGTCCATTTACACAATGTGGATTTGGAAAAAATAGATTTGGTATATCCTGACTATGACGAGCAAACTCAGATAAGCTCTTTTTTCAGGCGCCTTGATGACACAATTGCACTTCATAAAAGCAGGCTAACCGTTTTGGGTAACTTAAAGAAGGCTATGCTTCAAAAAATGTTCCCTGTGGTCGGGAGGAAGTAAGATGTTTAACAAAGAAAGTGACTTTGAGGCTGCCTTGATTCAGCGCCTTACCGAAAAGTGCGGATGGGACAGAGCGGTCTTAAAGTATAAAACTGAAGAAGATCTGATTCGGAACTGGCAGGCAATTTTATTCGAGAACAACCGACGCCGTGATAGCTTGAACGATGTTCCTCTGACCGATACCGAAATGGGTCAGATCATCACCCAGGTCAACACGGTCCGGACGCCTCTTGCCCTGAATGATTTTATAAACGGGAAGACTGTGACCATCAAACGTGATAACCCTGCAGATCCTGAGCATCTCGGCAAAGAAGTAAGCCTACGGATCTATGACCGCATGGAGATTGCCGGCGGTACCAGCAAGTACCAAATTGCGCAGCAGCCCATTTTCCGTGGGAAGTCACAGCTTGGACGGGACCGTCGCGGTGACTTTATGCTGCTGATCAACGGTATGCCTTTGATCCATGTTGAGCTGAAAAAGTCGGGGGTTCCCATCAGCCAGGCCTATAACCAGATCGAGAAGTATTCTCATGAAGGAGTTTTTTCCTCCGGCATCTTCAGCCTGGTTCAGGTGTTTGTTGCCATGTCGCCGGAGGAAGCGGTATACTTCGCCAACCCGGGTCCGGATGGAAAGTTCAACAAGGACTTTTACTTCCACTGGGCAGACTTCAATAACGAACCCATTAATGCCTGGGAAGATGTCGCAGGACGTTTGCTTTCCATTCCGATGGCACACCAGCTGATCGGCTTTTATACCGTCAGCGACAAGAGCGACGGCATCCTGAAGGTCATGCGCAGCTATCAGTATTACGCTTCCAATGCTATTGCTTCCCGCGTTGCGAAACGCGATTGGGAAGTAAAGGATATCTGCGGCGGTTATATTTGGCACACGACCGGTTCCGGCAAGACCTTGACTTCCTTCAAGACCGCGCAGCTCATTGCCGCTGCCGGAGACGCCAACAAGGTCGTATTTCTGATGGACCGCATTGAGCTTGGAACGCAGTCCCTCCTTGAGTACAGAGGCTTTGCCGGCATTATGATCGACGTGCAGTCCACAGAAAACACTGATGAACTCATTTCCAGGCTGAAGAGCGATAAGCCGTCAGATACATTGATCGTCACCTCGATTCAAAAGATGAGCAACATTCAGACAGGCATTGGAATCGACAGCGACATTGAAAAGATTCGTAAGAAGAGGCTGGTCTTTATCGTCGACGAGTGCCATCGCTCTACCTTTGGAGAAATGATGACAGTCATCAAGGAGACGTTCCCGATGTCTATGCTCTTTGGCTTTACAGGGACACCGATCCACGAAGAAATCGGACATGAGGGGCTTGGGACAAAGGATATCTTCGGCAATGAGCTTCACCGCTACAGCATTGCTGACGGTATCCGCGATAAAAACGTCCTTGGCTTTGACCCCTATATGGTCACGACCTTTGATGAGAGGGATATCCGTCAGGCCGTTGGGCTTCAGGAAGCAAAGGCATCTTCTTTGGAAGAAGTGTTTTCCGATCCTGCCAAGCAGGCAAAGTTCTATTACTACATGAACGACTGCCCAATGGTCGGGTATAGAGATGCAACCGGCAAATATGTCAAAGGCATTGAGGACTTTGTTCCGCGTTCCCAGTATGATGACAGCGATGATAATCATGAACATCATGAGCAGGTCGTTGCCGACATCAAAAAGAATTTCCTGATGCTTAGCCGTGGAAAGAAGTTCCATGCGATTTTGGCAACCAGCAGCATCCCAGAAGCGATTGCGTACTACGACCTTCTTAGGAGAGAAACTGACCTGAAAGTCACGGCTCTCTTTGATGCCAGTGATACCGAAAATGCTGATTTTTCGATTGCGAAGAGCGACGCGCTGATCAGGATCCTGCAAGACTACAATGATCAATTTGGTCAGACGTTCACCTTGCCGACCTTCCCCAGCTTTAAGAAAGACGTCAGCTATCGACTGGCGCATAAGAAGCAGTATGCAAGAGTTGGCCGAGAAGAGCAGCTAGATCTTTTGATTGTTGTGAATCAGATGCTCACCGGTTTCGACTCCAAGTGGGTCAATACGCTCTATCTGGATAAGGTACTGGAATACCAGAATCTGATCCAGGCTTTCTCCAGAACAAACCGCCTCTTCAACGAGAATGAAAAGCCTTTTGGTATCATTCGGTACTATAGGTATCCGTTCACGATGCGGAGGAACGTGGAAGAGGCTTTCGCCATGTTCTCGGGAGATAAGCCTCTCGGGTTGTTTGCGGACAAGCTTCCTCATAACCTGAAGTGCGTCAATGAGGTATTTGGTGCCATTGCTGAACTGTTCAAACACGCAGGGATTAGCAATTATGAGCGGCTCCCGGATCAGATCGAAGAAAAAGCCCAATTTGCAAAACTGTTCCGTTTGCTGTGTGGATTTGTCAATGCGTCTAGATTGCAGGGGTTCACATGGGAAACTAAAACCTATACTTATACCGATGAGGGTGGCAATTCCGCAAGTATCACAGTTGAACTTGATGAAGCCACGTTTGGCATACTAATGCTGCGGTACAAGGAACTTTTCGGCCCCGGAGGTGTTACACCGCCCCCTGATACTCCGTTTGATCTGGACGGATCTCTTACCGAGATTGACACCGGAAAAATCGATTATGACTACATGAACACCCGTTTTGTGAAGTTCCTTGTCGCGTTGACAAACGGAAACCCGGACGAAATCGAGAGCGTAAGAGCTGAACTGCATTCGACCTTTGCATCGCTGACAAGCGAAGAGCAGAAGTATGCGCAGATTTTTCTCGCGGATCTAGAGAGTGGAAAGATCACAATCGAAGATGGAAAGCTATTTAAGGATTACGTCAGCGAGTACATGAAACGGGCGAAAGATGACCTGATCCACCGCATTTCCGTTGCCTTGGGCATTGACGAGAGCAAGCTCCGCGAGTTCAAACAAAGCAAAATCACAGAGGCAGATATCGACAAGTTTGGTAGGCTGACCGCGCTGAAGGCTTCCGCCGATATTACTAAAGCAAAGGCGTATTTTGACTCAAAAGATGGAATCGCATATCCGATACCGAGAGTCAGGCAGAAGTTGGACAAGGTGCTGCGGGACTATATCATCAATGATGTTCCCCCCGAAGTCTGATTATCAATTGTTCTGAATGGAGACATGATTCATGGCAAGCTGGCTCATTCCATGCAGTCCCGAAATATACGATGCCGAAGCCGCTTTTCAGGAGTACGGGCATATTGTCTGGCATCAGCAGTGTAACATGACTCCTGGAGATTTCGCTTATATCTATATCACGGCTCCTGTGAAGGCGATCCGGTGCAAGTGTATTGTAGAGGATGTCGACATCCCTTTTGACATCGGAGAGGATGACGGCTATGTGATAAATGAAAGCTTTTGCTCAAAGGCGTATCGCCGGTATATGGATTTGAGACTTGTAGAAATCTACACTGACAGCCCTATGCTGGGATTTCAAATGCTCCTGATGAATGGCCTCGCGGGGACGATTCGCAGCCAGCGTCGTGTGTCTTCAACATTGGAAGCATTTCTTTCTTCTATAACTCCTGCGCTCACGAAAGAAGGCTAAAGGATGCAGACGATTGACCAGGCACTGGATAAACTGGAACGATCAAAGTTCCGTTCCAGTTTTCACTTAACAAAAAAAGAACAGCTATACCTTGAAGAGAAAGGTATGACTGTGATGAGACGTCATGCCGCAGACTTCGTCCGGCAGAAGCTTGCGCCTGCGGATCCTGTCAATGATGGAAAGCAGACCCCAATGCACGGGCATCCCGTGTTTAAGGCGATGCATGCAACGGCATGCTGTTGCCGAGGATGCTTGAACAAATGGTATAAGGTGCCGCTTCATCGTGAACTAACGGAAACAGAGCAGGAAAAAATCGTGAACTTATTAATGGCATGGGTTGAGCGACACCAAAACCAAAGGGATTTGTCTAACAAAGGATGAGCCACACTGGAGGTAGGCAGAATGTTTATATATCAAGGAAGCATTATCACGAATTTTCTGAGCCAGAATGGTCAACAGTACAAGATTCCCGTTTATCAGCGGAACTATGAATGGTCATGGGAACAGTGCGACAAGCTTTTTGAGGACATCGTGCAAGCTGCCAGACGAAATCAGCTCCATTTTTGCGGCTCTATTGTTTATCAGCCTATTGCCCCAACTAAGGGAATCAACAATAACATCGTGATTGATGGTCAGCAGCGGCTGACAACAATCTATATTTTGATCAAAGCCCTTTTGGACATGGCTCAAAATGATAGTGAGAGAATGATGCCGAGCACTGCCCTGTTCAACACGGATCAATTCCATCAGTTTCAATTAGATGAAACCAGCAAAATGAAGCTGAAGCCTGCAAAGGATAATAACGATCAGCTCCTGGCACTAATCTATGACAAGCATGATCAGTTGGACAAGAACTGCGAAATATACCGGAACTATCTTCATTTTTGTGACTTGATAAAGGAAAAGCAAGCACTTGGAATAACAGTCGCGGATATTTATAGGGGGATAGGCCTGCTGACGGTCGCCGTTATTCAGTTAGACGGAAACGACAAGGCCCAAGAGATTTTTGAGCGGATCAATTCTACAGGAATCCCGCTGAATCTTGGCGACAAAATCCGAAACTATGTTCTGATGACAGATAGTGACCAGGATCGTCTATATGAAGATTACTGGCTAAAAACAGAACAGATTTTAACCAAGGACCAGCTTGCTGGTTTCTTCATGGATTATTTGAACTTCAAGCTGGACAGCTTTACAAAAGAAAGCACAGCGTACGATGATTTCAAGCAGATCTATGTTCATGGGAATTATACCAATGAATCAATGCTTCAGGAAATCTACCATTACGCGCAGCAGTACCATGTCTTCTTTAACGGAGATGAAAAGCTTGGTGCTGACATTAACAACGCTCTTTCCGGACTGCGCCAGCTAAATCAAACCACCGTATATCTGTTTCTGTTCCAGATATTTGATGATTTTGAGAATGAAATCATAGATAAAAAGGAACTTGGTAGAGTCCTTAAGATGCTCCTGAACTACAGTATTCGCAGACTTATCTGTGAGATTGGATCAAATTCCCTTCGTGGCCTTTATAAGACACTTTACTCGCGTGTTTTTAACCAGACGGAGAATAAGGACCATTATTATGACTCCATCGTCTCTTTCCTGATGCAGCTGACATCAAAGGATGCCATCCCCAGCGATACGGATTTTGCAATTGCTTTGAGAGAGCGTAATCTTTACAGGAAGAATGCCCTCTGTAAGTATCTTCTTGCTTCGATAGAGAATCAGGGAAAAGAAAAGGTTATTACGGACAATTTAAGCATTGAGCACATTATGCCCCAGAATAAGAACCTTTCTACTGCTTGGCAACGCATGCTTGGACCTGATTGGGAAGTCGTTAAAGATCGCTATCTTCATACCCTTGGTAACCTGACCTTGACTGGATACAATAGCGAGCTTGGTGATCGCCCATTTGATGAAAAGAAAGAGCTCCTCGAAGAAGCAGGAACACATATAACGATCCTATACAGTGACGTCAAAGACAAAGAAATCTGGAATGCTGATGCAATTGAAGCCAGAGCTCAAAGGCTTTCAGACATCATTTTGAAATTGTTCCCAATCGAAAAGCCTTCTGTCGAGATTGAATTTCATGATCCGAGATACAAAGAGTACACGGTTGCGGATCCAAGAAATGCAACCTGGAAATATGTGAATTATTATGAACTGCTTGGGGAACGAGTGAATGTCGATAGCTTTGCGCTCATGGTCCGGTCTGTTGCCAGAAAACTGTATGATCTTGACAGCACTGTAATTGAGCGCATGGCAAGTGAACATGAAGTATTTCCTACATGGGCAAATCCTGTTTTCTCATACGATGAGGGAGCTGTGAAAAATCCGGTCAAGCTTAAGAAAGATGCGGACATCTACATCAGTACCGGATATTCCGCATATGACTGTATCTGCTTTATTCGAGCGCTATTGAAAAAATATGATCTGGATCTGGAAGAAGACTTTGTGTATAGTGCAAGACCAACTTCTAGCAAAGAGAATGAACTTAATAGGTTAGACATTGCAAAAGAATGGTGTGCAGCGAAAAAGGCTGAGGGGCTTCTGGTATTCAATCCGGAAAACAGCCAAGGAAGGTATGTACGGTTTACTACTCCTACGCTTAATTCTTTGATCCCTGAATCAACAGATAAACTCAGCCCCTGGAACACGAATAACTTCTATTTCTACGAGATTACCAACTACAAAGGAGAGCTTTTTATCCAGCTTTACTTCTATTGCAAAAATCTCTCTCAAAACATGAAAGACGCGTTTGTTCATCTGTCAGATATCTTAGGCTTAGGAGATTTGGCTAAAGGATACAAGTTGTATTTCATATCGACTGCATTTAAGAACGACGATGAGGACACAAAGGAAACCATAATGTCTCAGCTTGGAACTATTTGGGGAGAAGTACAAGCTTTTGAAAAACGGGTTTTAGAAAAATGGGACCGCTGAAATAGCAGTACTAGTTTTCAGAGAGAATAAGGAACAAGTCATATGGAAAGAGATCCCAAACTTCGCCCATTATATCTGGCGAAAATCTTATATGAACGCACCGACGAGGATCATTATCTTACCACCGCGCAGCTGATGGAGATCCTCGAAAAAGAATATGGTATCAAAACACACCGTCAGACGATTCCTGCCGATGTGGCAGCCCTGCGCTCTTTTGGCATGGAGATTCAGGAAGTGATGTCCGCCCAGAAGCGCTACAACCTGATCAGCCGCGAGTATGATGTAGCCGAGCTGAAGCTGCTGATCGATGCTGTAGAGTCCTCCAAATTCATCACCAAAAAGAAAAGTGAGGAGCTGGTGGCCAAGCTCTCGAAGATGGCCGGCCAGAACCAGGCAGAGAATTTAAGGCGCAACATTTCCCCGGAGGACCGTATCAAATACGATAACGAGAGCATTTACCTGATCATTGACGGAATCAATGAGGCCATCAATGCAAGGAAGAAGATCTCCTTCCT
>JAEEGL016056366.1_pt1 | contig 12627 bp, 7 predicted proteins | sample 9134231 | NCBI WGS metagenome assembly JAEEGL01 (sample SAMN16246548, study PRJNA631951) | gut metagenome | biome: gut microbiome; feature: rumen; material: fiber-attached | host: Bos | place: Iran: Karaj | collected 2018-10
AACGGCTGCATCAGTTATATTGACGCTTCTATGCTATCTGGTTTTCCTGAAGAAGACTTTGAGTTCAATCCCGTGTCAGGAAGGATGCCTGTCACCGGTCCACTCATACCCTGGGGGAAATGCTGGTTTGTTCCGATAGCATCATTCACGAGTCTCATGAAACAAACGAATGAAACCCTTCTTGGCGAGAAGATAAGCCGGATGCAAGTGGATATTTCAATGGACAGGGTTTCAGTAAAAGTGAAGTATCCTCGGACAAAGGGCAAATATGATGATGACATCGCCGACTTGGAGGCCGAACTTGGTGGTCCACTTGAAGATCATCGTGGAGAGACGCTGACCTTTACGCTAAAACGATTGGGTGAGGTCTGTGAAAGGACGTATATCAAAAAGAAATCGTATCAGGGATTGACCACGTACCTGAAGAGAACTTATGATATTAGACTTGAACTGATCTGAAGAGAATAACCGCTCCCAAATCCTTCTTTGGTGGGGGCGGTTCTTATTCTATCACATATACCTGCTTAACAAAGACAGGACGAATTGGCATACCGAGTATTGGAAACGAAGAAAATAGATGAAAGATAGATGTTTATAAACAAACTTTTGTTACCTTTGAAACGCACTCGACTGGTATCCTTTTAAACTGGAATCTGGTACACTTTTACGTTATTACATACACTAGTGATCTATTCAGTACGATGATGAGAAACATAAAACAAGGATATTTCAAAACCTATCTAATGGTGGTTCTTTCAGTTTTGAGTTGTTCAAAATCTAACCAAGGTGAGATATCCAAGGAGACAGATACACCTCCTTTAACAATCGGAGCGGATAGAATTACTGCTGTTAGTGCGGTTTTATCGGGTAAAGCTTACATCGGTTCAGCAGTGTCTTCTGACCTTTCTGTCGGTGTTATGGTTTCTACATCTGCCGGGGTTCTGCCTTCTAATTCTGTCAAAATAGAAGCCCTGGATTTAGATAAGGATTATCGATTTAGTGTATTGTCTGTCGGCCTTAAGCCTGGGACCACATATTATTATCGTAGTTACGTTTCCCAAAATGGCAAAGATTCTTTTGGTGAAACAAAAGAATTTAAAACAAAGAGCCAGGACGATTTTGTTAGAACTCTAGAAGCCGGCCCTATTAATGCATCGACGGCGACGCTCAATGCACTGATAGATATTGATAATGTCCCTGGACAAGTTTCATTTGGCTTTTATTATGGAAAGAATGAGAATAGCCTCGCTTCTTCTGTTAAAGGTGCCTTGAACGATAAGAGGTGTTCAGCATCAATAACGGGTTTATCCCACAATACAACGTATTATTTTAAGGCGTTCGTTAAAATTGACGACACGTTTTATTATGGTAATGTTTCTTCTTTCAGCACAGGTTGCGTTTCGGTTGAGAGTGTTGTTCTGGATCAACATAGCGTAACCATTTACTCTATTGGGCAGACTGTAACCCTAAAAGCGACGGTCTCTCCGAATGAAGCAACTGATAAAAGCGTTTCATGGTCTAGTGATAATCAAAAAGTCGCTAGTGTTGATGATTATGGAAGAGTTACGGCTAATGATAATGGGTCTGCGAACATCACCGTTGTTTCGAGGGACTCCAATAAAAAAGATGTTTGCAGGGTTGATGTCAGGCAGAACATACAATCAATTTCGTTCAGCAACTCTTCAATAGATCTCTATGTAGGGGATGTTGTTACTATCGGTTATACTATTCTACCTGGAAATGCTTATGACAAAAGTCTTTCATGGAGCAGTTCGGATATAAAAATCGCAACAGTGAGTTCATCCGGAAAAGTATCTGCGGTATCCCCGGGTACGGTTGTTATTAAAGCAACGGCCAATGATAATAGCAACCAGTCCGCCTCGTGTACTGTGACTGTTAAGAATCATGTAACCAGTATTACCTTGGATTTCTCTTCTATTACATTGTACACCGGTAAAACCCAGCAACTTAAAGCTACAGTCTTGCCGAATTCTGCCGATGGTCAAAGTTTAACATGGACGAGTTCAAATACAAATGTTGCTACAGTTTCTTCTACGGGACTTGTTGAAGGCATTCGTGAAGGGTCAGCAACCATAACCGCTTCAGCCAATGATGGTAGCGGGGTAAAAGCCAATTGCAAAGTATCAGTTGTACAGTCTGTTTCCGAGATTGTATTCAGTAATGAAACATTAAGCCTTGTTGAAGGGGATGTCATTTCAATGAATTTCAGCATCTTACCTTCTTATGCATATAACAAAACCGTCATTTGGTCTTCTTCAAATCCTTCGATAGCAACAGTTAATAGTATGGGGGTTATCACGGCTCTTAAAAAAGGGAAGGTGTCAATAACAGCAGTTGCTCAAGATGGTAGTGGATCATATGCTTCTTGTTTTGTGATTGTTTCCAGAAAATGCCCGTCAAATGCAATAGACTTAGGCCTTACGAATGAAGATGGCTATAAGATATATTGGGCAAAGTGTAATCTGGGGGCTACTAGCCCCGAACAGATTGGAGAGTTTTACTCTTGGGGAGAAACAGAGACTAAGAGTATATTTAGAACCACAAATTATCAATGGTATCAGAATAATAAGTATGTTCTCCCTGGAGGACTAAATGACATTTCCCGTTCGTCGTATGATGTCGCTTACGTTAAACTCGGTAGTGAATGGCATATACCGAAACCTTATGATCGAAATGAATTGGACAAAAGGTGTTCATGGGTTGAAACCACAAGTAATGGGATAAAAGGATTGAAGGCAACCGGGCCTAATGGGCAAACCATCTTTTTCCCTTATACTGGGAAAAAAGAGTACTATAGTGGTGAAGACTCTTACAATAACAAGGATTCTGGTTTCTATTGGTGTTCATATGTTTCATATGCCGGTCAAGAAGTGGGCTGTATGCAGATTCATAAGCGTGTAAGGACTGATGGGTTAATCCCGGGGGCGCATTCTCAATCTCTTTCTGCTTATAAAGGTATTTGTGTCCGTGCCGTTTATGATTAACTATTTGTGATTTTCTCACAAATAAAAATAGCAGCGTCCGTTGATGTGAGACGGACGCTGCTGTAACAAGATTATCAAGACTATTTGGCTATTTCTGCTAGCCATCTACCACTCGTCAACTAATATGGATTAAACTCTTGGATATTCTTGAATTCTCCCCAACAAAAAGCGAGTTTATAAGCAGATAGGGACCCTGTCGGTACATGTAATATAGTATTCTTTTTGTTGTCGGAATTAAACTGATGCCAAGTATCAATTAAAGGTGGTGTCTTACAGTATACCCACAGATCATCAATTTTCACATTTCCTCGAACATCAAAGTTGCCAGGGACAAATATAACAGCATCGAATTCTGAATATCCGTTTGGTATGATGACGTTGTGGAACTTTGTGTCATAACCTAAAAAACCATATTTTGTCATAGGATATATTGTTATTGACTCTAAGGTACACCAAGCAAAAGCGTATTCCCCAATGGTAAGAACAGATTGTGGGATAACAAGATCGGTTATTTTTTTGCAAGAATAAAACGCCATCGGATATATTTCTTCAACGGAGGAGGGAACTTCATATTTCCCAACAGCCTTTTCATTCTTAGCAGGACATGAGAGCAGTGTTTTCATATCTTTGCTATAAAGAATCCCATCCACAACCGCGTAATAACGATTGTTCTTGTTCAAAAGAATCTCTTTGCAATTATAGGAATCAAATGACGATTCGATCCTTTGAATATTATCTGGGAGAGTGATGCTTGTAATCCCAAAGTCATAAAAAGCATCTTTTTCAATAGTCGTAACCGTTTTTGGTAAAATGATAGTTTCAAGTCGCCAACAGTCTGTCAGCATATAAGAAGTAATCGTATTATCTTTCGTCGTGTACTTCTCATTCTCTTCATATCGGTATCCATTGTAGTAATACTTTTTATACCAGTATTTTCCACCTCCTGAAACAATAGTGGCATCTGATAAGTCAAGATATTTTAGTTTATCGCCCTTGTTTCCCGCCATTCTTCTAATAAGGTCGAAATCAACACTGTTCAGAGGACCCGAAATCTTATATGCCTTGACTTGATAAATCTGAGATGAACCAAGATAATTTGACAATGTCCCAGCTTTGGTGGTGGTTATATTAACAATACTGAGAACCTCATTTTGTTTTATGGTGACGAGGGTTGATAATCCATATCCAGTTAACTTGATATAATCAATCCTGGAATTTTCACCGTTATTCTTGGCGACAGAGAAGACGATAACACCATCATTGTTCTTATATGAATGGCTTGTAATTGTTATCCAGTTCGCGCTAACGGAAGTTTCACATTGGAAGTTTCCTTTATAATGAATAGTTCCATTCCCTCCTTCTGGCTCGAAAGAGAATGAATAATCTTGGGTTTCCAAGGAAGGATTCCCTTCTTGACTGATTTGATGACTCTTTGTATAGTCGTTAATTGAGAAATCTATTCGACCATTTCGCAAATCGGGTTTTGCATTTGGAGACACCTTAAATACGTGGGTATGGTTTGAGTTATTCTCGGATTTAAGAGAAATCCAGTCTTTATATTCTGCTGGAATGGAAATGCTATAATCTGTATTGCTTGTGACTTTTACTTCAATTTCCCCTCCATCCTTTGAGACACTAGACTGTGAAGGGGAAATCGAAAGAGATGGCGTTATCTTCTGCTTGACAGAGACCTTACAAGATGCCGTTTTCTCTCCCGCTGAAGCTGAAATGGTTGTTTCGCCAACCGCAAGAGCCGTCACCACTCCATTCTCGACTATTGCGATTGACGCATTGGCGCTTTTCCATGTAATAGTTTTATCCGTCGCATCATCAGGCTTTACCGTTGCGGACAATGTTTCCGATGTCCCTTCCACAAGGGAAAGCTCGGTCTTATTCAACGTAATGGATTCAACCGCAATTTTATTCTTTTGTACAGTAATGGAACACGTCGCCTTTTTCCCACCATCATTTGTGGTCACTGTAATAATTGTAGAACCGATTGCTTTGGCAGAGACCAAACCAGAAGAAGACACGGTTGCTACTGTTGTATTACTTGAAGACCAGGCTACAGACTTGTCGGTAGCATTCTGAGGGGATACAGTTGCAACTAATGATTGAGCATCTCCTACCGTCATTGATAAAGAGGTTTTGTCCAAACTGACTGCTGAAACAGAGACCATCTTTGAGGAAACGGTTATCGAGCAACTGGCTGTTTTTCCCCCCGCCATAACAGTGATGGTCGTGCTTCCCTCGGAAAGAGCCGTAACAAAACCAGAATCAGAAACGGAAGCAACTCTAGGTTGTGTTGAGGTCCATGTCATCCCATCATAAGAAGCATTTGATGGCGAAACCGTCGCTTTTAAGGTAAGAGTTTCATCAACCTCAAGTTCGGCACTTGGTTGGCTAATCGCAATGGACTGAACTACGATTTCTTTTTCTTTTCCACTACAAGCTAAAAGAAAAAGTGATACCAAAGCCAAAATAACGAAGGAAACGTGTTTATTCATACTCATTACTGTTATTAGTATGATCGATTCTAACAGTGGAAAAAGCTACATTTCATATGGATAATGCATTTCGTTACTTAAACTCCACTGGCGACAAAATCATAGGTATTGGGATTGTATTATAAGCTTTCGCATACCAAATCGACTTAATACATCGGTGAAGAGGCCGCAACTCTCCAGTTTTTCTATTGTGGAGAGAAGCGGTCTCGCCAATCCTATCTGACAAGCAATGCCATCTGCAAAGATTTCTTCCGATTGGGGTTGTTCATACATTCCGTCCTTATCGCGAAAACGAAGAACAATATGACCAATCTCATGTGCTATTGAGGCGAGTAGTTCCTCCTCAGTTAGCCCAACTTGATCTATAAGTGCTTGATTAAATATAATTCCGGCCTTCGTTGTTTCCACCCGAATATCCTCTTGGTCACTTGAACAAAAAAACGGCTGCTCCTCAATATCCTCTACAGGAGGAAGTCCGTGTGTGTTAACTTTAAACTCCTCCGTTGTCAGAATCCGAATTGTGAATCCACCTATCTGCGGCCATCTAGCGACTATCGTATCCCCATAACGCTTGTTGAACAATCCAAAGATAGGGTGTTCCTTTTGGTCGTGTATGGAAAAGAGTTGTGCCATTAAAGCCTCCTCTATTTATACCTAATCTCAACGCCGCTATCATAAGAGAAGAATGAGTCTATAGTTTGTCCGGTTTTCAACCAAATCTCTTTAAGATTGGGGTTGTTTTTACAATCAGCCCCCTCTAGTAAAGAATTGTTGCTGAAATCAAGAGATCTAAACAAGTTATTCTCACAATAGAATGTGGTAAGGTCGGTATTCCGGCTTAAATCAATTTCTTCTAATAAGCAGTCGCTAATCTCCAAATATGACAAATCTAAACAATTTGTTAAGTCAAGATGTGAAATCTGATTATTACTACATTCAAAAACAGATAGACGAGTGTTCGATTTGACGTCTATTTCTGTGAGAGCATTCGCGGAACAACGGAAATCTCTTAATTTGGTACAGTTGCTAACATCAAGATTTGAGATAGCATTATACCAGCAACTGAATGATGTTAATGAAACACACTCGCTGACATCTACTGTTGTTAATTCATTATTCTCCAACGTCAGGCTTTCTAAGCTTGTGCATCCAGAAACATTAATAAAAGACAACTTGTTCTCTTGCCCGAAAAGACTCAATAAAGAAGAACACCCATGTACATCAAGTGATGTGATTCGATTATTCTCACACCATAAATACTCAATATTCTTGTGATTGGGAAGGGCTATGGCGGTTATCTTGTTACTATAGCAATACAATTCTCGAAGATTCGTAAAATGCTCTATTCCCTCTAGGGATCTGATTCCCATTCCATAGCATTGCATCTTCTTTACCGCAGCTGCTTCAGTATAACTAATCTCACCATCCTTATCCTTATCAAAATTCTTTACACAATACTCTTTAAAATACTCATCAGCAAAGGCAACCACAGGAACGAGATTAACTTCCATCGGAGACATCTTGGTCAATTCGCTTCGAATAATATCAATGCTTTTAGTGGTGGTCTTTTCAAACATTCCACCGGAAGGGGCCCTCGCGATAATCGTAAATCCTTTGCTGAAAGAAACCGGGGGAAGAACAAACCAAAAATCAGTGCTTTGGGCTGAAGAAGCGCCCAAGGCAATTGGCGTCTCGCAATTCAGAGTGACCTCAGTCGTCGCATCATTCTCCATAAGTGTGGTCGGTGTCCCATCAAGAGGCATAGTGATAGCTGCCTTTCCTGCCAACTTCTCACCATTATTACCCTTTAATGTAATGGAGGAGATATATGCGCCAGCACCATAGAGGCTAATTTTCAGAAAGCCGCCAACATTCTTGTACTGAAGGTAATTGTCCTCTGATACAGAGACCATTGTGTTTGCGCCAAGGCCAAATGAGTTTAGAGCATATGATTGCTCAGAAGGAAGCACAACGGAGACACTCTCGTTCTCTAATACCATTGTCGATGTCCGATATGGATAGACAGATATGATATGGGAGAGAGGATAACCGGTAATGAATTCTGCATTATCAACCTTGTTGAATCCTCCGCCGTTGTCTCCTGTCTCTCCGAGAAACTTATACTGCTGATTGTAGGTCATCTTGTTGAAGATACTTACGCGATCGTCAGCGTTCCAACGGAGGAAAAGATCCTCATTGGCATAGACTCTAGTCCCTTCTTCGGTAGGTTGTTCAAAGAATGCATAAAATATCATGTCATCCTGCTGTGGAGTCTTGAAATCTTCCTCCTGGATGGAACAGGATGCCACCAATGCCGTGGCCAGTCCAAGGTAGATTGCAATACGTTTCATATCGTTCAGTATTTTACCAGTCAATATCAGGATTATCTCCACCACCTATCGGTTCGAGGTTAGATTGGAGGAATGATGTCTCCAGGGTGGTATTGATCACCCTCAAAGAAGGTGTTGTATAGGTCTTTGTCCGGATGAGTTCGTTCGTATCCATAATGATGAATGCTTTGGTCCACAAAAGTAAGAAAAAGATTGGAAAACATACTTTTCTATCTAATTTATCTCCCAATAACCGAATACTGCTCAATCACTTTCCCTTCCCGGTATATTGCAAAACCCTTCTTCCCGGACTTCAAAACTATCCCACCATACCAACAATCAGGCTTTTTCCCGGCTGCTTTTGCTATTTTCAGGGCCTCTTTAAGTAGTAAGTGGTCATCTCGGCGATAAAGATAGGAACGAAAAGGACTTCCACCATTGAAGTGAAAGCCCTTATTCTGTCAATAACCGCGAATCTATTCCTGGATAGCCTGGAAGCGTGTGGCATACTCGTCCCAGTACTCTGCTGTTTTATATGCATCAACACTTCCGGCGGGGACATAGAGAGGACAATTATTTGTTTGATAGAAAATATTCGTCGGAGGATATGACCACATAATCACTTCGGGAGGCGTCGATGGCAAAAAATACACTGACTGCAAACCATAACACTTTTCAAAAGCAAACTGGCCAACTTTATTAATACTTTTGGGAAGAGTAATTGTTTTCAAACCACTACAACTTCTGAATGCCCCAACACTTATGAACTCAACGCCTTCCGAAATAGTTACGGAAGTTAGTCCAGTGCAGGACCCAAAAGCATTCATTCCAATTTCAGAGACGCTACCAGGAATAGTAATTTCTGACAAGCTAGAACAATTTGTAAAAGCGCCATAACCAATAATCTCAATACTTTCCGGAATAACAAAATCTGTTAGGTTAATACAGCCATAGAATGCGTAAGTACCAAATGAAGTAATACTATTCGGAATTGTAAGCTTTGTAAGGCCGGTGCAACCTTGAAAGAAATAATCCGAAATAGCGGTCATTTTGGCAGGAAAGGTAAAACCAGTCAACCCCGTACAATCCTTAAATAGACCCACGCCAAAAGAATTAACACTTTCGGGTAAAACTATCTGAGCGATGCCTGTACAACCAGAGAATGCATAGTCACCAATCTCAAGAACACTCTTCGGCAATGCAATTGTGGACAATCCCGTACAACTCAAAAAAGCCTCACTTCCAATACTAGAGACGCTTTCAGGAATTACGATAGAAGATAAATTGGAACAATTAGCAAAAACACCACTGCTAATGGATGTGATACTTTCAGGAAGAACAACTGAGGACAAACTAGAACACCCGGCAAAAGCACTCTCTCCAATCGAAGAAACACTTTCGGGAATGGTGATCCTACTCAGACTCCGACAGCCATAAAATGCATAACGGCCAATTGAAGAAACACTTTCAGGAATAGAAATACTTGACAAATTCAGACAATTCTGAAATGTCATCTCACCAATACTATCAACCGTATCCGGTATGTTTATCTGTTCCAGACTTGAACAATTAAAGAACGTGCCCCCACCTAAGTAAGAAACACCATAGGGAATGGTAATACTAACCAAGCTGGAACAATCGCGGAAAACCCATGGATAAAAATGCTTAAGATTGGCCGGAAGCGTCACCGAGACAAGACTAGAACAACCTTGGAAGACTCCTTCCTCGATAAATTCAAAAGAGTCTGGAATTACAATCTTTGAAAGGCTAGAACACTCGTTGAATGCATAGCTTTGCAGAGAGCTCAAGCCAGAAGGCAATAGAATATTATCAAGACTTCTACAACCAAAAAAAGCGTACACACCAATCGTTTTTAAACTCTCGGGCAAAAGAATAGTAGCTAAACTAGAGCATTCGTAAAATGCACGAGATCCTATCTGTGTGATGCCCTCCGGTAGGGATATATAATTTAAATTAGTACAACCGTAGAAAGCGTATGAAGGGATAGATGTTATCGAATTTGACAGGAAAACTCTTTCTAGACCGATGCACCCCTGAAAGACTCCATTTGAGGATTGTGATAAGATAGAATCAACAGAGTCAGGAATAAGAATCTGTTTTAGACTTGCACAATCTTTAAATGCACCTGCGCCAATGGTTTTGATGCTGTCAGGTAATATTATCGAACTCAAAAGATTCCAACTATTAAACATTAAAGCCGGGATTGTGGTTATACCGGTAAAGTACTGGAATTCTTCAAAAGACTTGTACGTTTTTATGGCTCCAAACGCGTTCTTAAGGTCATCACCCGAAGAAACGGCTGCGGCTTCCTCGTAAGAAAGCTCCCCGTCACCATTCGTGTCGAAAGAGGATACGAGTTTCGCTTTAACCTTTTCATCAGCAAAAACAATGTTTCCGCTAGGAGTGACCTTCTCAACTTCTATTGGCGACATCTTGGTAAGCTTGTTCCTTTCGAGGGCGATACTCTTTGACGTGACCTTTTCAAACATCCCACCTGTGGTTTGATTAACAGTTATCGTAAAGCCATTGTTGAATGACACTGGCGGAACAACAAACCAAAATTGAGTGGCGTTGTCCTCTGAAGAGCCTAACTGAACAGGAGTTTCGCAAATCAACGTTATTATCAAGGTCGCATCATTCGCCATCGACACCGAGGGGGTTCCGTCCAGCGGCATCGTCACAGAAGCCTTTCCCGCCAGTTTCTCCCCATAGTTTCCCTTCAGGGTGATTGAAGAAACAGAAACACCTTCACCATACAATTTGAGCATCAGATAACCGCCGACATTCTTGTACTGAAGGACATTGTCCGATGAAACGGAGACCATTGTGTTGGCGCCAAGCCCAAATGTGTTTTCTGCATAGGATTGTTCCGCGGGTAGGGTAACCGTGAGGACTTCCGATTCTGTAATCTTTGTCCCATCCTGATACGGATAGACAGATACCACATGCGAGATGGCGTTTCCGGTTACGAACTCGTCAGAATCCACCTTCCTAAACCCGCCAGCATTGTCGCCTGTTTCACCAGTGAACTTATATTGCTGATTGTAGGTAATCTTGTTGAAGATAGACACCCGGTCGTCGGCAGTCCATCGGAGGAGCAGGTCCTCGTTGGCGTAGACTCTCGTACCTTCATCGGCGGGTTGCTCAAAGGAAGCATAGAAGATCACTTCGTCCTGATGGGGAGTCCGGACATCTATCTCTTTGGTGGAACAGGATGCTACCAGAGCCGTAGCTATTCCGAGGTATAAAGCGATGTGTTTCATATCGTGTCAATAGTATTACCAGTCAATATCAGGATCATCTCCGCCTCCAATAGGTTCGAGGTTGGACTGGAGGAATGATGTCTCCAGGTTGGTATCGATGATTCTCAGGGAAGGGACCAAATAGGCAACCTTCATCTGGGCTTCGTTAGTGTTATTATTCATGGTGCAGAATGCTATAACATACAAAAATAGATATTTCTCCTAAACATTCAAACCCTTACCTTTGAAGAAGAGCCCATTCTAATCGCTATCCCCAGGTTTCTTTGCTTTCGCCGGCATTAGTCTGATGTCGGGTGGGGATTTCAGCTCTTTTAGCCCTGTTTTCCGGAAGGATGACAGGGCTTTCTTTTTGTGAAATCCAGAATCGTCTCAAAGCCTTATTTATATAATAATCAACACTTTAACACAACAACATCATGAAAGCAAAAAGAGTTTTCGACATCATGGAGAAGGGCTTTGGCCCCGTTGTCTCCATTCTCATGATCGTAGATTTCGGAAAGGATATCTACGAGTACGTTTCTCAGAAGGTCCAGAGCCGCAAGGCCAGGACCGCCCTCACCCCCGCCGGTGCCCATTAATCGATAAGCTATGGGCTATTACCGGACGGAATCGCTTCTAATAGCATTCTTGGATACAACGTTATCCCTTTTCAAAGGAATACGTGACTTGAGATGGATTCTCAAGAACAAGTCTGCGATTCTCAAAAAAGCAATAATCAAGAAACAAAAACGCAATGAACAACGAGCAAGCATTAGCAGTCGTCCAGCCTGAAGCCGGACAGCTGTTGGAATTTGAGTTCGTCGATGGGCCTGCTCCTGAACCGGAAGAAGAAATCGCCGGGGATGAGCACCCAAACTTCATTGAATCGAACACTGCGGCCATTTCTCTCGAAGACTTGGCCACGAAATCCATTGTCCCCACGTTCTCGGATAATTCGCTTACAATTGCCCACCAGAACTTCATAGCCTGTGTAGCAAAAGCGGCATCCGAAGTATTTGGGGAAATCACTCCCATTGAGTGTCGTGTCTCCCATCCAATCATAGGACGGGTTCCAACGGCACTCCATAAGAAAGCATCCGAACTGACTGAAGATGAAAAGACAGTATTCTATCAACGTATGGCATTTGTCTCTCACATTTACGGCCTGGTTCGGGAAATTGATGGGCATAGCATCCACCTAGCAATAGGAGGAGTTAGAGCCTATAATGAAGATCGACTCTATAACCGCAAGTCCCCGGAAAAATTCAAGATTTTCGTTGGCTGGCAGGTGAGAGTCTGTTCAAATTTGGCACTTTTTTGCGACGGCTTTTCAGGAACGATTGAGTGTATGACAGAAATGGACCTATACCAAAAGGCCCATCAGCTGTTTGCTCAGTTCCAGCCCAAGCAGGAAGAAACCCTGCGACTCCTTCAGAACCTGACTACTACCAGGCTCTCGGAGGAGGTCTTCTGTAAAATCATCGGCCGGCTTAGGCTTTACCAGGCCCTCCCGACCAATGAA
>JAEEGL017069866.1_pt1 | contig 12627 bp, 9 predicted proteins | sample 9134231 | NCBI WGS metagenome assembly JAEEGL01 (sample SAMN16246548, study PRJNA631951) | gut metagenome | biome: gut microbiome; feature: rumen; material: fiber-attached | host: Bos | place: Iran: Karaj | collected 2018-10
GCTTTGCGGCAGCCTTAACCTCTTCTCTCGCGCTTCCTATAGCATAGCTTTCGCCGGCCGCTTCAAGGAGACCGAGATCATTGATATTATCGCCGAAGGCCATGACTTCTTCCTTCTTCAGGCCAAGCTCCTTCATAAGTGTCTTCAGAGCACTGCCCTTATCTGCTCCCGGATTAACGATATCCATCCACATGGTACCGGCCGATGCAATGACGAAGCGATCCTTCCACTTCGGATAAAACCACTCCATAACCTCCTGCTCAACCGTGTCCCTCTTATATATCGAGAGCTTTACGATATCGTCATCGAGATGCGTATCAAAGTCGCCGAGAACCTTGATATTGTATTTGTAAGAATCCCTCATCCAGAGGAACATCTCACTCTTATCCTCGCAGTAAGCCGTATTAAGTCCGCACAGCATGATATCGCAGTTGTCCAGCTTCTTCACGTCGGCGATCAGCTCGAAGAGGACGTCCCTGTCGATCACATTCATCGAATAGACTTTGTTGCTGTCTCTAAGGATGCTGCCGTTGTCCGTGATATAAAAAATATCATTCTTAACAGGCGCGAAAAGCTTTCTCATACTGACAAACTGCCTTCCGCTGGCACCCGCAAAACGTATGCCTCTCTTCTTCAGTTCCTTGATGATATTAAACATCTCCGGATCTATCTGATCCGTGCCGTCCGGAACCAGAGTACCGTCGATATCGCTGGCTATGAGTTTTATCATACTGACTATTCCTTATCGTAAACCGGCTACCATTTTTATGAAAATCGGCGCTTACCGGTCATACTGTAATTTCATTTTGTTTCATCGGATCACCATGCCGGAATTCGTTACATCCCTGAGCAATCCACTAAAATACCCGCATAATTATAACAACACCTGGAGTGCAGTGTCAACCAAGCTTCTTCTCGATTGCCTTGATTATGGTCTTAAGGGCCTTAATTCTTGCATATTTTTTGTCATTTGACTCCAGAACGTGCCAAGGAGCATAGGTTGTATTTGTTTTCTGAAGCATTTCGTCCACCGCAACCTCGTACTGATCCCACTTTTCTCTGTTTCGCCAGTCCTCATCGGTTATCTTCCACTGCTTCTCAGGCGTATTCTGTCTCTCCGTGAATCTTGCAAGCTGGGTGTCCTTGTCAATCTGAACCCAGAACTTCACGATAACAGCACCCCAGTCGGCAAGCTCCTTCTCGAACTCATTTATCTCGTTGTAGGCTCTCTGCCAGTCATTCTCCGAACAGAAGCCCTCAAGACGTTCAACCATAACTCTTCCGTACCAGGTCCTGTCAAATATAGCTATGTGGCCGTCCTTCGGCAGTCTGTTCCAGAATCTCCAGAGATAATGCCTTGCCTTCTCAGCCGGCTCCGGGCTGGCAATCGGGTGAACCTCATAGCCTCTCGGATCGAGGGCAGCGGCGATGCGCTTAATATTTCCGCCCTTTCCGGCAGCATCCCAGCCTTCATAGGCTATGATAACCGGTATTTTTTTATGATAGAGCGCGTTATGCAGCTCGCTCAGTCTCTTCTGCAGCTTATCAAGCTCAACCTTGTATTCCTCCTCAGGAACCGTCTTGTCGAGAGGGATGTCAGCAAGGTGAGGTATCTTCTTCAGCGGGAATGTATTCTGGAGCAGAGGTGCCTTCTGATGCTGCTCTGCATTCTCGAGAGCGGTATCAATGCTGGCAATAAGTATTTCCGTCATCTGAAGCTCAGCCCACTTCTTGCTTGAAGAATCTATAAAATACCACGGCGCAACAAACTGGTTTGTCGCATCGATGTATTCGTCATAAACGTCCATGCATTTATCATAATGCTTGTTCTGCCAGAGATCCTTCTCGGAAACGCGCCACTTGGTGTGGTCGTCGCTCATCAGGTCCTTCAGTCTCTTCTTCTGAACCTTCTCGTCTATGTGGAAGAAAAACTTGACCACAAGATAGCCGTTATCATTCAGCTGCCTCTCAAAGCGCTTGATGCTGGTCAGGTACTCCTTGTATTTTTTGTCACTGATCTCGCCCATGAGCTTCTGGGTTGTAACCTCGCCCATCCAGCTGCCATCGAAGAAGGTTATCTTTCCGGCCTTCGGGATCTTTACAAAATACCTGTAAAGAAATGGTTTCCTGAGATCCTCCTCAGTCGGACTTTTCAACGTCTCGCAGTTGAAGAATCTTGGATCAAGATTCTTGATTATCCTTCCAAGAACGCTTCCCTTACCGGCGGCGCCCCATCCATCAATAACAACAAGTACCGGCAGATTCTTCTCCTTGATGGTGATCTGCCTTACAGCAAGAGTCTGTCTTGCCTTCTCGAGCCTCTCCGCAAGCTCCTCGTCACTCGGTCTTTCTTCCTTAACCCATTCCTTTAACATATTTTGTACCTCCCATAATTTCTCCGCAGTCCGCGAAGCCTTTGCCGTAACTACATTTTCCTTCTCCGTTTCTTCTCCATTTTAGCTGTTATTTAACTCACTCATTTATCACAGTGAAACTATACCAAGTAAAAAAAGGGAGTGTGTTTCAGCTGTTATTTTTCATGTTCAATCCCATGCTATTATTATAACAGATATCATGTATTTCACACCAGTTTTTGTTTGATAAGATATGATAAAAATCCTTCGCAGCCCTCGACGATATCATCGTAGGTCACATCGAAGTTTCTTGTGTACCAGGGATCTGCAACATTCCTCGGTCTGTCCGTATAGTCCATAAGAAGAGATATCTTGTCTTCTCTTCCAAGTATCCGCTTCATCCACCTAAGATTCAGATCATCCATACCTATGATGTAATCAAACTCATCATAATCCGATTCCTTAAGGAGCTGCGCTCTCTTGCCCTTGCATGACAGTCCATGCTCAGCAAGCTTCTCCCTCGCCGGTGGATATACAGGATTTCCCTGACCGTTCCATATTTCATCTGTATGTGTCGCTCTCGACTCAATATGAAAGCAGTCCGAAAGCCCCTTCTTTTCTATCATATCTTTAAATATAAACTCGGCCATCGGCGAACGGCAGATATTGCCCCAGCAGACGAACAGTATTCTAATCATTCTCGACATTTTCCCTTTCCAAATGAATCTTGATGATTTTAAAAGGTTCAGATTGGGTTCAGAACCATGTTTTGCTCCGAACAAGCCCTTGCTATATAAGGAAAATAAGGCTTTTTATAGTATAATGCCGTGGCATACGAATAGTATCTTTATCATCCCTTGTTTTCCTCATTTTCCTTGTGTTTACAGGGTTTCCAAAACCTCTAACGTGGCATATTATACCATAAAAAAGCATATTTTTTAACCCAAAAGGTATAGAATGGGGTTCAAAACTTCAAGTTTTGAACCCCAGTTTTTTACCCTTTATCTGATATTAAAATCTGTGTAGTAATATTGTTTATATTAGTCAACTTTCCATCACACACAGGACAAAGGTTTACATCTCCTAGAGTGATTTTATACATAAACCACCATTCCTCTCGTGTATTTCTACCTGCTGTCTACAAAAATCTTCTGAATACTTCTTCTTTAGCTTAAAATAATTAGTTCTGCCTAAGCCGAGCTTATTCTGTGCATCAATTCCCTTTATTTTGCCTTCATATACCTGCAACATCACAGAAAAGTAATCATCTGGGAGTGGTAAAAATGGTCTTCCTAAGTGTTTACCTTTTTCTCTGGCAATTTTTATGCCTTCTGCCTGGCGTTTTTTGATTTTGATGCGTTCCTGTTCCGCCAGACTGCCCATAACCTCAACTAGGATATTCGTGACTAAATCTGAGACCCATTCTTGTTCTCCAAACGTACAGAGTGTCGATGGTATGTCAAGGACTAGTACCTTTACACCCATATTCCTCAATCCTAATAATTCTGATTTTACAAGTTCCTTGTTTCTGCCTAACCTATCGAGTTCTTTTATATAAAGTTCATCGCCAGAACGTAGCATCTTTGTCTTTAATAAGATATATCCCTCTCTGTCGAATGATTTACCTGAGATTTTATCAATAATAATGCTACGCTCTTCTATTCCTTGTTCAAGCATTGCAGCAACCTGCCTATCTTCGTTCTGCTGAACAGTCGACACCCTACAATACCCGAACTTACGAGATTCACTCATATATCTATCTCCCTTCCATCCTTATGTAAGGTAGTACAATAATGTCCTTGCCATAAATAAGTGGATTCATTTATTTTTTTGACACCTTATCGAATGGTAAAAGTGGCTTTATTAACCCATTTACGGCAAGTTCACTATTGCATAGTAACGATTGTATCATTTTCGTTTTTTACTAAACACCATTAAAGCTAAGGATTGATGCATCTTTTTTAGGCTTCCTGAAAAGACAATCCTGATGCACTTTTATAAAGCGGGCAAATCAGCATTATACCGATTCGTTCTTCTCTTACAACAAACCATGCCTCAATCTAAATGCTGCTCCCTCATGCGTTCTGTGATAACCATAGCGTTTCATAGAATTGTTCTTCTTTTTTTCTGTGAGTTCCTAAATATGTACATTTTGATACCACTAAAAAAAGACCGATAAACGGTCTCTAAATCTATGGACAACCCCTTTCGGGACGTCCCACTTGATGTGCATACTTTTTGACACCACCTCCTTTGGTTTTCGTATGCTCAATAACATAAATAAAAGCCCAGACAGTAGCTCTCACTACCACCTGGGCTCTTATGGATATTATTGAATTGTTAATGTCAGTTCAATGCTTCACCAAAACTGCCTATTACTTCCTCGCTGTCCTTACCAGCAATAGTCTTACCCGTAGCATTCTCAATGGCTGCTAACAGCATCTTTGCTCTACTGATAATATGACCATGGAAGTCATCGCTACGACAGCAGGATACGTCAATCCAATGTGTGCTTACATACTTATCGAGTTCGTCTCCAGCGACCTGTCCTTTGCTCTCTATCTTTGAAAGATATGCACTTGGAGCAACACCGCCAATCTCTCTGTTTGTTGAATATGTTATTGGCGTTTTGTTTACTACAGAGTTCCAAAGCGTCTTATCGTATTTCTGGCTCTCGCAGTATGCTCTCGGGAAAATGTGATGGATATCAATATTCTCCGCTTTATATACGGTAAAATCCATCTCTCTTCCAGAGATAAAGTCCTGGCAGTGATTCTTCAGCACAAGTGCCATTATCCCCTTATACGCTGCTGACAGTCTCGATTGTAATCCAAGCAAACGAGTGGGATTGAAATATGATTCTTGAACGGTACGTGGAAGCTTGTTATCATCCGCAATCCATTCCATAACACCTACAGTGTCATAAACATATCTGGTTTCGTTTGCACCACCGTACATCTCACCAAATACGCCGCACCAATACCATTGCTTGATTTTATTCTTTATATTGGCTACCTTGATCTTGTTTCCTTCAGCCAGGAGCGTACAGAGAACAGCCAGCGGTATAAACTGTGTCGTGTAGGGAAGATCTTTACTTGAGAATATTCTTTCTTCTTCAAGTATCTTCTCTGCCTCTACAAATCCAGCAGTAAGATCATCCGCATATTTCTTATACTCTGCAAGCGATAAATTAAGGACATCTTTCTTCTTACAGCTAACAGTACCACCTTTCTTATATGTGGAAAGCAACGTACATGCCGTCAGAAAATCTGTTGCTGTAATAATAGATAGCAGATCACCGTCAAAGTATTTCTTCTGTCTTTCCTCCCAGTCTTTTCTCAGTTCAAAGTCATCCATGGCAAAGATGGCCGTAACCAATTCAAAGACTGTAAGCGAAACCCCTCCAGTGTTTACATTTTCAAATACCTGGCATACTGCTTCCTTCGGTGTATTCTTATCCAGTAATATTACAGGCATCTTATATTGGATTACGGGCATAATTATCTTTGTCTGAAAATCCATATACTCCGTAACAACAGCGTTATTATGATATTTGAGATACTCCTGTTGCCACAAAAATGTCTTTGGTGTATCCAGTATGATATTTAATGGGAACATCTTATGTTCAAACTCTTTATCTGGCGTTGAAAGATCCAGATCAATATCTCTACCAAAGTTCGATGTTATCATTCTTGTTTCTGGAACAGATACTATAGCTTCAACACGATCGACATCTGGATCCAGAGCCTTCTCAATATCTATATAATAATATCTTTGAATATCCTTACCCTTATCCGTTCTGGTATGAACAGGGTTGGGGCTGAATAATGATGAATATATAGATGTAAGTCTCTGCTGACCATCAAGAATAAGTTCAGCAGGTGTTACTCCTTGTGCTGGGGATCCTTCGATTACTCTATACTTGAATCTGATATTAGCATTTCCATATTCCAGAAACATAGCCGCACCAACTGGAAAACCATTAGTAATACTGGCTATCAACGCTTTTATCCTGTTATCATCCCATACCCAGCCACGCTGAAAATCTGGGAGCTGTGCATTGCCGTTATCTACAGATTGCATTAGTTCTGTAATTGCTCTATCATTTGTTTGCATATTAATATCCTCGATTATTATATAAACTTACCTATAGTTTTTTTAATACTATTGATTTCTTCTTCAGGGCGAATGCCATTTAAAACCATATCAATCAGAGGTTTTGCAACATCAAGAAATTCATCCATAATACTTATCGGCGGGACGAAAACATATATTTTTTTTATGGACTTCACATTAAAACTCTTAAAGAACGATCCCTCATCCAAATTAGCAACTAAAAATCTATCCATATATGGACTATACAGGAATTGCCTCATGTAATAGGGCGATACTTCATTTGCTCGTATTGCCGTCATATTTCTTCCGATAGCACATTTGGTTCCAGCCGAAACCATGCCTATTGCCCCCGCTCTACCAGCATTTGTGACAACAAAATCGCCTTCTTTTATCTCTATCCGAGATGACCAGTTTTTATAGTCCTTTTCTGAAATATAATACTTCTTTGAAACATCTATTCTTCCATCAGACAATATATTCTCGAGTTGGAGTAAATAGTACTCTTCGTTTTCAAATACTTCCTCTGGCTTCTTACTATGAAGGCAGTCAACAATATTACATACCTTTAGGATGCTTTCTACTTTCCATCCTTTAGGAATATCTGTTTCCAAGTGGCTATTATGTTCAAATTCACCACCTTGAGATCTATAACCACCTTTCTTATATGGAAACTCGAATTGTACAAACCAGTAATTAAATATGTTTTGTAAAATTTGTTCTATTTCTTCCGAATAAACGCATAGAATCGACAAGACCTAGCATCCTTTTGCTCAACTGTTCTTTACTATATTCGTTATATTCTAGTTTGTGTTCAAAGAAAGAACTCGGAGATAAACGATATTCTTTTTTCTTTATGAGCTTCCAATCGGCTTTTACAGAGAATCCATTTTTAGTACTACCATTTTTATATGTTTCAATAATCAAGTTCTGCTCTTCAGGGCTCAAAACAGTTTTTTGATTTCTTTCACTCTCATCGCTTTTGGATCCAAGTGTAGCAGCCTCTATAAACATAACATCTTTATCAGAGTCAGTATTTTCCAGTAGAATAACCGACACCTGAGTTCCAGTTGTTGAAAATATATTTTTGGGCATTGTAATAACACCGCGAAGAATATGATTATCAACGATATATTTTCGTATCTTTGTATCTATCCCTTTTCCTTTTGTCAAAAACGGAGTAGGAACAACAATCGCAGCTTTCCCATTAGGTTTCATGGATTTAATAATGTGCTGGACAAACATCAAGTATATTTGCATACTTTTCTTGTCCTTCTTGGGCACATTTGGCACCCCAGCCCAAAACCTTTCTTTATAGTTTTCTCCCGCCAAAGTATCTCGCGTATCACTAAAATCCACATTGAATGGCGGATTGCTTACTATATAATCAAATTTCATCAATTCTTTTCTTTGTTTATCATAATGTTGAGGAGATACAAGTGTATCTCCATGCACAACATTTCCCAAAGAATGTACTAGATTATTTAGAATAAGATTCAACCTAAGAAATTCATTTGATTTTTGTGTTATATCCTGAGTATAAATGGTGCAGTTCTCTTCTCCTATCTCGTGTGCAAGAGCCAACACTAGTGTACCAGAACCAGCTGCTGGATCATATACAGTAACGTTCTGTTCTCCCTCGGGAACTAATATCTTAGCGATGATACTCGCAATAGCAAGAGGTGTATAGTATTCAGCATATTTACCAAAATCCTTATTATAGTCTTTTATTAAGTATTCAAATATAGATGCAAAGAAATCATATTTTTGAGCAAATACATCTTCGAAACTGAATTCAACAAGTTTATCGATGATTGCTCGACAAAAAGGATCTCTCTTATTCGATTCAATTACATACTGCGAAATAGCATCAAATAACTTAATCATGTCTTCTCCGCCAGCATGAACAGAGAAAATATCACGATTAAGATTTGATATTTCAATTAAAGTATCATCAAATAATTCATGAAACGCCTTAACTCCATCTGATTTCTTTTGATTTTTTCGATTGAATAAATACGAAACAAAATGTTCCCTCTTTAAAACAGCAGTCGATGGAGGCAATTCATCTATTAAATCTTCATATTCTTCCTCTGATAACGCATCTAAATCAGCTTCAATATTTTTACTGTTCATCCATCGCTTATCTATCTGTCTAATATCATGTAAGAATTTGTCATTAAGATATTTATACAAAAAGACTTCCGTGATAATCTTGTATTCACTTGGTGCATTTCCCAAACCATTACTTCCACATACAGATTTCAAATCATCTATCATAGCTTTTGTATTTATCATTATTTGTTTTGTATCCATATCAGCATACTCCTATTCTTTCTGTAAAATACTCTTTTGATATGCAGTCATCTATGAAGTCCAACTGTGGTCTACTTATAGATATATTTTGCTCTCTGCATGCCCCCTTTATCAAAGGACGTAACTCTTTTATAAAATATGGTTGGTTATCAAGAATACTTTCGTTACGGGAAATTTTATCATCTGTAAGTCCTTTTACATTCATAAGTATTTTAAATACCGTTATTTGATTACCAATAGGTGGCGGATTACTCATTATTCTTTTATGTGTTCTCATATACTTGGCATCTCCACCATATTTTGCAGCTAGCATTTCATCTGCTTTATTATGCTTTTCAGCTCTCTTCCGAAGACTATCTAGCTCTTCCATCATGGATTTCATCTCATCAGAAGTGAGTTCTTCGATATTCTTCTTCTTAAAAATTCTCTTCAGTTCATCCAGTAAACTTATATACTCTGGATCAAGCGGATCAAGGCAATGTTCAACCAACTCTTGACGTGTACGTTCAAGCGAGCTCCTAAATGCATCAGCTATTACAAGCTCTTCTTCATTAATCTTTCGGAACTGGAAATCAATCTGATCCAATGCCATGTTAAGAACACCTGACATATCTTCAGAGTTCTGAACATTCTGCTTGAAATTAATAATGCTTATTCGATTCCCCACTTCATTTAAAAGCTGAATCGATTTATCAATATCAAAATGTTCGTATAAATCATCGTATCCAAACAATCGTATAAGATTATGTAGAGTTTTATAGTCCTCCAGAGCCTTCTTCAGATCAAGTAGCTGTTTTTTATCGTCTATGTCATTAATCTGATTTATAAACTCAACAACATTGTCCGTATCATAAAGAAAAAGCTGGTTCTTAACATTAGCAAGATCTTTTTCAATATCCTCTTTGCTCTTGAATATATCGCTATAGTTCTGAACTTCGTCTCCTATCTCAGATTGTAATTCTTCAAAATAGGCATGGTTAGTCTTATCAAATTCTTCTTTGATATTTGCAAAATCCACAACATAACCATAGTGATAGTCCTTATACGGGCGATTCACTCTGGTTAGTGTCTGTAATAAGTTATGTGCCTTTATCATTCTGGCAAGATACTGTTTCTTTAATCTTGGAGCATCAAACCCCGTAAGTAGCATGTTGTAAACTACCAGAATATCTATCTTTCCCTTCTTAAAATCTTCTTGAATATCCTTCCGTTCTTGTTTTGTTCCTTCATCATGAAGAACCAATGCATGTGAATATGCTGTAAATCTTGCTAGTTGCTTTTCGACTTCTCGTGCTTGTGGAGCAGAATCACAAACAATCATTGCTCCGATTGAATCATCTAAAGCTGTTCGTCCCTTCTTAAAGTCCGTAATGATATAATCAACCATATCGGATACAAACTTAGGGTGTGCATATACTTCTTGTTTTTTTACACTTCCCATCTGCACCTCTAATTCTTTCAGAGTGCCTTGTATCTTTGATTTATATGTAGTCTCAATCTCCTCGCGAATAAGTCTCAGCGTATAACCATCTGCAATAGACTGGTTATAATAGTATTTGTGTATGTATTCTCCAAAGATATCTTTGGTATTATACCCCTCGCCAATTAAGGGGGTTCCTGTCAATGCAATCATCACAGCTTCTCTATCTGAAGCCATAAGGTTCGCCAGAAACGATCCTTTAGGATTATAGCTACGATGTGCTTCATCCATGAAATAAACACGCTGTACACTTACGTTATAATCAGACTGCTTAGTAACTGATTCTTCAGAGAATTTCTGGATATTTACAACGGTTATTGTTGTCTTTCCGCTCTTATCATCCTCTCCAAGCATCCCGATATTTGTTTTAAAATCTTCCTTAGAGTCAACCATAATGACCTTCAAACCACGTGCCTCGAATTCATTCTTAGCTTGCGTTGCAAGATCTATACGATCAACAATAAAATAAAATTTGGCTATTTTCCCAATACTCTGATAATAATCTCTCAGATAATGAACATTAGAATACGCTAATGCAGTCTTACCGCTACCTTGCGTGTGCCATATGATTCCCTTTCTGACACCAGCTTGCAACTTGTCTTTTATTGCAAGAGTTGCAAACATCTGCGGATATCTCATTATGTGTTTTTCTATCGTAGTGATTCCATTCTTATCAGTGGAAGTTTTATAGCAGAGACCATAATTTAATATGAATATTATTCTCTCAGGTGTATACAGAGATGTTATTATCCTATTAGTCGCAGAATTCTCAGTAATAGATGACTGGTATTCTGGTGTACCCTTTATCGAGATAAGATTTGTATCCGTCAGTATAAAGTTCTCTACCTCTGGATTGATTTCTGTTATCTTTTTTTTCAGTTCTTCCGCTCTTTGCTCACGGAACTTACTGAAATACATCTTTCCATAGTTACTAGAGGCATAGAAAGCCCCTTGTATCGGTTCAATATCGGTGTCATCATATTCATTGTTATTAGAAAAGACTGTAAACTGCGTTATATTAACATATTTCTTGTATATTGGATTTGAAAAGCGTCTGGTCATTCGTTCACGTTCAACCAGTATACCTTCCCTATTATTCTGACGTTTTACCTCTACAAAAGATAACGGCATACCATTTATCAATACTACGATGTCTGGTCTAAAATTATCATCCCCATTTTCGTACGGAAGTTCGGTTACAACAACATAACTGTTTCTGTCCTTCTCGGAAGTACGATTAAAATCAATTAACTGAAGATCATCGTATCCTTCTTGTAATATCTTAAAAAACGACTTTCCCAGATCCTCATTGTCTAATTTGATCTTCAGTTCTTCTATTATTTTTTTACCATCCTCAATGGATAACTCCGTTCCATTAATCCTATTGATAGCATCTACAAAAAGGGTATAGAAAATATTGGTGTCTGGATCGTAATCCAAGCCCCTTGTTTTATCTTTAAGTGACATATAGGTATATCCCAGTCTTGTAAAATGAACAAGAGCTGGAATCTTTACTCTCGAATCCTCTGGCCTACCCATAACAGCAACACCTCTCTGTATGAATATTAGTCTGTTTTATTCTTCTTAAATCGTGCATCTGCTGGCTTCTGTGTATCTGATGGGATTAACCAAGTCTTACCCTTCTTGATAGCGCCCTCAATACGATCTTGGGCACATAACAGGCTAACCCGTCTTGATGATATACCCCATTTTTCTGCCATTTCTGGTGATGTTAAATATTCCATTTGGTTTCCTCTTACAAGAAAAACAATACAATTATCTAAGCTCTATTATATTCATTTATCTGAACGATGTAAAGAATAATAATAACCCTACAGCGACCTTTTTTGATGGATCACTGTAGGGCTGTTATAATCATATTGCCACTTCCACAAGTCTTAAAGTGTCCTAATTCGTTTCATTTTTCTTGCATCGATTGGCGTAAGATTGGCGTATTTGATAGCTCCAAATCCCTTGTAAAGCCCATAAATACGGCATTTCTTATCATAAACTTTTAAGTGTCGGGATTAATATTACTTCTTCTCACCACTTAATCTAATAACACATTTCTATAACATATCCTATCCCAACTATTTTTCTGTGGTAAAACCCAAGATTTCTTCTTTCATAGGAGAGCTAATAGTTGTCGGTATAAAAACGGTACAAAAATCACCCTGTCTTCTCAAAAGACGCGTCATTACTGCACTTTAACCACGGTCAATTCTGTTGCCCCAGCAGACGAACAGTACTTTAATCATGTCATTTTCTCCCTATTTTTCAACGTTTTTTTCATTTGTCTATGTCATATGATATTCATAAAATGGCATATTATTTACACCAAAAGGTATAAAACAAGATATAAAA
>JAEEGL012760546.1_pt1 | contig 12626 bp, 13 predicted proteins | sample 9134231 | NCBI WGS metagenome assembly JAEEGL01 (sample SAMN16246548, study PRJNA631951) | gut metagenome | biome: gut microbiome; feature: rumen; material: fiber-attached | host: Bos | place: Iran: Karaj | collected 2018-10
GTAGTATTCCTTGCTTTCTTTGCTAGGCCATTCTTGACCTTTTGCTTCTTCTACGTATCCTTGAAGAAATCTATTATTACCTGCATAATTCTCAGATATTTTGACAGGAATTCCATGACGGTTTAATGATTCCACTGCTACAGGACTACATAAATAGGCCAATGAATCAAGAATGACAATTAACGTGTCACCAACTGTAATTGAATGTATGTTATAAAACACATCTATATACTCTTTTTCCCCCAAACTATCCAGTATAATTGTTGATCGCTCTTGGACATCTATTCCTCCTCGGTCAATCCATGTCACAACTTTTCCATCTTTATATTCGAAAGTCATCCTTTCTGTATCAAATACACAAGACAAACATGATGTCATAAATATACTAAGTAGCATAAAGATGCTAGGAATATTAACAATAAATGATTTATTTTTACTCATATGTTTGATTCAATAATTATACAAAAATAAAGGGCTTGCTCTAAACAATTGTTTGAAGACAGCAAGCGATGCCATACATTTCTTCTGATCATTGATAATATTCATAGTCATTACATTTTATCTGAATTTTCCTTTTGCTGCTTTTATCCTATAAATATATAACGTATCTTCGGTACCTGGTAAATACATTATCTCTAACGGTATTCTATCGTCTTTTGGTATCCATTCTTGTTCTGTGTATTCTATAGAATAATTACATTTTTGAATTTTATTAAATGCCACGATATAATCGTGATTATCCAAATCAAAAGAATATATAAATACCCTCGCCAAACTATCTGGGAATGATGCTTCATGTAAAAGTTGAAACAAATCTGCATTATTTGATGTCGTATCTGCTTCTTCCCTTTCACGTGCTAATGTATAAATATCCTTACCGCTTGAATCTTGATAATAACATCTTGACAGTTCGTACAAGAACCCATAAAGATTTACTTTTCTCGAAATAACCCGAGTTGGTCTAAAATCTATATTATCATTATGATACTCCATCTTATTTACTAATTCCAATTCAACACTTCCGTTGTTTCGATATAGAAACACCAAATAATGGACAATGAAAAAAGCAATAAGCGAAATAAGTGCGATGATGATATGTTTTCTTCTCATTTCATACCTCCTGTTTTATAATTAATGTGTTATCTGTCATTTTTTTTACTCCATCTTTTGGGTTTCACTTTTCACTTCATACTTATTCGTTGCTAATGAATAGTATCTACAGAAACTGCATCAAAACTCTTATGCCCATTAATTATCGTCTTTTAAGTTCCTAGGAACACCAATTGTTATTATTGACAATTCATTATTATCATATCTTCTTTGTATGTCAGAATAGGACTAATTTGTATCTATTTCCCCGTCTCCGTGATACATTTCTTCTTATAGAGGCCATTAATATCTGATGTGTAATACAACATCTTTTTCTTGACTTTTAATATATTGCCGTAATAATTTATATTTATAAACTGATAGTTAAATGGCAAAGTCACATCTACAAAACGTGTGCTATCCTCCGAGTTGACTTGAAGACCCACCCCTTTCTTAAACTCGGCTAAAGTCATATGCTCTGTTTCGAAAAATGGATTTATTGTTAACTCTAAATACTCATAAAGTTGTATCTTTTCTCCATAATTCTTTTCCTCATCATCATAATGTGTGAATATGGTATATTTTTCTCCATTCTTTTTTGCTGTAAGTTTATAACAACCATTCTCAATCTTTTTAATTTTACGTATTTGGAAAATAGCGGTCTCTTGAGAGAAAACAGTCAAGCAACAAAAAATTCCATAAAATAATAATATTAACAATTTCTTCATATCTTTGATTATTGAGTGAAAATAATAGTTTCTTCTCCCTTATCGTTGGTAACATAATATTGTTTAGCTTTCCCACTTGGGGTACTGATAAAACGCTCCTGTACAATATTTTGCTCTGAAGCCCTAAAATGTGCTGTTTTGTAAGTTTTACATTGTTGTATTTTATTGTCTTTTATTCTGTATTTGTCATCTTTTCCTGTTTTTTTACCAATTTTTGCACCTTCATAAGCTTCCGTAACTTCATGTGTTATCATTTTTCCTTTTTCAGAATAAGTATCTGCTTTATCTAAAACATTAGGGTCAACAGATTGGTATGCCTTAACGTAAACGACATCTCCATTCTCATTCTTTTCAACATCATGTCCTAAATATGCCCCTCCTACCATTAATTGATTACTGTCAACAGTACTAATTTGTATATCAATATTCGTGTCATCTATCATTTGAATATATTTCTTTGCATTTTGGGTAAGTTTATCTTTATCCGTGATTGTATAGCAAAGATAATCGTTGTGATAATACAAAGATAGACCATCTCCAACGAATGCTTGAATTTGATTTAGTGCTTCTTCTGAATATTTCCCTGTAATAATAATACTATTACCATCTGGATCAACAAAATTCACTGGATCCCCCGCGCAATACACATACGGCGAGATGCCATAGTACTTCTCACAGAGCGGGTCCATCCTGTCCCACCTTGCGGTGACGGGGTCGTACTGCCTTGCGCCGTAGTCATAGGTACACAGGCCGTGCATGCGGTCCAGCTCCTTGCCGTTGACCTTCGGTCGATTTTTCTCACGCTCTGAAGAGCAAGCAAGCTTTCTCTTACCTCGCTCAATCGAAAAATTGTACTTGTAGGGCTGCACACCGCTTCCCGCGTTCTCGCCGAACAAACCGCCGTAGGGGTAGTAATGGTTCACCTCCTCGACCGTCTTGCTGGCGTTCACCACCACGCGGTTGTTGCCTAAGTGATCTCTCAGGTAGAAATGGTAATGGGGCGTCGTTCCGCTGAATGTGATGTACCCTCCGTCAACCAGCACGCGCGTCAAGTTGCCGTTGCGGTAGATGAAATTGCCGCAGTAAGCCTCATACACATTGCTGTTTGCCGTGACGTGCCTCACGCCGAGCTTCTTGCCCGTGGCGCTGTAGGTGTAAACCGCCGTGCTACCGTTACTGTCATATGTCATTTTTCCCTTGTAAAAATACAAACCAATTATTATTGTACCAAATTTTCCTCACTCTTTTTTTACTTTCTGTAGCGTACCCTTTCATCGTTCTAATGACAAGGAGGGTTCTCATAGCTTAGCGGAGAAGTTCGTCGTTGTCACTAGAACGAATTCTTTTCCAGTGCACGTACAGCAAGTGGTAACTATTCCAATTGCAAACAAAGTAACTTACAGAATGTTTCATTACTTTGGTAAATATAGACCATCCACATAGTCGGCGAAAAACAAATCCGCTACATCAGAATTATTAATTGTGACATAATTACCGTGATATTCACAGCCACTTATGGCACAACTATATTCATATAAGTCTTTAGGCCTGCACGTTTCTTTCCATGACTGCAAATACAAAGGATAGGATTTGCCGACTTCAATCTTATTATCTGAGAAATCGTCCCCATTTTTCTCATAATCTCTCAATTTGTGTGTTAAGATTTTATAGGTTTTACCCTCTTTAATAGCCCATAAAACAAACACTCCATTTTGCAAACTATCAATTTTGCTGATATAATATATATTCTCGGAAATGAACGAGTCATGAATTGTAGACATTGTTTTCAAGACCGATGCATCGACGCTTGGTTTATAAGCATTATAATTGGCCATTTTTTGTGTACAGCCAATTAATATAAGGATTAATAATAGACTAAGATGCTTCATATCTTTTCTTACTCTCATTTTGTTAAAAAATTTCTATTATTTTTAATCAGCAAATCTCTATTATATAGAACTTTTATACCTTGTTGAGTTGACACGAAAATTTTATAACTATTTGATAAAGGAGTACGGTTTTTTGAATAATTACCTAATAGATTGAAATTACCTCCAGATAATTCAGCTTGTGGTGTTGCCGCATCATGAGCAAGTGAATATATTTCTGATGGTGCTACATTCTGTAATCGTAATAATGCGCCGACATAAGATTCTGATAGTTCATGAAAAATATTCTGTCCAGGGGCTCCATATTCATCCATAGTTGCTAATTGTTGTGGATTAATTGTTTGATATGCCATAACAGTTCCATTCTCCATTATCTCATTACCAAGATAAGCACCTCCATAGAACCATTTATCATCATCTAATTCATTGCAACTTGTAGCATTAATATTTACAACAACATTGTGATTGTCAATAATTTTCATAAACAACTTCGCTTCTTTGGATAACAATGAAGCATCATAACCATCACATATTTGATAACTTAAATGGGAGTCATTATCTGAATAATTAATTATTATACCCTCACCTACACCCTTCTGAATTTGTTCTATTGAATTTGATTTATTTATAGAATCACCATGTAAAACCACATCTCTGCCATCAGGGTCAATACAATTCACAGGATTCCCCCCGCAATACGCATACGGACTCACGCCATAGTACTTCTCGCAGAGCGGGTCCATGGTTGTGAACCTTCCGAGCGCGACGTCCATGTGCCTTGCGCCGTAGTCGTACCAGTCGAGGCCGTTCATGCGGTCCAGCTCCTTGCCGTTATACTTGTATGGCTGCACGCTGCCGCCCGTGCTCGTAGCCATCAGCGCACCCGAGGGGTAGTAGTCGTTGCGTTGCTCAATGTCACCAAGAAAGCCGCCCGTGAACACCACACGCACGTTGCCCAGATGATCTCTCAGGTAATAGTAATAGACGGGCGTGCTGTCGTTCGTGAAGGTGACGTAGCCCTCGTCAGTCAGCAACTTCGACAACTCGCCCCGCTCGAAGATGACGTTGCCACAATAGAGCGTGCTCGTGTCCAACGTCAACTCGCCCGGCATGCCCCCTCCGTCACCGCCAGGAATCGGATTACCCTGCGGCTGCGCCCCTGTCGGTCCTGTCAGCCCGAAGGGATTCATCGCCGGACCGCCGAACTGCAAAGGCACTGACTTCAACTTCACGCCGTCGGCATTGTACGTGTAACTCATGACGGTATATTCCTGTGTGACTGTGACCCGAGGATATGTCCGCGGGGGAGTTAGAGGGGGGTCCCAATTGAGTGAAAGGGGGCTCTGTAGTTAGTAAGGGATTTCAATCCCACGCTTGCCATGCGCTGATGGTTATTTCTGAAGCCTTGCCGTGAGGCAATCCCAGATCGTAACCTTTTAATGGCGTAATCCAATAAACGTGCAATTCATCATCCTTCGGCTCGTGGTATTCGATTTTGATGCGTCCTGTTTTCTTCGTCTTCAGGTCATCGGAAGTCAGGTCGAAAACCACTGTGTAAACACCGTCTTTAGGTTGTCCTACCACATGATAATTGCCAAAATAGATGCGTTTTTCATTAGGTGTGCCGCTCTCAGCGTCAAAAGTGAAATCGAAGATTTCCATCCCGTTTTCAGGATAAAATCCTATCAGTGTGAGGACCTCTCCCTTACTTGCCAACTGGAAATTACCATACACGGGCAGTTCCGCCTCATCCAACACCTCGTTCTCTGCCAGAATCTCCGTTTCAGTCGCTTCTGGTTGTTGAGTCACTGTTTCTGTCGCTTTGGCTTGTTGTGCTACGTTGGCCGCATTTTCACTCTTTTCGCTCTTGCATGATGTTGATCCCAACACCAGTGCCAATAAAATCACTCCTGTGGTTTTCATATTTGTGTATTTTTTAGTGTGTTATTAAATGATATGTTTCTTGTCTTGTATCTCTTTTTATCTTTGCCCATCGCTCTTTGGAGAGGGGGTAAGGCCTCTCTTGCCTCTAAAAAACTCCTGCATCAGTTCGCGGCACTCGTCTTCCAATATGCCGCTTGTCACTGTGGCTTTCGGATGCATTACGCGCGGAGCGTACTCGCGGTAACCGCGTTTCGGGTCGGGAGCACCATAGACCACTCGTGGTATCTGCGCCCAACCGATGGCACCCGCGCACATCGGACAGGGTTCAACGGTCACATAGAGTGTGCAGTCGGTCAGGTATTTCCCTCCGAGGGCATTGGCTGCCATGGTGATGGCTTGCATTTCTGCGTGTGCCGTCACATCGCAGAGAGTCTCCGTCAGATTGTATGCCCGTGCGATAATACGCCCCTTGCAGGTGATGATTGCGCCGATGGGAATCTCGTCTTTCGCCATCGCTATCCGGGCTTCATCTAATGCCCGTCGCATCATCTGCTCGTCTTCTTTCCGTTGTTGTTCAGTCTTTTCCATATGTTTGCAAATATACTACAAATGGAAAGAAAATCCAAATTAAATAGGGTTGAAAACCAAAAAAAGAACAGATTATTTTGTTCTACTCTCGATTATTCGTAACTTTGCACCCGCAGACGGTTCGCCTTGGCGATGAAAAGGGAATGGGGTGAGAATCCCCAACAGTCCCGCTGCTGTGATTTGTCTTGTGGAGACATACAAAATGCCACTGCCAATATAGAAAGGCCCTTATTGGCCTCGTCTTGGGTGGGAAGGCGTATGTCTTAGGCAAAAAGTCAGAAGACCTGCCGCTGTCGATGTCGGTTGTCTATGCTTCCGAGGAGAGGTCATAGACGAATAATTATTCAATGTATAGGAAAGTTATCTTTTTTCTAATCGCTTTCACTTTGTCTGTTGCCCTACAGGCACAGTCAACCATTCCTGTCTCACCGGTGGAGCAAGACACTGTCGTCAAACAACAGGAACAGTTGCCAGAGGTGACTGTCACAGAAAACCGCCACAGGAAGACACAAAAAAGCACTGCTCCTCAGTTCGTGCTGGAACGCGGCGACCTGTTGCGAATGGGTGCCACGGATATGGCCGACGCCTTGCACCGGTTGCCTGGCATCACGCTGCGTGACTATGGAGGCGCCGGGGGCATGAAAACGGTCAGCGTGCGTGGATTCGGAGCCAAACATACTGGCGTTAATTACGACGGTGTGGTGCTCGGAGAATGCCAGACGGGAGAAATCGATTTGGCACGATATACGCTCGACAATCTGGCTGCCCTTCAACTTTCCGTAGGCGACAACGACCACTTGTTTGTCACCGCACGGCAGGCATCCACACCCGCTCTGCTTACCATCGATACTTCTTCGCCTATTTTCTTGGATGAAGGCCAAGAAAAGACAAGACTCACCGCTCAGATGCGGGTGGGAAGTTTCGGATATCTCAGCCCCATGTTCCGCTTCGAACAGCAACTCTCATCCAAACTCATGCTGTGGGTGGTAGGTGAATATGTCTATGCCGACAATGACTATCCTTTCCGTTTGAGAAACGTCAATATCGTGACCACCGAACGACGTGCCAACAGCCGGATGAATCAAGGACATGGTGAAATCAATATGAGGTGGAATATTGACGGACAAAGCTCATTCAACGGCAAATTGTATTATTATGACAATGACCGTCAATTACCGGGCATCGTGCGTTATTATACAAGTGTCAGCAATGAGACGCTTCGCGACAGAAACGCGTTTGGCCAGATGTTTTATCAACGAAGATGGCAAAATGGACTGTCTATGAAAGTGACGGCGAAATTTAACTGGGCGGCTTCTTTTTACGATGAAGGTTCTGTCGCCAGCCTCATACAAGATGCCAACTATTGGCAGCGTGAGTATTATGTCTCGGCGGCGGGCTTTTATGTTCCTGACGAACATTGGGCATTCAACTATTCAGCTGACTATACCTATAATAATCTCAACTCCACGTTGCCCACCGACACCCGGCCTTTGCGGCATGGATTTCTTCAGACGGCTGCAGCACGGTATCAGACGGAAAAACTAACCCTTACCGCGCGGTTGTTGTATTCAGTCTATGCCAACGATGAAAAACGTCTGCAAAATGAATCGATAGAGGCTGGGGCAAAGAATATGAATCGGCTGTCGCCTTCGGTCGGTCTGTCATATGAACTGACGAAAGGGTTGAGAATACGTGCCAGTTACAAGGATATATTCCGTGTGCCCACGTTTAATGAGAGTTATTATTTCCACTATGGCAGCAGGACGCTCAATCCGGAAAAGACCATGCAGCTGAATCTCGGAATGACCTATACGCAAGGACTCAACACCGACAATTCTCCCGGTTATTCATTCTCTGTAGATGGCTATTATAACAATGTGAAAGATATGATTGTGGCTGTTCCGCACAATATGTTTGTGTGGCGGTGTGTCAATGTGGGCAAAGTAAGAGCATTGGGCTTGGATGTCACGGCAAGGTGGCAGCAACCCCTCGCGCATGGGCATCTGTTGGCTGCTACGGGAAACTACAGCCTTCAACATGTGCAGAACCGCACCAATCCCGAATCGCCTTTCTACAATAATCAGATAGCATATATGCCTGTGTCATCTGGAGGTCTGTCTGTCTGTTGGGAGAGCCCATGGGTCAATCTGGCCATCAATGGTGAAGGTGTCAGCAGCAGATGGACTAACAATGAACATCTCGATGAGACTCGTATAGCAGGCTATTGGGAGATGGGAGCAACCGCGTGGAGAACCTTCCGTTTCGGAAAGAACGCTGGCCGTGGTAATCATCACAACGAATTGACTCTCAGGTTCGATCTAAAGAACTTCCTTGACAAACAATACGAGATAGTAGGGGCATATCCTATGCCAGGACGGAGTTGGCAACTGTCCCTGACTTATCAGCTGTAAATTAAACTAATATAGACACATATTATTAATCATCTTAAATTTAAGTAACAATGAAAAAGTATCTTTTGAATTTTGCTGTATTGATGATGGCTACAGCTCTCTTTACAGCATGTGGTGATGACGACAAGGATGATGTACCCCAGCCCAAACCTGTTGATGTGAGCGAAGGTATGTTCGTGGTTGGATCAGGCAACTCTTCCAGCAATATTGATGGTAACCTGACCTACATTAACTACGCCGACGGCACTTCTACGACAAATGCTTTCAAGTTAGCCAATGGCATGTCATTGGGTAAGACCGCTAACTTCGCGCTTGTCTATGGACAGAAACTCTATATCGCCGTTGATGGCGAGAACACCATCTGGGTGTGCGACAAAAATACATTGCGTTCCATTCGCCGGATTAGCACCACAGATCTCCTTGGCACAACTTTAGGTATCAGTCCGCGTGCTATGGCCTCATACGAAGGTCAAGTATTCTTCTCATGTTATGGCGATAAAGCTAATGGTGTAGTGGCTGCCATGGATACAATCAACTACAAGTTGACAAAAACTTATACAGCAGGTAGTTACAGCGATGGTATAGCCATTGCAAACGACAAACTCTATGTCGCCAACTCTGACTATGGTATGGGCATGAATCCCTCCATCACTGTTCATGACTTGAAAACAGGAGCCACCAATGAACTGAAAGGTGCCGATATCACCAACCCCATGCAGATGATGACCGTTGGCGGCAATGCTTATTTCCTCGACTATGGATCTTATGATTCATCCTGGAATCAAGTAGGTGCTGGTGTACGCCAGATATCTGCCGACGGTACTGTTAAACGTGTTGTTGATGGTACAGCCATGGGTAGCGATGGTAAGCGTATTTACACAGCCAATGCTCCCTATGGAGGTAACGGCGTGAATTATTTGATTTATGACACTACCACCGGACAAACCAAATCATGGGAACCTAACGACATCTTCAGCCCCGCTGCAATCGCTGCCGACCCCGTCTCTGGCGATGTGTTTGTCATATCATACACCGAGAATCCGGATACACATTATCCAGCCTACAACATGCCGACATACGTAAATCAGTACAGTGCTGACGGCACATTCAAAAAACGTTATGTTTGTGGCGTAGGTCCCATCTCCGTAGTTTTCAATACGGGCGTGAAATATGAATAAATCGCTGATTGCCCTTCTTCTGGGCATCGTGTTGCTATCGTCGTGCCGTGGTACCCGTCAGGAGACCATGGCACGCGACGGCGATACGCTTAGGCTGAAATATGCCCGCAACCTGACCATCGTAAAATATGACGGTTATGCTGAGGTGAGCCTTTCCGACCCGTGGAACAATGGGAAAACGCTGCATCGCTATGCGCTGGTGCCTAAAGGGAAGGAGATACCTGCTGAACTCAATCAGCATGGTCTGACGTTGGTACATGTGCCGGTCGAAAAGGCGGTGGTGGGAACAAGTGTGCTCTGCGGGTTGATAGACTGCCTCGGATGTCGCGATGCTATTACCGGCGTGTGCGACGTGCAGTACGTCAACATCCCGTTCGTACAGGAAGGATGCCGTGCAGGACGTATTGCCGACTGTGGGTCAGGCCTCTCGCCCACGCTGGAAAAAATCATCGACATCGAACCCGAAGCCATTTTCCTCTCTCCTTTCCAGAATAGTGGCGGATACGGGAGAATTGAAGAACTCGATGTGCCGATTGTTGAGATGGCCGACTATATGGAAACTTCAGCATTGGGACGGGCAGAGTGGGTGCGATTCTATGGTATGTTGCTCGGTGCTGAACAACAGGCCGACAGTCTCTTCGACTCCGTGGAGAAAAACTATCTTCGTCTGCAGCAAATGGCCGCGTCGGCGCCGACGAGACCATCCCTTTTGATGGACAAACAGACCAGTTCCGTATGGTATACGCCCGCCGGTCAAAGCACTGTCGGCAGGGTTATCCGCGATGCCAATATCCAGTATGCTTGGAGCGATACAGGACAAGGCGGCTCGCTGCCATTGCCTTTGGAAACCATCATAGAGAAAGCGGGCGATGCCGATTTGTGGCTCTTCCGGTATAATTCCCCCCAAGCGATCACCTACGAATCACTGCTGTCAGAAAATGAGGCTTACGGACAACTGAAACCTTTCATCAATAAGAGTGCTTACGGGTGCAACACGGCGACATCCACGTTCTACGAGGACACTCCTTTCCATCCTGACATGCTACTCCGCGATTTCATTTGTATCGCGCATCCGGATTTGGGATTAGGACAACCTCATTATTTCCTTCCTGTAGGACAATAATGGACATCGAGGCTGCGTTATTCTGATAAAGTATTAATAGCATCACCAGAAAACGCCTGTAATAAACCGTCTTATGAAGCGAAAACCGTTTTTCATCGTCATGACCCTGCTCATGCTCTTGCTACTTGCGCTGAACATGTTTATGGGTGCGGTACGCATTCCCGTTGGCGATGTGGTGGATATCCTTCTCGGTCATGAGGCGGCAAAACCGTCATGGGCGTATATCGTGTTGAAAAGCCGTCTGCCACAGGCTCTTACCGCCATCTTAAGCGGTGCGTCGCTTGCCATGAGCGGACTTATGCTCCAAACGGCGTTCCGAAACCCATTAGCCGGACCAAGCATCTTCGGCATCAATAGCGGCGCGTCGCTTGGCGTGGCTCTTGTCATGCTGTTACTGGGAGGCAGCATCACCCTTGGTGACTATTCGCTCACAGGCTTCGTCGCAGTCTTGGTGGCGGCTTTCGCAGGAGCCATGTTGGTCATGGCTGTCATTCTGCTGCTTGCCACTGTGGTCAAAAACAACGTCATGTTGCTCATCGTGGGCATCATGATTGGTTATATGGCTTCTGCGGCCATCTCCCTGCTCAATTTCTTCGCGACTGAACAGGGAGTGCAGAGTTATATGATATGGGGCTTGGGCAATTTCGGCGGGGTTACCATGCAACAAATGCCCGTTTTTGCACTCGTCACTCTGATAGCGCTCGGACTCTCGCTCATGCTCATTAAACCTCTCAATGCCATGCTGCTCGGCGACAAATATGCCGAGAATCTGGGCATCAACACACGAAGGGTGAGAAATTACCTGCTCTTCCTGACCGGTCTGCTGACGGCCATTACCACCGCATTTTGCGGTCCGGTCGCGTTCATCGGATTGGCTGTTCCCCACATTGCCAGAATGTTGCTCGTCACCGACAATCATCAGGTGCTTATGCCTGCCACCATACTTACAGGTGCGGTCGTTGCTCTTATCTGCAACATCATCTGTGTGCTTCCAGGCGATTCCGGTGTCATTCCATTGAATGCCACCACACCTCTTTTCGGAGCACCTGTCATCATCTATGTCATAACCAAACAAAGACACAGCAGAGGGTGAGCCCTCTCCCTCTATCATTATTTTTCTCCTCGTTTATTCGTACATTTTACCTCGTTGAATGTACTCACACTCGGAACCAACGGTCATCGGCCACGTAGTGGGAAAGATAAAAACTCAAATTAATTTGGTCTTCACCCCAATTTTGTCACGACTCAGCAGAATTATGCAAGCATTTTCTGCTTTCGCTGCTCCAAAATTTGGTTTTTCCCTCGCTAAATCGTACATTTGCATAAAATATTTGGAGCACCATGGCGGCACATAATGAACTGGGAAAATGGGGCGAGCGTAAGGCTGCTGCGTATCTCACTGTCAAGGGATACTTTATCCTACACTTGGATTGGAAGAGCGGACACCGCGATTTGGACATCGTGGCAACGACTCCCGATGAGAATACGCTTGTCTTCGTTGAGGTGAAGACCCGCCGCGATACGGTGTTTGCCCAACCCGAACAGGCTGTGGACAGGAATAAACGCCACTCGCTGACACTTGCAGCCAATGCTTATCTGAGGAGGTATGAAGTGAACAAAAACATCCGGTTCGACATCATCACCGTGGTGGGCACTAACGACAACGATGTGCATATCGAGCATTTTGAGAATGCTTTTCAACCGCCGTCAATTTAGTGGCTCAGTTTGCTATTGAC
>JAEEGL014606006.1_pt1 | contig 12626 bp, 14 predicted proteins | sample 9134231 | NCBI WGS metagenome assembly JAEEGL01 (sample SAMN16246548, study PRJNA631951) | gut metagenome | biome: gut microbiome; feature: rumen; material: fiber-attached | host: Bos | place: Iran: Karaj | collected 2018-10
AGCCACAGTCGCGGACGTGAGGCTTATGAAGAGCGTCGTCGGCGACGAGGGGGAGAAACAGGGCGCCGGCCGGATAAGAGATAAAGGTACCGCCCTCGCCATGATAGAGGCGGTGGCGGTGCGCCTCGGCTGCAGCGCCGGAGTTGCGATAGTAAGCTGAGGGAAAAGCATAATAAAAGCCCCGTCGGTCAGCAGGACCGACGGGGCTTTTTCCGCGCCGCAGCTTAGTATCACGGTCTAAATTCGTTTATTATCCTGACGATGATATCGTGCAGCTTCTCAACGTCGTGCGCGCCGATTATCGGCTCAAGGTGGCTGTAGCCGATGCCGGAGTCGTCGGTGAGGAAAACGTAAGTTCCGCCGGTGAGTATTGCGAGAGCTCTGCCGAAAAGCTCCGTCTCGCGCTCGCCGTTGGAGCAGATGACGGGAACGAGGCGTATGCCCATCTTCGCCGCGCGCTCTACAGCGGCTGCTACCTCAGCCTCTGTGCCGTCGTGGGGAGGCGCGTCGAATATCATAAAGGCGACCTTGACCGCGTCTGTTCTCCAGCCGTTGTGTCCCGCGGCAAAGTCGGGCGTAAGCGTCTCGTTAAGTATCTGGGCGACAGCCTCCGGCCAGTCTCCGCCGCCCGTGGCGTACTCGCTCTCAATGAGAGTCTGGACAGCCTCGACGTCCGTCGTAAACTCGGAGACCTTGGTGACGTAGTCGTCGCCCTCGTCGCGGTAGAAGCAGACGGAATACTCCGTGCCCTCCTGCTCCACCGCCGCCGCTATGGAGCTGAAGTCCTTCTGCAAAAACAGCATCTCGTCGCCCATCGAGCCCGTTGTATCAACGATGAACATTATCTGAAGCGCACTGCGCTCCTCTCCCGCAGCGGTTATCTCGACCTCGTCGGAGGGCTGCATGACCGGCGCGCCCTGCTGGTCGTCGGGGTCGGCAGCTGCCTCGGACGCAAGCGGGAAGGTCTCGCCGCCCGCTCTCACGGACGTCGGCGTTTCGCCGTCCTTATAGAAAAGGTAGCAGACTCCGTCCTTATCCGCCTCGCCGCTCCAGATAACGCCGCCCTCTTTGTCAAGCAGCTCGACGGAGGCGTAGGCGCCGCCTGTCACCGTGACCTTTATCCTGTGCGTCGGGTCAAGTCCGTAAACCGGGAAGCTGATCCTGCCCGTGTTCACGAGATTAGTGAAAAATGGCCAGTTCTCATTGTCGTTCCACTCTGCGGCAGTGAGCATGAAGGGCTCCGCCTCTATCTCCGGCAGAACGGGCTCCCAGGGCTCGTCCGGGTCGCCGGGATAAACGGGATCGGTCGGCTCCCAGGGCTCGCCCGGATCGACCGGCATTTCTCCGACGTCGTAGCCCGGGGCCGGCTCAGGCTCAGGCTCAGGCGTGGGCATCTCCCAGTAGCCGTCAGTCTCCGCCCCGTAGCCCGAGGCGTCGGACGGCGCCATAGGCGCGGAAGCCTTGACAGCGTAGTCCGCATCGGTCTCCGCCTCGACCATTGCGCCTCCCAGAGCATAGTCCTCCGTCCAGCCGTCAAACGAATCGCCGTTCTTCTCTCTCTCGCCGGTCGTTCCGGTCCAGAGCCCGCCGTCTGAGCCTGTGGTCGGCTTGCGGTCCGAATAGTCCTCTGTCTTGCCGCCCGGCTCTGAGGTCACCCCGCCGTTATCCGGCTCGTCGACGGCGCCGGGCTTTTCCGCGCAGGCTGCGAGCGAGAGGACGAGAGCCAGCGCGAGCAATAATGCGATAAGCTTTTTCATTGTAATTATCCCCCTTAGCTGGTGAATTATACTTATTAGACTGCCGCAAAGTCTCATTTGTTCCCGAATAAACTAAATTTCGCTCCGTAAAATAGCTTTACAACGGAAAAAATCCTTGTTATAATATTATAACGAAAAAGAGATAAAATGAAAAGGGGGCTCGGATAGAGAAATGGAAGATTTTACGAGAAAGTTCACCGTTGTGGATAAGAAGCTCGGCACGAGGGAGATAATGGCGTCGGTCTACGATTCTCTCAAGCTGAAGGGCTACGATCCGATCAATCAGATCGTGGGCTATATCCTCTCCGAGGATCCTACCTACATCACGAACTACAACAACGCGAGGGCGCTCATCTGCCGCATCGACAGAGACGAGCTGCTCCACGAGCTCGTGGAAAGCTATTTGAAATCCGCAGAGTGAGGGGAAAACCCCCGTTTCGGGGGTTTCCCTTTTGCCTGTTCAAATAGTTACAATTCGGTAACAAAATATTTCGGAAATTTACAGAATAATTTGCCGAAAAAAACGGGGGAAATATTTACATAATATTCCATATTTCCGGTTACGAAGGTGGAATAATCAAGATTTTGCCGATATTTCCCGCAGTTTACCCATATTTTGGGTCAGGTCAATCCGTCGCAATGCCAAAGGCGGTCAAAAACCGCCCTGTTGACAAATCGGAAACAATGTGTTACAATTTGGTTACTTTCAAAGGAGTAGAATCATGGCAGCAAAAAAAGCAACAGCCCTGACATACAAGGGCAGGCCCCTCCGCCGCAAGGACAACATCATCTACTACGGAAGCATGTCCGATAAATACATCATCATGCTCCAGATAACCGACACAGACAAGGCGGAAGAGCTCAAGCTCCCGACGAAGGTCAGCGTGCAGCTCCAGCTAACGGATCCCGATCTCTCAAGCCGCGAGCGAATCGTAAAGAAAACGGAGAAGAACGGCTTCTACGCCGCAATGGACGTAGCAACCGTCTGGCTCGAAAGGGCGCTCTCCGCCGGATAATAATATCCGCACTACTAAAGCAAAAAGAGGTTTACTATGAAACGAACAAAGAAGATGCTGGCTATCCTGCTTGCGATAGTCGCAATGCTCTCCTCCTTCGCTCTTGCGGCGTCCGCCGCCGGCGAGATCTGCTACGGCGCCGCCACTGTAAACGTCTCCGCGCTCAACATCCGCAAGACTCCGTCAACGAACGGCGCAAAGCTGGGCACTCTTTCGATGGACACGAGGATAGTCGTTATCGACAAGGGCGACGGAGAGTGGTTCCACGTCGTCTACAACGGCGTCGAGGGCTATGTATGCGCCGAGTACCTCAAGGACGTCGTCACCGCCGAGAATTTTGAGATGACCGGCGAGGTCACAAACGGCGACGTTCGCATGAGATCCAAGAACAACACGACGAGCGACGTTCTCGCCACCCTTCAGAAGGGCGCTAAGGTCGACGTTATCGGCATCAACGCCGGCTGGTTCAAGGTCGTCTATTCCGGCAAGACCGGCTACATACGCTCAGACCTTATGGCGATAACCGGAGCTCCCTCCTCCACCAACCCCGGAAACTCCGGCAACAACTCCGGCAATAATTCCGGCAACAACGGCGGATATCAGGACACCTCCGTCGGAATGTACGGCGTCTCCGACGACGGCGAAGTTGTTCTCGGCGAGGGTGAAGCCTCCGAGATGGGCCAGAAGATAGTCGATCTTGCTCTTAAATATGTCGGCTACAAATACGTCTACGGCGCCGAGAGCCCCAAGGAGGGCTTCGACTGCTCCGGACTCGTCTACTACGTCTACGGTCAGTTCGGCTACAAGCTTGAGCGCAGAGCCTCTCTCCAGTATAAGAACAACGGAACTACCGTCTCGAAGGGCAAGCTCCAGGTGGGCGACCTCGTGTTCTTCTCCTCCAACGGCGGCGCTTCCGTCACCCACGTCGGCATCTACATAGGCGGCAACAAGTTCGTCCACGCTTCAAACAAGACGGTCGGAGTTATCATCTCCGATCTCACCACCAACTACTACACAAAGTGCTGGTTCGGCGCGAAGCGCATAGTATGACCGTGAAATAGAAAAAGCCCCCTTCCGTGAGGAAGGGGTTTTCTTTTTTAATGCGTCCCTTTTATCTCCTGTCCTCCACGAGCTCGGCGTAAAGCTCGTCCGACAGTATCTCGTTGAAAAAATACTTCCCGTCGGACACGCAGTCCGGCTTAGGGCAGTTGAAGCAGGAATCCGCCCAGGGGCAGCGCTTGCCGGCAGCCGACCTCGGAAGCCCCGTGCGCCTCGCAGGTCGTTTTCTGATCCTCGGCCTGCCCCGTCTCTTTCTTTTCAATAGTACTCCCTCCTCCTTATCATCCTCGCCTCATAGCCCATAAGCTCAAGCCTCTCCCCGTCGGTCAGGCTCCTCCACTCCTCGTCAGCGCAGTCGGTGCAAATCGGCTCGCCGCCTCCGTCCTCACCGAAAACCTCCCACGCCCAGATGTCTCCGCCGCAGCGCGAACAGATACGCGCCGGCTTTTGCTCCCTCGGCTCCGTCATAATTCCCTCAAACAATACCCATTCCCTCTCTTGACAATTATTGCTTAATATGTTAAGCTTGCATTAAATGAATTAGTTAAGCGGCATTTCGCTTAACTCTTTAATGTATGGCTATATATTACATTAAGTTTTTAAGTTTGTCAAGGGCAGAACTGCAGATTTGGAGGAATGACGATGAATTTTTACGACAGGTACTGCGAGCTGTGCCGTCAGAAGGGCGTAAAGCCGCACAGCCGCCAGACTGCGGAGCTGATCGGCATATCAAACGCCCTTTCCGTCCGCTGGAAGGAGGGGATACTGCCCCGTTCCGCAACGCTTGAGAAGCTCTCCAAGTTTTTCGGCGTTTCGGCGGATTACCTTATCCACGGCGAGGGCGCGGCGCAGCTTGTAAACGGCGATCCCGAGCTCACGGAGATACTTCAGGCTCTTGCCGAGCGTGAGGATCTGAGGATGCTCTTCCACGTGTCGAAGGACGCGACGAAGGAGGACGTGCGTATCGCAGCCCGGATGATAGAAGAGCTGAGAAAGAGGGGCGAGTAAGGTGTGGACACCTGACTGCTTTGTCCGGCTCGTCGCCCTGCCCGCCTCGATAGACGGCACGGTAGTGCCGAACGACGACGGCTCCTTCGACATATATCTCAACTCCCGCAATCCGGAGGAGAAGCGCCGCCGCTGGCTTGAGCACGAGCTTGAGCACATAAGGCGCGACCATTTTTACCGGGAGGCTCCCGTAGCCGAGCTGGAATCGGAGGCTGAGGGCTGCAGGGCGCAGTCCGCTCCCGGGCGCGGCGTATCGCTGCCTCTCTTCGCCTCGCCGGAGGAGGCCGCGCGATACTACTTACACGAAAGAAAGGGGAAAAACCCATGCCGGTGAAGATACTTCACGCCGCAGATTTCCACCTCGATTCGCCTTACGCCTCGCTCACAGAGGAAAAGGCGCGGGAGAGGCGGCGCGAGGGCCGCGAGCTGCTCATGGAGCTTGCGCGGCTTGCAAATACCGAGAAGTGCCGCATAGTGCTGCTGTCCGGCGATCTCTTCGACTCCTCCGCCTCATACCACGAGACCCTTGAATCAATGACGAAAATGCTCTCTGAGATAAAGGGCGAGGTATTTATCGCCCCGGGAAACCACGATTACTGGTCCGCCCGCTCGCCCTATGCGTTTATGGAGCTGCCGGAAAACGTGCATATATTCCGCTCTCCACAGCCCCGCTACTTCGACATACCCGAGCTTGGAGCGCGGGTCTGGGGCGCAGGCTTCACCTCCCCCGTCTGCGACAGCGTGCTGCGCGGCTTCCGCGCCGGAAAGAGCGACCTCATCGAGCTCATGTGCCTCCACGCCGACCTCACGGGCGGGCGATACGACCCGATAACCGAGGAGGACGTCGCCGCCTCCGGGCTCAGCTATCTCGCGCTCGGCCACATACACGCCTTTTCCGGAATCAAGAAGGCGGGAAGCACGGTCTACGCCTACCCCGGCTCGCTTGAAGGCCGCGGCTTCGACGAGACAGGTCCGAAGGGCTGCATAATCGGCGAGGTCGGCAAGGACAAGGCAGAGCTTCACTTTGTGCCTCTCGCAAAGCGGCAGTACGAGCTGCGCTCCGTGGACCTGACGGGAGCGGCGGACGCGCTCTCAGCCGTGAAGGCCGCGGTCGGTGAAAGCGACAGGCAAAACGTCGTCCGCATACTTCTTAAGGGCGAGTGGTCCGGCGCTCTCGATACGGAAGCTATCGAAAAAGCCCTCGAGGGCAGCTTCTACGCTCTGCAGCTCAAGGATATGACTGTACCCGCCCGCGGAGTTTGGGACGGGCTCGACGAGGACAGCCTGAAGGGTCTGTTCCTTAAAAACCTGAAGGAGAGCTACGAGGCCTCGGATAACGAGTCGGAGCGCGGCAGAATACTGCTTGCCGCGCGCTACGGCATAGCCGCTCTTGAGAACAGGGAGGACTGGCGTCCATGATAATAAAGAAGATGAAAGCGAATTTCGGGACCCTGAACCACCGCGAGCTTGAGCTTGAGCCGGGCTTCAACGTGATCTACGCCCCGAATGAATACGGAAAAAGCACCTGGTGCGCCTTCATAAAGGCTATGCTCTACGGCATCGACTCCACCGAGCGCGACAAGGCGGGTCGCCTTGCGGCGAAGAACCGCTACCGCCCCTGGGACGGAACGCCGATGGCCGGCACGATGGATATAAGCCACGGGGGGCGCGATATAACGATACAGCGAACGAACAGCGGCAACTCCGCGCCCTTCAAAAACCTGATAGCGGTCTACACCGGCACCGCCGAGTTTATCAAAACCCTCACTCCGGACAACGCCGGCGAGGAGCTGACGGGCGTCTCGGAGCACGTATTCGAACGCACGGCGTACATACGCCGCCCCGAGCTGAGGGTAAACCAGACCTCCGACCTTGAAAAACGCATCTCAAGCCTCATATTCACAGGCGACGAGCAGGCGTCTTTCTCCGAATCCGAGGCGCTCCTCAAAAAATGGCAGCGCTCCCTGAAATACAACCGTTCCGGCACGATACCGAAGCTGGAATCCGAAAAGCGTGAAGCGGAGTCGAAGATGGAGGCGATAGCCGCCTCCGCCCGCGAGCTCGGCGAGCTTCGCAGCACCATGCAGCGGCTTGAGGGCCAGGTCAAGGGTCTCGAAGAGGACCTTGCGACGCACGACAGGCTTGAAAAGCGAGCCGCCGCCCGGAAGATAGCAGAGACCGGGAAAAGGGTCGAGCTCTGCGAGGAAAAGCTTGCGGCTCTGCGCTCCGAGATAACCTACGGCGGCAGGGTGATGACCCGCGCCGACGTTACGGACCTTAGAGAGACCGCGTCCTCCGTCATGCCGCTCAGGCGCGTGAGGCAGGATGCGGAGAGGTCTCTTGCCGAGGCGGAGCGCGAGCTGTCAGACCTCAAGGCAAAGCTTGCCGCCTCCCCTCTCGCCGGAGTTGCGGAGGACGAGGCGATAAGCCTCTCCCGCTCGACCGCCGAGCTTGAGGTAAAGGTGGACAAGATAAAAAAGCGCCGCGTCCCGCGCTGGATACCGGTAACTCTGATAACGGTAGCCGCCATACTCGCCCTCGTATTCTCCGGAGTGCTTGCGCCCTTCGGCGAATGGATACCCGCTATAGCGCCGTTCGTCCGTTTCCGTCTGCCTCTCGTGCTCGCCGCAGTCCTTCTCGCTGCCGGAGCAGCCGTGCTGTTTCTTGTAAAGCCGTCGGCGGGCGAGCAGGAGCGTCAGCTAAAGGCGACGCTCGAAAAATACGGGGTTGCCTCCGCGGACAAGCTCTCCGGACTCGTCTCAGCCTACACTGCTCTTCTTCGTGCAGAGCCGGCTCTCACCGCAGCCCGCGATTCAGCGAGGTCGCGCTTCTCCGAGGCGGCGACGGCCTCTCAGGAGGCTGAGGACAAGTCGATCCGCGCTATAGCTGATATCGCGCCGGAGGTTAGGAGCGGTCAGGAGGTAATGGCTGTGCTTCGCGACCTTGAGGAGCGTATCGACAGGGCGAACAAGGCTGAGTTCGATCTCTCCTCCACCCGCGCGATATACGACACTCTGATACACCAGTACCCCGACCTGCCCGAGCCGGACGATACCTATATCCCGCAGCCCTTGAGAGACAGGGAGGATACCGAGGCGGCTCTTGCCCGCGCCAAGACTCAGCTCACCGAGTCGATGCGCCGCTACGACGTGCTTTTCGGCGAGAGGCTGAGTCAGGGCGACCCCGCCGTCGTCGAATCGAGGATAGCGCTTCTCTCCGAGCGCATAGCCGAGGAGGAAAACAAATACTCAGCTCTATCCCTCGCCATCTCAACTCTCACCGAGGCGAATACCGAGCTCACCACCCGCTTCTCGCCTCTCATCTCAAAGAAGGCGGGCGAATATATGGAGCGGCTGACCGACGGACAGTACGAAAAGCTGAGCTTTGACCGCGGCTTCGACGCTACGGCGCGGCCCATAGGCGACCTCTCGGAGCGCAGCGTTCTGTCCCTGTCAGACGGCACCGTGGACGAGATATACTTCTCCCTTCGCCTTGCGATGTGCGAGCTCATCCTCGGCGGCGACGATCCCGCCCCGATGATCCTCGACGACGCCCTTCTGAACTTCGACGACGGGCGAATGGCGGAGGCTCTCGACCTTCTCGCCGCCGTCAGCGAAACGCGGCAGATAATCCTCTTCTCCTGCCACTCCCGCGAGGCGGACCTCCTTGAGGGCAAGGCGGGCGTTAACGTCATAAGAGGATAACTCCGTCGCGTCTCGGCATCCAAAAAGAAAAAAGAGCTTCCACCCCTGCGTTAAAGCGTTTCAGGGGTGGAAGCTTTTCGTTTTCAGTTTATTATCTCAGTGCGCCGGATGCTCGTCGCGCTTTGCGCCGCCCTCTTTGGCGTCGGAGACGGACTCGATAAGTCCCTTCGCAAGGCCTGCAACGGAGGCGATCTCGCTCGGAACGATGATCTTCGTCGCTCTGCCGTCGGCGGCGGCGGTAAATGCCTCGAGGCTTCTGAGCTGGACGATCTGCTCCTCGGAGAGGCCGGAGCTCTTGAGGAGAGCAACGCCCTGCGCCTCGGCCTTCTTTATCGTTATCATACCCTCCGCCTCGGCCTCCTTGTGGAGCCTGATGCTCTCGGCGTGACCTTCAGCCTCGCGGACCATCTGCACCTTCTGAGCCTCGGCGCGGAGTATGGCGGACTCCTTCTCGCCCTCCGCGATGAGTATGGCGGACTTCTTTTCGCCCTCTGCGCGGAGTATGGCCTCGCGGCGTTCGCGCTCCGCCTTCATCTGCTTCTCCATCGCGTTCTGGATCTCGCGCGGCGGGAGGATGTTCTTGAGCTCAACGCGGTTTACCTTGATGCCCCATGGGTCGGTAGCCTCGTCGAGGATAGAGCGCATTTTGGAGTTGATGATATCGCGGCTCGTGAGCGTCTGGTCAAGCTCCAGCTCGCCGATGATGTTTCTCAGCGTTGTCGCGGAGAGGTTCTCGATGGCGGTCATCGGGTTCTCGATACCGTAGGTATAGAGCTTCGGGTCGGTGATCTGGAAGTAAACGACGGTGTCGATCTGCATCGTGACGTTATCCTTCGTGATAACCGGCTGAGGCGGGAAATCAGCGACCTGCTCCTTGAGGGAGACGACCGTTGCGACTCTCTCGACGAAGGGCAGCTTGACGTGGATGCCGACTCCCCAGGTCGTGCTGTAAGCTCCGAGGCGCTCGATAACGTGCGCCGTCGCCTGCTGTACAACGCGGATATTGGACACGATTATGAGCACCAGAAGAGCGGCTGCTCCGATGAGTACGTATTGCATAGCTTATTCCTCCTATGTATATTATTGAGCTCTCTCAACGATGAGCTTAACTCCCTCGATAGCTACCGGGCGGACGAGAGCGCCCGTCTCGATATTCAGCCCGTCTCTCGAGCGGGCGGTCCACGACTTTCCGTCCACGTTCACCGCGCCCGTCCCTGCAATATTATCGATATTCTCTGTCACCGGGCAAACGGAGCCGAGCACTCTGTCTGCGTTCGTCGGCTGCTTTTTCGCGTTCACGAATCTCCTGGTAAACGGTCTCAGGGCAAACAGAACTCCGAGAGACACCGCAATAAAGACGAGCGCCTGAAGCCACACGGCCGCGCCGAGCCTCTCTGCAAGCAGAGCCGCAGCGGAGCCAACGGCAAACCACACCGTTACGAGATTGGCGGTCGCAGCCTCGATAATGAGGAAGACGGCTATCGCCGCGATCCAAAAGATAAGCATTATCACCACTCACCCTTTCATATTTATCTTCTTTTATATTATAGCGCTTTTTCGCGCCATTGTCTATAAAAAAAACATCTGCCTGTCTATCTGACCGAAGACCGGTCTGTTCCTCGCCGCCCAGCAGGTCTTCGCCCTGCGTATCGGCGTGAAGTAAAGGCTCTCGCCCGCCACGCTCGCCCCGTCGAGGCAGAGCTTCGCGGCAATAACGCTCTCCGCCCGCGGACTGTTGTAGATGCTCCCCGAATAGGCGGGGGAAAACTGTATCCCGCAGCGCCTGTCGAAGACGACCTTCTTGACGGTATCGGGAAACTCCGGGCTTTTCACCCTGTTCAGAACGACGTTCCCGACGGCGATCTTGCCCATAAGCGTCTCCGTGCCGCTCTCCGCCTCGATGATGCGCGAGAGCCAGTAGAGGTCGTCGCTGTCGTAATACGTCTCCGCGCTCTCCAGAACGAGACCTCCGGAGGTGAGCGAGAGCGTCAGCGAAGCGGCGTTGAACTCAAGCCCCGCCCCGAACGCCTTCGCAAGGGCGGAGGCTGGCGCCATAAGCCTGCCCTCCCTGATAATTACCCTCTCCGGACAGAAAAGGCATCTCCCGTTCGCCTCGATATACCTCTCCCCGACCTTCGCATAAAGCTCAAGTCCGGGCAGCCGTACCTCGGCGCGCTTTGCCTCGCCGTCCCACTCCACCGAAGCGCCGAGCGCCTCGCAGAACTCCCGGAGCGGGATATACACCTCGCCCTCAGATTCAAAGGCGAGACCGGATTCGTCGAGCCTGCGCCCGTCAAGGTCGATCCGCGGCGCCGGAGACCTCATGCCCGTCAGCACAAGGGCAGCCAGCGCGAAAAAAGCGATAAAGCTTATCCTACGCATAACACCATTCCCTTCAGGATAATATCGTCACGGCGATATTATAGACCCCCGAAAGGGAAAAAACGGAAGAAAGCTGTCGTATCAGTCCTTGACCGTGAGAGTAAAGGTAAAGGTCGTAAGCCCCTCGCTGCTCGTCACTAAAACGTCCTCTCCGTGCGCGTCGAGAATGGTCTTAACAATATAGAGCCCGAGTCCCACGCCGTCCTTATCGACGCTTCTGGACCTGTCGCTCTTATGGAAGCGGTCGAAGATGAGGGGAAGCTCCTCTTTAGGTATCGTCTCTCCACGGTTCGAGACCGAGACCTTCGCCTTGCCGCCCTCCTTCCAAAGCTCAATGCCTATGGACGTGCCGCATTTGGCAAATTTCGCCGCGTTGTCGATGAGATTATATACCACCTGAGTTATCGCGTCCGGGTCGCCGAGGGTAAGCACAGGCTCCTCCGGCAGCGACACGTCGCAGTCGAGCCCGCGCCCCGTTATCTTCGGCTCAAGGCTTACGAGGGCGAGCCTTATCACCTCTGCGACATCAAAGCTCTTTTTCGTAACCGAGGTCTTATCCATATCCGAGAGCTGCGACGCCTCCAGCATACCGCGGACGAGGCGCGAAAGCCTCTTCGTCTCCGAGGAGATTATCGTTAGGTATTCCCTCTCCTTCTCCGGCGGTATCGTGCCGTCGAGTATCCCGTCGGCAAAGCCTGTTATGGTCGTCATAGGCGTCTTCAGCTCGTGGCTGACGTTGGCGATAAGCTCGCGTCTCGCCTTTTCCCCGCGCTCAAGGCTCTCCGCCATGCGGTTGAAGGCATAGCTCAGCTCGCCTATCTCGTCCTCTCTCCCGCTCTCGCGGACTCTGACGGAGAGGTCTCCCCGCCCGAACCTGTGCGCTGCGGCAGCCATCTCGTTTATCGGGCGCATCTGCTTTCTCGTAACGAGATATGAGACCGTGAACGCAACGGCAAAGACGACGAAGGCGATAGCGGCGAAAATCGCGGCGGACCAGCGCCATATACGGCCGATATCCTTCGCGCTCGCCGAAAAGATGATGAACCCGGAGTAAGAGCTCGGGTACTCGTCGCGTCTCAGGCTCATTCCAAGCACGTACCGGTTATCCTGATAGATGCCGCCGAGCTTTACTAGCCCGGTAAATTCGCCGGAATTGTTTATCTCTGCGATAACAGATGCCGGCACGCTCTCCCCCAGGTGCGGGCAGCTAAGCTCTCTGTCCGAGCAGGCGATGATCCTGCCCACCTCGTCCGTCATAAGGATGTTATAGCTGTCCGAGCCGGCGAGCAGCACGAGAAGGCCCCGCATGCTCAGGCTGTCCGGCTCGATTCGACCGGAGTTCGCGGAAATTATGCCGACGGAGGCAGACGCGAATTCGCGCATAGTCCCCGTCTTCTCCCGGACCATATATCCGTAGCTTATCGAGGCGAAGGCGGAGAGCAGCAGGATAAAGCTCAGGATAAGGGCTATCGCCACAGTCATGAAGTTTTTGAAGAATATGCTCCTGAAGCCTTTCAATTACCTCACCCGTTCAGTACCTCGAATTTATAGCCCACGCCCCAGACGGTTTTGAGGCTCCACTTGTCGGACACGTTCTCAAGCTTCTCGCGCAGGCGCTTGACGTGCACGTCCACCGTGCGGCTGTCTCCGAAGTAGTCGAAGCCCCAGACCTCGTCGAGAAGCTGATTGCGGGTAAACAC
>JAEEGL014705078.1_pt1 | contig 12626 bp, 12 predicted proteins | sample 9134231 | NCBI WGS metagenome assembly JAEEGL01 (sample SAMN16246548, study PRJNA631951) | gut metagenome | biome: gut microbiome; feature: rumen; material: fiber-attached | host: Bos | place: Iran: Karaj | collected 2018-10
ATCCATTTGACCTGCTCATCGGTGAGCTCCTCCATCCGGTCTGAGGGAAGAGTCTCTTTCAGGTAAGCCCAGATTTCATTAAGGAGTTTATCCCAGAGCTCATACTGCTCCGCTGAGGTCATATTGTAATCCAGCTGGGACATGTCCTCGGTTTCCATCCGCCGGTCAATTTCATCGGACTGTGCCTGTATATCAGAAAGCCGTGCTTTCAGAGCTTCTGCAGTGAGCGCGGCAGTTTTCTGCGTATCGGCTGAGCTTTCGGAGCCGGATGCGGATGCCTGCTCTTTAGGGTCGTACGCCGGGTAGCCGCCAAAGCCCTCCTGAGCGTTTTCGTTGTAGAAGCCGTAGATGGTAAGCTTCCCGTCTTCCTGCGTATCTCTTGCCATGGCTACCCAGCCGATGTAATCATCCGGAAGGGTATCCATCGGCTTTCCCGGAAGGTAGAAAAAGAGGTCCTTTGCTTCATCAAGTCCGTAGGCGGTGCTGTAGACATAGAGGATGCCGTCTTTAATCTCTTCCTCACCGGGGGTATTGGCGAAGGATATCGACTTCAGTGTTGTACGGTATGTGAAATCATCTACCTTCTCCAGAGGACCGAACTGTCCGCTGAAATCACAGAAGTACATTGTTCCGTTCGGATAGTTTTCGCCGCTGTCCCCCATATCGGAATCCTGGTAGAGACCCTTGAAGGATCCGTCCGCCGAAACTCTCATTTCGGTATGCCAGCCGCCCACGCCGCTGGAAAATTCGAATTCCAGCCCGGTGATGTCCGCATAGGCAAAGCCTTTCTCTGCCCGGGCGCCGACGTCGCTGTTCGTTGTCTGGTCTACGCTGCCGCTTTCTGCAGACTGGGCGGCGCCGCTGATGGGTGTCTTGCCGGCGCCGTCGCTGATGGGTGTCTTGCCGGCGCCGTCGCTGATGGATGTCTGGCCGGCGCCGTCGCTGATGGGTGTCTGGCCGGTGCCGTCACTGATGGGTGTCTGGCCGGTGCCGTCGCTGATTTTCTCCCAGCCGACCGGAGCGGACTGCGGAGGCGGCGTCTGTGAACAGGCGGCCAGGGACAGGGACAGCGCAAGTGCCGTCGTGAGTATAAAGCTTCTTACTGTCTTATTTTTCATCTGAACTCCCATGTTTGTCTGCTGCTGATATGTGTTTATTTTTTGCTCCCGCGCATTTTCCTTGGCAGCGGCAGCAAAATGAGCAGCAAAAAATCACCGGCGGCTGAGTTTTTCAACGGGTATTCTTCATCATTTGCTCTGAAAACCAGCCGTACCGCAAAGACAGAGCCTTTGAAGCACTCCTCCCGGAACCGGTGAAATTATATATAGTGTATCACATTCGCAGATTCAGAATATAAAAACATGCTGAATTACTGCTGAAATAACTGTTAAGCACAGCAGGAAACCTGCAGGCTTGTATCTGTCACTGCTTTTCGTAAACCGGCGAGCAGGTAAGGTGCATGCCGAGCCTCCTGTAGATGTCCTCGTCGACGGAGGAGAGGATTACTGTGGAGTGCGCTTCGCAGCCGCGCAGCTTCGGGAGCTGGTCGAGGGCGAGGCGCGCATTCGGATCGCTCGCTGCGCTGATGGAGAGCGCGATCAGCATCTCATCAGAGTGAAGACGGGGATTATGTCCCCCGAGGTACTGCGTCTTTAAGGTCTGGATCGGCAGGATTGCCCGTGCGGATATCAGGTGCTCTTCGTGCGGGATGCCGGCATATTCCTTTAATGTATTCATGAGGCAGGCGGCCATAGCGCCCAGGAGGTCTGAGGTTTTTCCTGTAATAATACGTCCGTCCGACATGCAGATCGACGCTGCGGGATGCCCTGTGAGAGCCTGCCTGTCGAGCGCGGGCTTTACTGCAGGGCGATCTTCCGGCTTGATGCCGGCCTGTTTTAACAGGAGCTCCTGCTTGTAGAGCTCTTCGCGGGAAGCGATACCCTTTTTGACGTTGCACGCGCTCGCGTAGTAGCGGCGGATAATTTCCTGCTTTGCGGCTTCTCTGCAGACTTCGTCGTCGCAGATCGCATAGCCCGCCATGTTGACGCCCATATCCGTGGGGGATTTGTAGGGGCACTCACCCATGATTCCCTCGAAGATCTGTGCCATCACAGGATAGATCTCAAGGTCGCGGTTGTAGTTGACAGTCGTCTCCCCGTACGCCTCAAGATGGAAGTGATCGATCATGTTGACGTCGTTCAGGTCCGCTGTCGCCGCCTCGTATGCGAGGTTGACGGGGTGCTTGAGCGGAAGGTTCCAGATGGGGAAGGTCTCGAACTTGGCGTATCCCGCGCGGCCGCCCCGCTGATGCTCCTGGAAAAGCTGGGAGAGGCAGACAGCCATCTTGCCGCTTCCGGGGCCGGGGGCCGTGACGACGACAAGATCGCGGGACGTCTCAATGTATTCATTTTTGCCATATCCCTGGTCTGAGAGAATCAGGGAGATATTGGCGGGATAGCCCTCAATATTGTAGTGCAGGTAGCTGCGGATTCCGAGGTCGGAAAGATGCTGGCGGAAATGGTCTGCCGCCGTCTGTCCGGTATACTTGGTGATTACTATGCCGCTGACATAGAAGCCCCGGCTCTCAAACGCCTTTTTAAGGCGCAGGGCATCCTCGTCGTATGTGATGCCCAGGTCGCCGCGGACCTTGCTCTGCTCTATCGCGTCGGCGCCGATCACGATGACAATCTCCGCCTTGTCTTTGAGCTGCTCGAGCATCTTGAGCTTGTTGTCCGGCGCGAACCCGGGCAGGACACGCGAGGCATGGTAGTCATCGAAAAGCTTTCCGCCGAATTCAAGATAGAGTTTGCCGAAATGTGACATGCGCTCCTTGATGTGCTCTGACTGCAGCGCAAGATATTTGTCCGAATCAAAACCGATTTTCGTACCCGTGCCGTTCATAACAGGGGTTCCTTCTGGTGTCATTGCTTTTCCTCCGGTAGTTTTAATCATCATAGCTGGTCAATAGTATAGCAGAACCGGGCGTTTTTCGTCGTGTTTTTTTGAGCGGTAACGCCTCGCGCGGATGAATGCGGATGAATAAGGATGCAACTAGGATGCAGCTGCCCTGAGGAGGCAGTTGCGTCCTGCAGCGGGGCAGAAGTTTCGTATGTTTGCTGATATGTGATGCTTATCCGGCTCGTCATGCGCCAAAAGCAGGCCCGAAGCAGGCCTAAGCAGGCCCAAAGCATGCCAACAGGCATCAAAATATGTGTGTTCACGAAAAAGAACAGGACTAAAGAATTCCCATGAGGGCACATGCCCCTGAAAACCCGCCGGGATAATAATTCGCATACGAAGGTTGTCGAAAAGCCGTAAAAAGTGTACTATTATCAGCATGAAAAAAGATGTCGGCGAGTGGTCCATGATATTGAAGCACCTTGCGCTCCTCAGCCAGTTGGGGCTTTCACTGGTTATGCCCCTTCTTCTATGCATGGGAGCCTGTTTTCTTCTGACTTCAAAGCTCTCGGCCGGCAGCTGGGTCTATATTCCCGGCTTCATTCTCGGAATAGGCGCATCCTGCACCACGGCCTGGAAGATGTATCGTCAGATTGTCGGTAAGCGGGAAAAGAAAAAGAACGACACAATATCCTTTAATAAGCACTTATGACACTGCAACCGGCGGTAAAAAAAGAAACTGCATTTGTCGGGACCGGTACGGCGCTCGCGACGGCCGGCATGCTGATTGTTTTCGCGCTTCTGCACGGCTTCATGCCGCAGAGCGTGCCTTTTGGCGTGCGGGAGATTATCAGCGGGATAATCGGCTGTGCGGTGGCGGCAGGCAATTTCTTTATGATGGCTGTTACGGTCCAGAAGATCACTGAGCTCGGCGCGCAGAGTGCGGCATCTGCCGCGGCGTCCGGCGCTGCGGCCGCAAAGGACTCCGCGGATGGGGACGATGAGCAGGAGGTCCGGGTTGATCCCGCGGTCAGCGAGAGAGCAAGGCAGATGATGAAGGTCAGCTACCGCAACCGTATGCTCCTGCAGCTTGTCTGGGCGCTTGTGGCGTTCGCGCTGCCCGCCTTCAACGGCGCGGCGGGCGTTATTCCTCTCTTTATACCGAGCCTACTGATCAAGGCCAGGGGAATAGCGGGAAGGTGACAGGGTTTTTGTTGGAAAATGGCTTTACCTTTTGTTGGGAAAATGGCTTTGCCATATGCTATAATTCCTTTAAAAATCTAATAGAAGGAGGTGAGAGCGAAAGGTATGAATTTTGATATTTCCGGTGCGAAAATATTTTTCCGGATTCCGACGGGCATTCCGTTTCTGGGTGATTTTGTTATTTCGGAGACACTGGTCGTCAGCTGGATTGTCATGGCGATTATTACCGGCCTTTGTATTTTCCTTACAAAGAACCTGAAGGTCGAGAATATCTCCAAGAGGCAGGCGGTCGCTGAAATGATCGTGGAAACGGCGAATAATTTTGTCCGCAACAACACCGGCGGAACAAAGTTCGACAAGCTGATCCCGTTCGTAGCGGCGCTGTTTGCCACGAGTATCGTGTCCAACCTGATCAGTCTGGTGGGACTGCGCAGCCCGACGGCGGATCTGTCTACCGAGGCGGCCTGGGCAATTGTGGTATTCATCATGATTACCGCCAACAAGATCAAGGCGAGCGGCTTCGGCGGATATCTCAAGGGCTTTACCACTCCGATCTTTATCATGACTCCGTTTAATATTCTTTCGGAGATCGCGACGCCGATCAGTATGGCCTGCCGTCATTTCGGCAATATTCTTTCCGGTGTCGTTATCAACGGACTGATTTACGCGGCGCTGGCCGTGGCTTCATCCGCGATTCTGGGACTTCTTCCCGGAGCGGTCGGAAGGGTCCTTTCCCAGGTGCCGATCCTCGACGTCGGCGTACCTGCGATCCTGTCAGTTTATTTTGACTGGTTCTCGGGCGCGATGCAGGCGTTCATATTCACGATGCTGACAATTATGTACATCGCGAACGCAGCAGAGGGATAAAACAGTCAGGAAACATGGCCGGGTCACGGATTTGTCCGGTATGAGATGTAGAAACTGCGTCAGCGCGTAAAGGGAGCTGACTGCATCATAATAACAACTGCGCCGGAGCCGAAGGGCAGAGGCGCGCACAATTTGGAGGAAATAATCATGGGTGATTTTCAGTTACTCGCAAGAGGTATCGCACTGGCAGGATGCGGCATCGGCGCTGGCTGCGCTCTGATCGCAGGTATCGGCCCCGGTATCGGTGAAGGCAACGCCGTCGCAAAGGCTCTCGAAGCTATCGGCCGTCAGCCTGAGAGCAAGGGTGACGTTACCAGCACAATGCTTCTTGGCTGCGCTATCGCCGAGACAACAGGTATTTACGGTTTCGTTACCGGCCTTCTTCTGATTTTCGTTGCGCCCGGTATGTTCATGAACTACCTCGGATAAATCACAGTAATTCGGAGGGCAATACATGGAAACACAGGCATTGGTCACATTGGTTCCATGGACTTTTATCGCGCAGATCCTGAATCTGTTCATTCAGATGTATCTTATCAAGCGTTTCCTCTTCAAGCCGATCAATGAGGTCCTGGAGAAGAGAAGAGCGCTTGCGGACAAGGAAATCAAAGACGCGCGGTCAGCCAAAGAGGAAGCTGATGGGCTGAAAGTGAAATATGAGACGAGCATCGCCGACGCAAGGCAGGAGGCGGCTGCCATCGTTTCAAGCGCGCAGAAGGAAGCGCAGGCAAAAGCCGACGAGCTGGTAAAGACTGCACAGGAGCAGGCTGCCGGCATCAAGGCTAAGGCCGAGGCGGACATCGCGCAGGAGAGAAAGAAAGCCATCAATGAGGTGAAGAACGAGATCGGCGGACTTGCCATGGATATCGCGGGCAAGGTCGTGGAGAAGGAAATCCGCGAGGACGATCACAGAAAGCTCATTGATGAATTTATCAAGAACGTAGGAGAAGCTTCATGACAACTGATGCGGGCCTTTACGGCCAGAGTCTGTACGACCTGGCAGCACAGGAGCATCTGACAAAGGAGCTTCTGGACGAACTGTCCCAGGTTGAGAGCATCTTAAAAGAAAACCCGGAGTATATAACGCTTCTGTCCGAGCCTTCGATTCCCAAAAAGGAACGGATCGGTCTTGTTGACAAGGCTTTCGGCGGCGCGGTTCACCCGTATCTTCTGAACTTTATGAAGATCCTTCTGGAAAACGGGCTGCTTCGCGGGTTTTCTTCCTGCTGCAGTGTTTTCCGCAGCAACTACAATAAGGATAACGGGATCGCGCAGGCAGTGGTCACCACAGCAGTGGAGCTTACGGCACAGGAAGCCGAAAGGCTGAAGGAAAAGCTGGAGCAGATCAGCGGCAGGAAGATCGACCTTATCCGGAAGGTGGACTCCGCGGTACTGGGCGGCATCCGCGTGGAGCTGGAAGGAAAGCTTTACGACGGCACCGTTTCGGGAAGACTGGGAGACCTTCGCAGAAAGGTCAGCGAAATCGTAGTTTGACGCACTGCCGCACAGTGACAGCGCGCAGTAGAGGCGTAAAGTAAAGGAATAACCTATGGAATTAAAACCTGAGAAAATATCCGAGGTAATCCGCAGCCAGATTAAGTATTATCAGAACGCAATCATCCAGAACGAGACGGGAACCGTCCTGACGGTCGGTGACGGTATCGCGAGAGTCAGCGGTCTGATTAACGCTATGTCCGGAGAACTTCTGGAGTTCGAGGACGGAACATTCGGCATGGCGCAGAACCTCGAGGAGAACAGTGTTTCGGCTGTTCTGTTTGGTGAGGACAGAGGCATCAGCGAAGGTCAGACAGTCAAGCGCACCGGAAGAGTTGTTTCTGTTCCTGTCGGAGACGGTATGATCGGCCGCGTAGTCAACGCGATCGGCCAGCCCATCGACGGCCAGGGCCCGATCGAGACCTCCGAGTTCAGGCCGGTGGAATCTCCGGCACCGGGAATCATTGAAAGACAGCCCGTCAAGGAACCGCTTCAGACCGGTATCAAGGCTATCGACTCCATGATCCCGATCGGCCGCGGACAGCGCGAGCTGATCATCGGCGACAGACAGACCGGCAAGACAACGATTGCCATCGATACGATCATCAACCAGAAGGGCAAGGACGTTATCTGCATTTATGTCGCGATCGGTCAGAAGAGATCGACCGTGACCAACCTTGTCGCCCAGCTGCAGGAGGAAGGCGCGATGGATTACAGCATCGTCGTCGCCGCGACGGCTTCCGAGCCGAGCCCGCTGCAGTATATCGCTCCTTATTCCGGATGCGCCATGGGCGAGTATTTTATGAACAAGGGAAAGCACGTCCTGATTATTTACGACGATCTTTCCAAGCACGCGGTGGCCTACAGAGCACTTTCGCTGCTGATCAGAAGACCCCCGGGGCGTGAAGCTTATCCCGGCGACGTTTTCTATCTGCACTCAAGACTTCTGGAGAGAGCCGCAAAGCTTTCCGACGAAAAGGGCGGCGGTTCGCTGACAGCGCTTCCGATTATCGAGACGCAGGCGGGCGATGTATCTGCCTATATCCCTACGAACGTTATCTCGATTACGGACGGCCAGATCTTCCTTGAGACAGAGCTCTTCCACTCCGGAATCATGCCGGCGGTCAACCCCGGTATCTCGGTTTCCCGAGTCGGCGGCAACGCGCAGATCAAGGCAATGAAGAAGGTTGCCGGTACGCTGAAGCTCGTCTATTCCCAGTACAGGGAGCTGCAGAGCTTCGCACAGTTCGGCTCTGACCTTGACGCGGATACGAAATCCCGTCTTGCACAGGGCGAGCGTATCGTCGAGGTGCTTAAACAGGGCAAGGGCGCGCCGGTTGATGTTGAAAAGCAGGTCGCAATTCTTTATGCGGTCGTCAACAATATCCTTTCCGCTGTAGACGCCGATAAGATCGGCGAGTATGAGGAAGGACTTTATCGCTACCTCGACCAGGATCCCGACGGCATTGACGCGCTCCGCCAGATCCGTGAGAGCGGAAAGCTCGAGGCGGACGCGGAAGACAAGCTGAAGAATGCGCTGAACGCTTATACGGACAAATTCCTCAAAGCGTAATATACAAAGGCTTCCATGTACCGGCAGGGCCGGGCAAAGGAAGGCGGGAATTTCGGAATCTGTGCCGAAGCGTCACAGATTTCCATTACGATAAACACAAGACGCTTCGGAATGTGAGGGATTATGGCTGCTGCTAATATGAAAGCTGTCAAACTCCGGATCAAGAGCGTTCAGAATACGATGCAGATCACAAAGGCGATGCAGCTGGTCGCTGCGTCAAAGCTGCGCAAGGCAAAGGAAAGGGCGGACACCAGCAAGCCCTATCTGGAGGTCCTCCGCGGGACACTGACGGACATCGCCAACGGCAATACGGACTTTCAGTCGCCGTATACGAAGGCCGGCAAAAATGACAGACGGCTGTATATCGTGATCGCCGGTGACAGAGGACTTGCGGGCGGATATAATTCGAACCTTTTCAAGTTCATGGAGAATGAGACAAAGGACTGTGAGTACGATGTCCTTCCGATCGGCAAGAAGTCGGTGGACTACTTTAAGCGCCGCGGCGCAAAGCTTTTTACCGAGGAGTTCGCCGAGGTCGCAAAGCTCACGATTTCGGACTGCTTTACAATAGCCAGACTGGTCTGCGACGCCTATTCGGACGGAGAGTACGGGCATGTAGCGATGTGCTACACAAACTTTGTCTCTATGCTCTCCCAGGTCCCGATGAGTACCAGCATGCTGCCGCTGTCCGATTTTGCGGATGAGAGCCTCAGGGATCCGGCGCAGGCAGGAAAGGCGAAGGACCTGATACTGTACGAGCCCGATTCGGAGACAGTGTTCAATACTGTTGTTCCGGAATATCTGGCGGGTCTTCTTTATACGAGTATTAATGTATCGGTAGCCAGTGAGCTCGCTGCCAGAAGAACGGCAATGGAAGCCGCTACGGACAATGCCGGGGAAATGATAGAAAAGCTCTCGCTCTTCTATAACAGGGCAAGACAGGCGAGCATCACGCAGGAGATCACGGAGATTGTCGCCGGGGCTGAACAGGGCTGAGGCTTAAGACAGATGAATCTGTTCCGGACTGTTACTGACAGATGAACAATTGATCAGGAGATTGATAAAGCTATGAGTGAAAAACATGTAGGAAAGGTAATACAGGTCACCGGACCGGTATTGGATGTCCGCTTTAATGAAGGCGAGCTTCCTGCACTGCTGAACGCGATTGAGCTCAAGGTCGGGGACCGTACCCTGATCGCTGAGGTTGCCCAGCAGATCGGCGATGATGTGGTGCGCTGTATTGCCATGAGCTCCACGGACGGACTTGTCAGAGGTACAGACGCCGTGGATACGCAGGGACCGATCACGGTTCCTGTCGGTGAGGAGTGCCTGGGACGCGTATTCAACCTTCTGGGTGAGCCGGTCGACAATATGCCCGCGCCGGAAGCAAAACAGAGATGGTCTATCCACCGTCCCGCCCCTACTTTTGAGGAACAGACACCTGCAACGGAGATCCTTGAGACAGGAATTAAGGTCGTCGACCTGATCTGCCCTTACGCAAAGGGCGGTAAGATCGGCCTGTTCGGCGGCGCCGGTGTCGGCAAGACCGTCCTTATCATGGAACTGATTCATAACGTCGCGACTGCGCACGGCGGCATCTCGGTATTCACCGGCGTCGGCGAGCGCACACGTGAAGGAAATGACCTTTACGGCGAAATGAAGGAGAGCGGCGTTCTTGACAAGACAGCGCTCGTCTACGGCCAGATGAATGAGCCGCCGGGAGCAAGAATGCGTGTCGGCCTTTCCGGCCTGACAATGGCGGAGTATTTCCGTGATGAGAAGAACCAGGACGTTCTTCTTTTTATCGACAATATCTTCCGTTTCACACAGGCAGGCTCCGAGGTTTCGGCGCTGCTCGGACGTATGCCCTCCGCGGTAGGCTATCAGCCGACGCTGGCAACGGAAATGGGTATCCTTCAGGAGAGAATTACCTCCACAAAGAAGGGTTCCATCACATCCGTCCAGGCCGTCTATGTTCCTGCCGATGACCTTACGGACCCCGCGCCCGCGACGACCTTCACACACCTTGACGCGACGACGGTTCTTTCCCGTGACATTGCTTCACAGGGTATCTATCCTGCGGTTGACCCGCTGGATTCCACGAGCCGTATCCTTTCGCCCGAGGTTCTGGGAAAAGAACATTATGAAATCGCCCGCGCCGTCCAGCAGGTTCTCCAGAGATATAAGGAGCTGCAGGATATCATCGCAATCATGGGTATGGATGAGCTCTCAGACCAGGATAAGCAGACGGTTTACAGAGCACGTAAGATCCAGAACTTCCTGTCCCAGAGCTTTTCCGTTGCGGAGCAGTTCACCGGACTTCCCGGCAAATATGTACCGCTCAAGGAGACGCTGCGCGGCTTCAGGATGATCCTCGACGGCGAGTGCGACGATCTTCCGGAAAGTGCTTTCCTGTTTGTGGGCACGATCGACGAAGTGTTTGAAAAGGCGGGTAAGAAGGCTTAAGGACCGGAAGGCCCTGGGCACCTTACAGATCCCGAAGACATCTTCCAGAAGGTGTATCAGAAAGGAGACACTTGATGGCGACGACATATCCTCTCCAGGTCGTCTCTATGGACGGATTGGAATTTGAGGGCGAGGTGGAGCGTGTTACGCTGCGCTCCGTACATGGCGATATTGCCATTCTCGCAAGACATACCAATTACTGTACCGCGATCGGCATGGGAACGGCGAGCGTGATCATGGCCGACGGCACAGAGAAGAAGGCCGCCTGCATCGGCGGAATGCTGTCCGTAATGGACGGAAAATGCCGCATCCTCCCCACAACATGGGAATGGAGCGATGAAATAGATCTTGAGCGTGCCAACAGCGCGAAAGCAGTCGCCGAGGAAAGACTTAAGGACGCCGAGCTTTCCAAAGAAGCAAGGATCCGGGCTGAGGCAAAGCTTTACAGGGCGCTGGTACGTATCAATACGGCGGGCAGAGAATAAGTATACAGCAATGATTTCAGAGAGCGGTTGCATATGTGGGAAAACACATAATGGGGCTGCTCTCTGCGGCTTTTCAGGGAGATAAGATCAAATGAGCACAGGATCGAACCGTTCGAATCGCGCAGACAAAAGCTTTATGGGAAGGCTGGGCGCCGTACTGACGGCGGCATTTCTATTAGTTTCGTTTTCCGGCTGCGCGAAGGTGGAGGACAAGCTGGATGAGATTTTCAGCGGGAGGCCGACTGTTCCGGACGAGCCGATGATCGGCTGGGAGCAGATACCGGAAGGGCAGGAAGCCTCTGTTTTCATGCCTCAGGAAGAGGAAGAAGAGGAAGAGCCCGAGGAGGCGGTCGAGGAGGTCGTCATTCCGGACGGATATTATCTCTCCGAGCTGACGAACGAGCCGGTCAGTGAGGCAATCCGGGACCAGAGACCCGTCGCGATCATGGTCGACAACGATGAGCGGGCGCTCCAGCATTTCGGCACGGCGGACTCCGACGTGGTCTACGAGCTGATGAACAGCACAGCCAACAACCGTGTCACACGTCTGATGTGCCTTGTCAAGGACTGGGGGCAGATCTCACAGTTCGGCAGCATCCGGAGCGTTCGCCCCACGAATATCATCCTTGCGTCCGAATGGAACGCGGTCCTCTGTCACGACGGCGGTCCCTTCTACATCGACGAATATTTCAACAAGGGCTATTCCAGCCATTTCTCCGGAACCTTCTCCCGCATCAACAACGGCAAGGCGACCGAGTTTACAGAGTACGTCTGCACGGGCGACCTGGACAGGAACTTCAACAATACCGGCGTTTCGAGAAACTATAACGGCTACCGCCCCGACGACACGACCCATTTCAACTTCGTGGAGTACGGGCAGGAATACAACATGGACAGCGAAGGCGCCGACGGGAGCATGGGCGCGACGAACGTGGCGCTGCCGCATCCGCACAATAACCCCAGGCTTGTCTATAATGAGCTGACAGGGACTTATGATTACTACGAATACGGCTCCATCCATCAGGACGGCGCCGACAGCAGAGTCCTGAGCTTTGAGAATGTCCTGATCCAGCAGTGCGATATTTCCGTCTATGACCAGAACGGCTACATGATCTACAACTGCATCCAGACTGGCAGGCCGGGCTATTACATCACAAACGGAAGGTGCCAGCGCATCACCTGGACGAAAGAACAGGAGACGGGACTGACCAGGTACTACAACGAGGCCGGCGAAGAGATCACTATGAACACCGGAAAGACCTATATCACGCTGATACCCAGCGACGTGTGGGGGAATATAACGTTTTCGTGAGCCGGCTGTCTGCCCCGCCGGCTCATGAAGCACGCAGGGGATAACGAGCCCTGAGTACATGGAGAGTAGAGATGAAAATTGTCCTGGAGAATCTGACAAAGCGTTATCCGAACCGCAACAAGAAGATCAAGGAAGAGGTTGTCGCGGTCAATAATTTCTGTTTTGAAATTCCCGACGGTAAGCTGATCGGGCTTCTGGGTCCGTCCGGCTGCGGAAAGAGCACGACGCTGAACATGATCTGCGGGCTGGAAAAGCCGACAGAGGGGAAAATCTATTTCGGAGACGACGATGTGACGAACCTTCCCCCGGAAAACAGAGGCGTCGGCAT
>JAEEGL017364510.1_pt1 | contig 12626 bp, 10 predicted proteins | sample 9134231 | NCBI WGS metagenome assembly JAEEGL01 (sample SAMN16246548, study PRJNA631951) | gut metagenome | biome: gut microbiome; feature: rumen; material: fiber-attached | host: Bos | place: Iran: Karaj | collected 2018-10
ACAAGGTGCTAAAACTCTGAAAGTTCACTTTCAAAGAGTTTCAGCACCTTGTATATTCTGCGTAGCAGTAACGCCACCCCCAACATGAGCAAGTAGCGAAGCGGATTGCGAATGCTTGGTCGTGGCGTGTGAACAGTAACATTAGAACCTTTTTTCCCGCGAAACCTTGACAGTTACCAAAAAATCTATATAATTTAATCTGTATGCGAATGAAAACCGCATACATAATTTAATAGGAGGTGTTCCGCAATGCTGTATTTTATTGTCGGAGCTGTATCCTTTGTCATTGCTGCTGTTATATCGGGAATTCTATGCTGGAAGTTCGGAATTGCAGATCATGTGAAGAAGTATGAAAGCAAGATCGGATCTGCGGAGGAGAGAGTTAAACAGATCATAGAAGACGGTATCAAAGCAGCAGAAGAGGCAAAGCGCGAAGCGCTGCTCGACGCCAAGGAAGAGAACCTTAAGGCGAAGAACGAACTCGAAAAAGAGTACAAAGAGCGCAGAGCCGAGTGCCAGCGCGCCGAGAGACGCGTAATGTCAAAGGAAGAAGCAGTTGACAAAAAAGCGGAAGCATTGGAGAAACGGGATCAGAGGATGGCTCAGAAAGAAGCCGAACTGGACAATTTGCGTGCTGAGGTCGCAGCGTCGCACCAGGAGCAGCTTAAAGAGCTTGAAAGGATTTCCGGTCTGACCTCCGACCAGGCTAAGGAATATCTGTTTAAATCGGTAGAGGAAGACGTTAAACATGAAACAGCCGTAATGATCAAGGATCTTGAGTCTCAGGCCAAGGATGAGGCCGAAAAGAGAGCAAGAGACATCATCGTAACGGCGATTCAGCGTTGTGCCGCAGATCATGTGGCAGAATCCACCATATCGGTTGTACAGCTCCCCAACGACGAAATGAAGGGAAGGATTATCGGTCGTGAAGGACGTAATATACGTACCCTCGAAACTATGACGGGCGTTGAGCTCATCATTGACGATACACCCGAAGCGGTTGTGCTTTCGGGCTTCGATCCCATCCGTCGCGAAGTTGCGCGTATAGCCCTTGAAAGATTGATTGCTGACGGGCGTATCCATCCCGCAAGAATTGAGGAGATGGTAGAGAAGGCCCAAAAGGAAGTTGAAACAATGATACGTGAGGAAGGCGAAAATGCTGCTCTGGAGTGCGGCGTTCACGGTCTTCATCCCGAACTCATCAAACTTCTCGGTAGAATGAAATTCCGTACAAGCTACGGACAGAATGCATTAAAGCATTCCATCGAAGTAGCGAACCTTTCCGGACTTTTGGCTTCGGAAGTCGGTGTTGATGTTAAGACCGCAAAACGTGCGGGTCTTCTTCACGACATCGGTAAATCCGTCGATCACGAGCAGGAGGGTACGCATGTACAGCTCGGTGCAGATCTCTGCAGAAAGTACAAGGAGAATGCCACCATCGTCAATGCCGTCGAAGCGCATCACGGCGATGTTGAGCCTCAGTCACTTGTAGCATGGATCGTGCAGGCTGCGGATACTATTTCCGCCGCAAGACCGGGTGCCAGAAGAGAAACCTTGGAGGCATATACCCAGCGACTCAGACAATTGGAAGATATTTCTAACAGCTTCAAAGGAGTTGATAAGTCCTTTGCAATTCAGGCAGGCAGAGAAGTACGTGTTATGGTCATCCCTGAGCAGATCAACGATGACGAAATGGTTCTTCTTGCAAGAGACCTGTCGAAGAAGATTGAAGCTGAGCTTGAATATCCGGGTCAGATAAAGATCAATGTTATCCGCGAATCTCGTGCCATCGAGTACGCGAAATAATGACAAAGCACTAACGACAACGGTTTATCCGTTGTCGTTTTCTTTTTGAACGTCATGCTTTTGCAAGCGACTGCAGCAAAAGCATGATTATGTTACCATTAGAATTTATTATAGAAACCCTATTGCTTTTTTTAATAAAATAGTCTATATTAGGTCGAGTGTTTTATTGTATACAATAAAACATAAAAACATCCATCGGGAGAGATTACCATGTCACTTGAATTATCCAAAAAAGCAATGGAAGTAAAACCCTCATCAACCCTTGCCATCACCGCAAAAGCGAAGAAGCTCAAGGCTGAAGGAAAGGATATCGTCGGTTTCGGAGCGGGAGAGCCCGACTTCGCAACACCCGAGAATATCTGCCTTGCCGCAAAGCGCGCAATTGACGGAGGCTGCACCAAATACACTCCCGCGGCAGGAACTCAGGAACTCAGAGAAGCGATATCAAAGAAATTCAAGAGCTTCAATCACCTTGATTACGCTGCCGATCAGATCGTGGTAAGCAACGGAGGAAAGCATTCCTTAACGAATATATTCGAAGCACTCATAAATCCCGGAGACGAAGTCATCATTCCGGCTCCCTTCTGGCTCAGCTACCCCGAAATGGTGAAGCTCTGCGGAGGCGTTCCGGTATTTGTAAACTGTCCCGCGGAAAGCCATTACAAGATCACGGCTGCTCAGCTGAATGAGGCTATCACCGATAAGACAAAGGCTCTTGTGCTCAATTCCCCCAACAACCCGACCGGTATGATATATACGAGGGAAGAGCTCGAAGCGATAGCGGATGTTGTCGTAAAGAAGGACATCTACGTTATCGCCGATGAGATGTACGAATATCTTGTCTATGACAACAACGAATTTGTTTCGATCGCATCCTTGAACGAGGAGATATACAAGCGCACCATCACCTGCTCGGGTCTTTCCAAGAGCTATTCCATGACAGGCTGGAGAATAGGCTATGCGGGAGCTTCAAAGGAGATTGCGAAGCTCATGAGTTCCATCCAGAGTCATCAGGCTTCAAATCCGAACTCCATCGCTCAGGCTGCGGCAGTCGAAGCACTGAACGGTCCTCAGGATGCCCCTGCAGTAATGAAGGCCGAATTTGACAGAAGAAGAAAGTATATGGTCGACAGGATAAGCAAGATGCCCTATATCACGGCGATCAAGCCTCAGGGTGCATTTTATGTGTTCCTCGACTTCTCCAAGGTCTTCGGTATGTCATATAAGGAGCAGAAGATACAGACCATATCCGACATAGCAAAGATCCTCATTGACGATTTCCTCACAGCCGTAATCCCCTGCACGGACTTCGGCGCGCCTCACAATATCCGCCTTTCATACGCGATCTCGATGGAGGATATCGAGAAGGGGCTGCACCGTATTGAGGATTTCTTAAAAACCTTAAAGTAAATTCATTGATAAAGAGTCACAAATGGGTTAAAATACATAGTGGCTCTTTTTATATTACAAAAAATCAGGAGAATAAAAATGATAGGTATAATCGGAACGGGAAATATGGGCGGCGCTTTGATAGCTGGCGCTGTCAAAACCTTCGGGAAAGAAAACGTGGTATTTTACGACGCCGCGCCGGAAAAAAGACAAAAGATATCGGACGAGTATGATATCCTTGCCTGCAGGGACAATGCGGAACTCGTAAAGATGTGCAAGATAGTTGTCCTTGCCGTAAAGCCCCAGATCATATTCAAGGTCCTTGAAGAGATCAGGCCTTATTTCGGACTTGAAAACAAGACCGTGGTTTCCATAGCTCCCGGCATCACCATAGAAGCTTTGTCAAAAGCGCTTGACAACAAGGCCCAGATCGTACGCATAATGCCGAACACTCCCGCCATGGTATTTGAAGGGATGTCCGCGATCGCTTTTCCCGATGACTTTACCGGTGACAAAGAGAGTGTCCTTAAGCTTTTCGATTCCGTAGGCCGCTCCGTCGTTCTTCCCGAAAGGCTTATGAATGCAGCAGTCGTTGCAAACGGAAGTTCCCCCGCATTTGTATTTATCTTCATCGAAGCGCTTGCGGACGGAGCCGTAAAATACGGAATTCCCAGAGACCTTGCATACGAAATGGCCGCACAGACCGTTTTGGGTTCCGCAAAGCTCATGCTTGAAACACATAAATGTCCCGCGGAATTAAAGGATGCCGTATGTTCTCCCGGAGGAACAACCATCTGCGGTACGGCGGCTTTGGAAGAATATGGCTTGAGAAATGCCGTAATCAAGGGTTGTGATGCCGTATACGAAAGAACAGCGGAACTTGCAAAATAAATTACAGGAAGAAGAAAAAAATGACCAAACCGGAATGCATAGAAAACAAAGAAGTTTATAAAGGAAAGATACTCACATTTTTTAAGAAGAAAATGAAATTCTCAAACGGCAACACCTCCGACTGGGATTTTGTTCACCATAACGGAGCGGCTGCCATAGTTGCTGTGGACGATGACGGCAAACTATTTCTCGTTAAGCAGTACAGACCCGGCTGCGACAGGTTCACGTTAGAGATCCCCGCAGGCTGCTTAAATCCCGGAGAGGACAGAAAGACCGCGGCAATGCGTGAACTTGAAGAAGAGATCGGATATCATTGCGATGACGCCGAGCTCCTTAACAAATATTATCCCGCATCGGCATACGATGATGAGTATATCGAGATCTATCTTGCAAAAGGACTCACAAAGACAAAGCAGAATCTGGATCCCGACGAGGAAGTCGAAGTCCTCAAGATGGATCCCGAAGAAATAGTCAACAAGATCCTTTCCGCCGAGATCTCTGACGGAAAGACGATCGCAGGCGTGCTCACTTATTACACAAAGCTTAAGAGGGAGGTGTCGTCATGTCGAAGACATGACATATCATACACCGACCGATAGGGCAGGATTGCGAAGCAATCGTGCCAATACATATTATACAAGTGAGGTAGACTTATGAGAATGTACGACCTTATCACAAAAAAGAAACACGGTGAAGAGCTCACTAAAGAAGAGATCGATTTCATCGTGAGCGGCTTCACAAAGGGCGACATCCCGGACTATCAGATGTCTGCATTTCTTATGGCCGTATGGTTTAAGGGAATGAACATCCGCGAGACCATAGACCTTACCCAGTCGATGATCGACTCCGGCGACCGTCTCGACCTTTCCGCGATCAAGGGCCTTAAGGCAGATAAGCACTCCACGGGCGGCGTGGGAGACAAGACCTCGCTCATAGTAGGACCCATGGTCGCAAGCCTCGGAGTTCCCGTTGCAAAGATGAGCGGACGCGGTCTCGGACACACAGGCGGCACCATAGACAAGCTCGAAAGCTTCAAGGGCTTCAATGTAGCCCTCACAGACGAACAGTTCATAAATAACGTAAACAAGATCGGCATAGCCCTTATCGGACAGACTGCGGATCTTTGCCCCGCTGACAAGAAGATGTACGCCCTTCGCGATGTTACGGCGACCGTCGACAACATTTCCCTTATCGCATCGAGCATAATGTCAAAGAAGCTCGCAGCCGGCTCCGATGCCATCATCCTTGATGTAAAGGCCGGAAGCGGCGCATTTATGAAGACCTTCGAGGACGCAAAGGCACTTGCCGAGATCATGGTGCAGATAGGCACAGGTGTCGGAAAGAAGACATATGCAGTGATCTCCGATATGTCACAGCCTCTCGGAAACTGCGTCGGAAACTCGCTTGAAGCATACGAAGCGATAGAAGCCTTAAAGGGCAACGGCCCCGCAGACCTTATGGAAGCCTGCTACACCCTCGGCGCATATATGCTGATCGGCGTCGGAAAGGCAAAGGATGAGAACGAAGCCGTAAAGATGCTTGAAGAAACCATCAAGTCCGGTTCCGCACTCGCAAAATTCAAGGAATTCATTGCAGCCCAGGGCGGCGACACATCCTGCATAGATAATTATGAGAGATTCCCGAGAACGGAATTCAAGGAAGACATAATCGCAACAGAAGACGGCTATGTATCCGATATCCTGACCGACGAAGTCGGAATGACGAGCCTCATCCTCGGCGGCGGCAGAGAGACCAAAGACAGCATTATCGACCTTTCCGTAGGCTTAAAGATCAGAAAGAAGATCGGAGACTTCGTTTCCAAGGGCGAGACCTTTGTGACTCTCTACGCGAACGACATAGAGAAGCTCCGCGCAGCATCCGCACGTATCCGCGGCGCATACAAATTCTCATCGCAGAAGGTCGAGCCTCCGAAGCACGTGCTCGCAATAGTTACATCCGAAGGCATAAAAACAATGTAATCACACACCGGAGAATCTTATGGCTATTCAAAAGAAAAGACTCGGCGAGATCCTTATCGACGCCGGCTGTCTTACGGAAGACAAACTGAATGAAGCGCTGAGACTTCAAAAGAACGAGGGAGAGCGTCTCGGACGTATCCTCATAAACCACGGCTTCGTTTCCGAAAAGGAGATGCTTGACGCTCTTCACACGCAGATGGGCTTTTCCATCGTGGATCCCGAGCTCATAGACATCCCCGAAAAGATAATACAGATGATCCCGTACACGCTTGTAAAGCGCTACAACGCGATCCCCGTAAAGCTTGAAAACGGATATCTGACCGTAGTTATGGAAGATCCGCTCAACTTCGTCGCTATCGAAGATATCCATGTTGCAACGCAGTGCGAGATCATCCCGGTAATATCCAGCTACCGAAGCATCATAAACACTGCCGGCAGACTCTACGGTAAGCGTTCAGCCGACAAGGCCGTACAGGACATAAAGAACGAGTACAATACAGAGAACACCCGTGACACTTCGGCCATAGAGCGTGATGCCGCGATCGACAACGCGCCTATTGTCCGCCTCATAAATTCCGTTATCGATGTAGCCATCACGGACGGCGCGAGTGATATACACATCGAGCCGATGATAGCGGGCGTAAGGATCCGTTACAGACTTGACGGTAAGCTAAAGATCATACGTGATGTCCCGAAGGACGCATTGAGCGCCATAATCACAAGAATTAAGATCCTTTCGGATCTCGACATAGCAGAGAGAAGGCTTCCTCAGGACGGCCGTTTCGATTACAAATTCAGAGACAACGTATACAACATCCGTGTGTCTATACTTCCGACCACAAACGGCGAGAAAGCGGTCCTTCGTATCCTTGACAAATACAATTTCAGGATAAGGAAGGAATTCCTCGGTTTCACAAAGGAGAATTTCGAAAAGTTTGAAAAACTCATCGCTTCACCCAACGGCCTCGTGCTTGTAACAGGTCCCACGGGTACAGGTAAGTCCACGACGCTGTACGCAATGCTTTCGGAACTCAATAAGACCACCGAAAACATCATAACAGTAGAGGACCCCGTAGAATACGTGCTTGAGGGCATATCGCAGGTGCAGGTGAACCCGCAGATCGGTCTTGATTTCGCAGAGGCGCTCCGCACCTTCTTAAGACAGGACCCGGATGTTATAATGGTCGGCGAGATCCGAGACGCGGAGACCGCAGACATAGCCATCCGTTCCGCCATCACAGGTCACCTCGTACTTTCCACGATGCATACGAATGATGCCGTTTCATCCATAGCAAGACTTGAGGAAATGGGTGTCGCTCCTTACATCCTCGCGGTTTCCCTTATGGGCGTCATTTCACAGCGACTTGTTCGTAAACTCTGCCCCGACTGCTCGAAGGAATATGATGTTCCCGAATACGAGCTTAAGTTCCTGGGCCTTAAGGGACCTAAGAAATTCAAGATGGCCTGCGGCTGCTCGAAGTGCAACGGCATAGGCTACAAGGGTAGAATGGCAGTTCACGAGATACTTATGGTGGATTCCGAGATCAGGAATAAGATATCTAAGGGCGCCGACAACGAAGAGATCGCGGCTCTTGCTTCCGCCCACGGTATGACGACCTTAAGGGAGGAATGCATAAAGCTTCTCGAGCAGGGCTTGACCAGCTTCGAAGAAGTAAGCTACATAACAGTAGCATCAAGTCTTTCATAGATCAGGGTAAAAGAATGAAGTATATAGATGAAGTCTTAAACAATGTTGCAAATGAAGAAGGCGTGTCCGACGTTCATGTAACCGTTGGCGTGCCCATCGTCTTAAGAAAACACGGCGAGCTTGTCTACTACGACGACAAGAAGCTCCTTCCCGATGACACGAGAGAGATAGCGAAGAGCATAATGTCCGAGATCCAGTACAAGGAATACGAGGAGCGCGGCGAACTCGACTTCTCATATTCGGTTCCGGGCAGCCAGCGTTTCAGGGTGAACGCATATCATCAGCGTAACACCTGCTGTGTAGCGCTCAGAAGCATATCCGCACAGGTTCCGCCTATAGAGAAGCTGGGACTTCCGCCCATCATATCGGAGCTTGCAAACAAAAACTCCGGCTTGGTGCTTGTCACGGGGCCCACGGGTTCCGGTAAATCGACAACGCTTGCGAGCATCGTCGATATGATCAACAACACAAAGAAAAAGCATATAATCACTCTTGAAGACCCTATCGAATATCTCTTCAGGCACAATATGTCGATAGTAAACCAGCGAGAGATAGGAAGCGATACAAGAAGCTTTGCAAACGCGCTCCGTGCATGCCTCCGTCAGGACCCTGATGTTATTCTCGTAGGAGAAATGCGAGACTTTGAGACGATATCCATCGCTCTCACCGCTGCGGAAACAGGCCATCTTGTGCTTTCAACCTTACATACCATAGGAGCGGCGGCTACAATCGACCGTATCGTAGATATCTTCCCGCCCAACCAGCAGGCACAGATCAAGGTACAGCTTGCGAGCACACTGCAGGCCGTGATCTCACAGCAGCTCTTAAAGCGCTGCGACAAGCCCGGCCGTGTAGTTGCGACAGAGGTAATGGTCGTAAACAACGCCATCAGGAATATGATAAGAGAAGGCAAAAACCATCTGATAAACAACTCGATCAAGACCGGAGCCATGAACGGAATGATGCTGATGGACGACAGCCTTATGAAGCTGTACAAGAACGGAAAGATAACACAGCAGCAATTGCTTGAGTTCTGCGTTGACAGATCCAATATTGCGATAATGTAACCCCTTTAACACACAAAGTAGACTGATATGCCAAAGTATTCATACAAAGGAAAAAATCTATACGGCGATCTGACAGAAGGCGTCTATGAATCCCCGACCGAACAGGGCGTTGTGGACATGCTTAAGAGCAGGAATTATTACGCTCTTGAGATAAAGCCGATAATCGAGAGAAAGGACCTCTTTGATTTCGAGGGAAACCGCAAAATTCCTGTAAAGGAATTGATGCTTTTCTGCAAGCACTTTTCGGTCATATTAAAAGCCGGCATCCCCGTTCTTCACGCTCTTTCGATGGTAAACAGCCAGACAGAGAACAAGTCGATGAAGAACATCATACAGAGCATAATGAAGGACATACAGATGGGATCCAGCCTTACCCAGGCCGTAAGGAATGTCGGTGACAAGCTTCCCGTCCTTATGATCTATATGATAGAAGCGGGAGAAGCATCCGGTACACTGGACAAGTCCCTTGACGCCCTTCACGATCATTTTGAAAAGAGCTACGAGACCTCGAACAAGATCAAATCGGCGCTCAGATACCCGATCATCGTATCGATCGTTGCTGTCGCTGTCACAATTTTCTTGATGATTGTTGTTGTTCCGACATTTATAAGGATATTTCAGGAAAACGGAGGAGATCTGCCGCTACCGACAAAAATACTGATAGCCATATCAAATTTCTTTATAAAATACAGTTTTATTACTGCGCTTGTGATAGCGGCCTTGTTCATTCTTTTCAAGTTCTATTCCTTCACCGTGAACGGAGCGCTGAGAATTGCCGAGCTGAAGTTAAAGCTTCCCGTTATCGGAGAATATACAAAGAGAAATGTTTCGGCTAGGTTTGCAAGAACGATGTCAACCTTGCTGGTTTCCGGCGTTGGCATCACCGAGAGCATGGACATCACATCCAGGATAGTCGAAAACCGCTATGTCGAAGAAGCTTTGCAGGATGTAAGACGACAGATGGTAGCAGGAAAGGGTATATACGGTCCGTTAAAAGAAAGCAAATGCTTTCCCGAAATGCTTGAGAATATGATACTGATGGGAGAGGAAGCAGGTAATCTCGAAGCGATGCTGGAAAACGCCGCAGGCATATACGAAGAGGAGATAAACACAGGCACCCAGAAGATCACAGATATGATACAGCCTATGATCATCATCTTCCTGGGTGGTATGGTAGGTTTTATCATACTGGCGGTTGCCATGCCTCTGTTCTCGCTTTACTAATTTTTTAGTAAATGAACACAAAAAATTTAGTTTTTACTATTTCTTTTTTAGGTAAATATGTTATAATATTTCAATTGTGGGGTGTGAAACCTCTAACAAAATTCAAGAAATAATAAAACATTAATGGAGGAAAAGAAAAAATGAAAAAGTTTTTCAAAAACAACAAGGGCTTCACGCTCATCGAACTGCTCGTAGTTATCGCTATCCTTGCAGTTCTTGCAACACTTTATATTCCGAGAATTATTAACAGTACGGCTGATGCGAAGAGAACTGTAGCAATTTCTAATGCAAGAACTCTTGCTTCTGAAATCTATATGAATAATGCTACAAATACAACCAAAATCGGAACTTCCGGCACCCAAATAAAGAATTTAAGCGATGGCGATGTACCTAATCTTAGTGATGCTGATTTAACTGCTCTTAAATCAAAAACTCAGTATGAAACTTTTCATGTTATTATAGAAAGTGATCTTACTTCAAGTGGTATGCTTAATGGCCGGGATTTTCCTTCAGCTGCATATGTTATTATTGTAGTTGATAATGATGGCAATTGTATTGTATTAAACCCTAATGGAAATAATATAAGTGTTACACCTACACCTGCATCATAATTCGATTATTCTCGCCTCTCTCAAATGAGAGAGGCATTTTTTTTGAGCATTTTATGAAAATTTTTAGGTAATATCATTTGACTTTCATCCCATAAATAGATATTATGTAGTGTGAGGTAACTATATGTGGTATTTGGATGAAGAGACAATAACAATATTGAGGATAAGTGCCGTGATCATGGGAATGGTTTTCGGCTCGTTTTTGAACGTCGTTATTTATCGTATCCCAAGGCACGAATCGATTGTTTTTCCGCCTTCACATTGCCCGGTTTGCAATGACCATATCAAATGGTATGACAATATTCCTGTACTCAGCTACATAATCCTCAGGGGCCGTTGCCGTAACTGCAAGGCGCGGATCTCGGTACGTTACCCGATCATCGAAGCTTTGAACGGACTGCTCTGGCTCCTTAACTTAAACTATTCGAAGGATCCCCTTCAATGCCTTTTCGGCTTTGCGTTTATATCTCTTCTTATCGTTATATCCGCAGTAGACCTGGATAGGATGGAGATACCGGATGTATTTAACTGCATCATCTTCGGACTTGCGGTCGTGAAGCTGATCATTGTTTTGCTCTTAAACAGAGGATCCCTTTATCCTCTTGCCGATTTCGGCCTCGGAGCATTGTCAGGCAGCCTTTTGCTTTTCGGTCTGTATTATCTGCTCTTAAAGCTCACCGGAAAAGAAGGACTCGGAGGAGGAGATGTAAAGCTCGCTCTTGCGGCGGGAGCCTTCCTCGGCTGGAAGCAGGTACTTTTCGGTATCGGAGTCTCAGCCTATATCGGATTGATAGTTATACTTATATCAGCCGCAATCACGAAAAAAAGCCTTAAGAAAGCATTTCCTTTCGGCCCCTTCCTCTCGGGAGGTTTTCTGATCTCTTATCTGTTTTTTGACAGTATATTTGAGTGGTATATAAACAAGTTTTTTTAAGCTATGAAAAAAGCCATTGATCTCGTAAAAAACAATAACCGCGGTATGAGCCTTCTCATTATGTTAATGATGATTGCCGTGTTTTCCGTGTTTATAATCGGGACCTATGGCATTTTAAACAGACACATAATCCGCACGACTTATTCCGAAGACGAGCAGGGCGCTTATTATGCGGCCGAAAGCGTATTAAAGCTTTCCTCCACACAGATAGACAGGCTCGCATATGATATTTCAAACGAATACAACGAAAGAGAGCAGGTCCTCACCAAAGCGCAGTTCATCACAGAGCTCGACGCAAGAGTGGCAAGCAACCAGGATATATTTTTATCCGCTGTGCAGGATGAATTCTCGGAGTACCATGTGGACAGCGTTTATGTTGTTCCAAATCCGACCGAATCCGCAAAATATACAAGGCTCTATGATATCACCGCCTATATTTCAAACGACCGACAGGTTGATAAGAAGGTCACCGGCACCTACGGTGTTCTTTATCTCACAGAGAGCAGCTCATCCGAGTCCACAAGCGTAATGATAATCAACGAGAGTACACCCATGCTCACGGCACTTGAAAATGTAACCGCTGACGCATCCTGTTCCCTTAACGGAAATGCAATACTTAAAGGCACGTTTACCTATCCCGGGCATTATGATGCGGCTACCGATCCGGTACATTTTTTCTTCAAGGATAGCAATGGCAATATCCTGAGGAAATATGATGTCGATACTTCATCACTTGTCAGAAATAACGTAAAGATCCCTACGATCCCTGATCCTCCGTATTCGGGAAATCCGAATAATATCGAATTTCCTGACGCCATAGGACCCAAACCGGTAGATGGCGATATCAATTCAGCCAACACTCGGACAGTGAATATCCCTTTTCTTGGAAGACGCTATTATCCGGAAGATACAATATACAGAAAAGACTATGTGGTTTACGGGACCAAGTTCCTTGCAACAAGCCGCAGTCTGACAATAAATGCAAATGAGGATGATTGTTATATCATAGCGGACAGT
>JAEEGL011013707.1_pt1 | contig 12625 bp, 6 predicted proteins | sample 9134231 | NCBI WGS metagenome assembly JAEEGL01 (sample SAMN16246548, study PRJNA631951) | gut metagenome | biome: gut microbiome; feature: rumen; material: fiber-attached | host: Bos | place: Iran: Karaj | collected 2018-10
CTCTGGTGCGTTTGGCCCTCGTGGGGTATACCAATGTAGGGAAAAGCACTTTGATGAATTTATTGGCCAAATCTGACGTGTTTGCGGAGAACAAGCTTTTTGCCACGCTGGACACCACCGTCAGAAAGGTCGTCATTGAGAACGTGCCCTTCCTCCTGAGCGACACCGTAGGATTCATCCGCAAGCTGCCCACGCAGCTGGTGGAGGCCTTCAAGAGCACCCTGGACGAGGTGAGGGAGGCCGATGTGCTGGTGCACGTGGTAGACATCTCCCATCCGGGCTTCGAAGAACAGATGGAGGTGGTGGAAAGGACCCTTCAGGAGATTGGCGCGGCCAACAAGCCCGTATACGTGGTCTTCAACAAGGTGGATGCATACACCTACGAGCCCTATGACGAGTTCTCCCTCACCCCCAAACAGCCCGTGAACCGTACGCTGGAAGAGCTCAAGAACAGCTGGATTGCCGAAGAGAAGACACCCTGTATCTTCATATCGGCCCGCGAGAAAATCGGCATAGAAAAACTCCGCAACGACCTGTACAAGATCGTTGCGGAGATTCACGCGGGAAGATATCCCTTCAATAATTTCCTTTGGTAGGCTAGAAGGCGTAACCAAGGCCCACGCAGAGGGTGTTGCCCACGACGGCGTTACCCAGCAGGTAACTCACGTCCAGGTGCACGCCGAAGAACTTTCCGCCCAGGCCCACGGAGGCATAGGTGGGAAGCGGGGATTTGCCGGTTCCCAGGTGGAAACCGCCGCGCACGAACACGATGTCGTTCCAATCGTACTGCACGCCCAGGGCGGCTCCCAGGCCGCCGGTGAAGAAGACATCGGCATCGGCCGCTACAAGAAGGCCGCTGGTGCCGAATTTGGCGTTGTAACCCAAGCCCAGTTTGCCAGAGGTAGGGAGGCCGTAAGAGGTTTCTCCGGACTTGACGGGCATACCCAGCGAAGCCACGCCGGCCGTGGCATAGAAGCCCTTCATCGTAAAGAGAACGAAGGCGTCCCCGGCCACGGTGCTATAGCTGGCACCGGCGGCAATGGTAGACTGGGCATATTTCACATTGACACCGATGGACAGGAAGTCCGTGATGGCAAAGCCGAATCCGGCGCCCACCAGAAGGTCTGACGGGGCAAAACTGCCGGATTTCTTGCCGTTTACATCCGTGAGGGTATATTCCTGGCCGTTCTGATAGGCCCCGATGACATTGAGGCCTATGCGTTTGCCGATACGGATTCCTCCCATCAGGTTGAGGTTGGTGCTCTTGATTCCTTCCGGAGCCCAGCCCTGGTAGGAAAAGGCCACATCCGAGCCGCGGAAAGGAACCGCTGCGGGGTTATACAGGGGAGAGAGGGCTTCTGCTCCACCCATAGCCGATGTAATGGCGCTGCGGTCTATCCGCAGAAAAGGCAGGGCTGCAGACTCCTGTGCCAGGAGCGAAACCGGCAGCAAAGCCGCCACCAAAGAGGCAAGTATAATCTTTTTCATAGTCTTTTACTTTTTGACGACGGTTTGCTTATAAACATTTCCGCTGTAAGTCACAATCACGGAATAGAGGCCGGGGGCGGCTTTGGAAAGATCCACAACGGCGGGCTCGAAGGCGCTGGCGTTGGCGGTTGTTTCAAACACCACTCCGCCGGTAGCGGAAACCACCTTGATTTCCATACTTACGGGCGATTCCTCACTGTTGGTAATCTGAACGGTGTTGTTGGCCGAATTCATACTTACAGTAACCGGCATATCGGAGGTGCGTACAGCCACTTTAAACTCTGCGCTGACGGACTTTCCAAGAGGATCCTTGGCCGTTACCGTAACGGTGGCAAGGCCCACGGAAATGGCCGTTCCTGTGAGTTTTCCGTTGTTGGCCGTAACGTGGACGGAAGACTCGGAAGTATTGCTCACAGTATAGGTGATGGTATCCTCGTCTTCATCCGCGAAATAATCCGAAAGAACCAGGGAGAAGGAGGCACCGGCGGCGGTGAGAATCTCGTTGTCAAACGATTTCTTCAGCACGGGAGCGCGGTTCTCCAGGATGGTATATTTCACCTCAGCCTGGTCCGATGCACCGTAAGCATCCGTCACCACTATCTTGGACGTATACGTACCCGCCTGGGCCTTGGGACCGTCGATCTGGAGGATAAAGGTGCCGCCCGGGTTGGCGCGCCAGGATTCGGCGGTAGATCCCGCCGTGTGCTCTGCTGTGAAACTATGCCCATCCGGATCCACAACCTTGAAAGTGATGGTACGGGTTTCAGAAGCTTTGACGCGTACGTTAGTAATATCTACATCCGTAGTAATTTTCGGAGGATTGTTCTTATCCGTTTTGGCAGAAACAGTACTGGATGCTTCTGAATAGACCAGATTGCCGTTAAATGCATAAATCTTGGCATAGTAAGTGGTCTCAAAGGCCAGGTCTTTCAGTTCCAGGGATACGGAAGAACCCACCTTTTCCGAAGAGACACGGAAAGTTTCATATTTCACCTTTTCGCTCATCTCTGTGGGGGTTGCGGCGGTCAAATCCTCTTGGGAGGTGCTGTAAAGCAAGGAAAAACCGGCGGCAGGGATGCCATCGTGACCCGTTACCTTCCAGGACGCGGTAATGGTGTTGGACTGGGCCGAAAGGGCCAGGGTAGTTACCTTGGCCGGAGGAGTCATATCTCCGTAATTGACAGCATTCCAGGCATCCACCAGTGGACCTATCTTCTGGCCGCTGAGGCTTATCCGGCTGCTGGTTCCCTTAAGCAGTTTTTCAACAAGTACCTCGCGGGAAAAACCCTGGCCACCGCAGGCGGCCACCACCAGGGCGGCTACTCCGGATACGTGAGGGCAGGCCATAGAAGTTCCCTGCAAATAACCGTAACCATTATCAGGAACAGTGCTCAAAACCTCCCCCTTGGCGCCGAAGCTGCTGGCGTTTCCACCAGGGGCGGCAATATCTACCCAATCTCCATAATTGGAATAATCGGTAATTCTTCCATTGGGGCCGATGGCACCCACAGCCACGGCTACAGGATAGCAGGCCGGAACACCATATTCCGTTCCGTCATTACCGGAAGAGAACAGACAAAGGCCACCGGCCATAGGACCCACCTGCTTGCCGTTTTTGTCCAAACCCGCATTGTTGGTGAAATAATCTATGGCGTCCTTCATAGAGTCCTTGTAAGCACCCTCATTGGGCTTCAGGTAGAACTCATAATCTGCCTTGGCTTCTTCTGTCTTGTAATTTCCTTTATCGTCCGTGTACTTGTAACCCCAGCTGTTGTTGGCAATCACGGCACCGTGGTCTGCCGCCCACACAAGAGCCTGCTCGTGACCGGCACCGCCTTTGCCATCTGCAGCAAACACCTGGCACGAAATAAGGGTGGTTCCCTTGACTCCGGCGGCATAATCTCCTCCTGCGAGGCCAGAAACACCTATTCCGTTGTTGTTGATGGCTGCAATAGTACCACCTACGTGCGTTCCGTGGGTTCCCGGTTCTATATTGGCAGAGCCCTTTACGAAATTATAACTGTCGGCCAGGTTCACGTGGCCTTTCAGGTCTTCGTGAGAATAATCCACACCTGCATCAATAACGGCTACCACCACACTAGGATCACCGGTAGTAACGTTATTCCAGACGGGAAGGACATTCACATCGGCTCCTTCTACATAACCGCCGGAGGTTCCATCATTCAGATAATGCCACTGGCTGGGATAATGAGGATCGTTAAAGATGGGTGTACTCTTTATTTCCACCTGACGGCGGGGACGGGCGGCCTCAACGCCGGGAACATCCGCCAGGGTAGAAGAGGCTTTAGTGGCAGAATAATCTGCCTTGTAGCTCACTACATACCACTTGTGCAGACCCGCGGCGCGGTGGCGGGCCTCAAACTCTCCGGCATCGGGGAAAAGACGCTCCATGGACACCACCTGCATCTGCTCCAGGGCAGAATTGAATCCGGCGGCCTTGGTGGCCATACTGCCGGCAGCGAGGGAAGCCTCCAGCTCTTCGGCCAGGGCATCTTCCAAATACAAATTCACTTGCTGAATCTGGGGCTGTACCGCCTCTGCCGCAGGGGCTTGCTCCTGCGGGAGGGCTGCATCTTCCGTCACTCTCTGACAGGCAATAGCCAAAATGGCTACCAGAGCCAGCATTTCAAATAATCTTTTCATACAAAAAAGTATTAGATTCAATGGTTGAGGGGGTCTAAGATAGCTATTTTTTTTGAAAAAACAATTACGGCCGGCCCCGGGAAGGGGCTGGCCGTAAGATAAAGAGATTCCCTATTGATTATTTGTTACGGATCTGGGCGAGGGTCTCGCGATCTATCCGCTTGGGATTCATAGGGTTATAACCGTGTCTGGACACCAGGCCGTCAACCGCGGTGGGGTTGGGTTCCGGTTCCGGTTCTACGTAAGGAACCAGAGTTTCACCCCTGAGCCAGGTATAAACATCGGAAAGATAGTCTACTACGTTACCGCTACGGTCGATGGTGCAGTACTTCGTTGCAATGTAAGCCTTGAAAGAGTTGTCCATACCAGGAGTAATGTAACCGTTGCCGTCAGCACCGAACATCACCGTAGCAAGAGGTGTATTCAGAGAAGCGATGGAAGGAGTTCCGTCGGCATATACGCCCAGCAGGACATCGGCATACAGATTTTCATCTTCTCCCTGATACCAAAGGTTCTTCAGCCCATAGTACTGGGAATTGGAGTACATCTCGAGAGCTCCGCTGTCCTCATTGATGAGACCAAGGGCGGTAAGCTTCTTGGAAGGAATAACCAGACCTTCCAGACCATCGATGGAGTATGCTTCGTTCTGGAAAGCAGTGTTGATGGAGATAACAACGGGTTCTTCATCTTCATTGGTGGACCCAATCACCCACTTACCCAGCCAGGCAGCATACTCGGGAGTGTCATCCACAACCTCGAATTCTGCAACGGCAAATTCTCCGGTAACAGTGCAGCCTTCATCGATACCGATAATCCATACTCTGTACTTTCCTGCCGCTCTATTCTTTGCGGCGAAATAAAGGCTCTGCGAAGAATCCTTGACAACTCCAGCACGGACGAGAACAGACATAGGATAGGACTTATATTTGGAGATATAGGCACTTTCATCGGCAATAAACACCGGGAAAACGAAGTTATTGGAAAGATCCTCATCCCAGACATCCTCTGTAGTAACATAGTAATCGTAGTACGGGGAAGTTAAACCGCTCTGGAAGAAGACTTCAGAAGATACGCCTTCATAGTACTCCTTATCAACATACTCGAGCGTCACATCACTGCTAGCATTGACGGGAAGAATGAAGTCTATACCACTGTAAGTGGGCTTGTCCAGGAACTCGAAGGGGCCCTCGCTGACGCCGGTGATAACAACACCCACATACCAGAAGCCTGTGGCATCCAGGGCATCCAGGTCTACAGAAATAGTTCCGGTAGCCTCCGTCTCACCTGCCTTAACAACCACCTTCTTGTCCATCTCAATGGCATACAGCGGAACAAAGCCGGTAGAAGCTGCAGCGTAATAATCGAGCGTTACTTCGCAATCTGTTTCGCTGAACATATCCAGGGATACGGTGAATGATCCCTCACCATACTCATCCAGATAATCACCAAAAGCAACGGTTGCAACAGACTCTCCGACAAGGAGAACGATGTTGGCTTTGTTGGAAGAAGAAACGTTGGCTCCGTTGGCTCCAGTCACCAAAACCTGGGTTTCATATTTTCCCTTCTCGAAAGTGGAGGCATCTACGGAAATTGTAGTGGTAGCCTCTTTCTGACCAGCGGGAATAGTGATGGTTCCAAGGGTGATGAATTCCTCAGGAATAGGAGTGGTGAAGGTTTGGGCAACCTTGTCACTGGTGGTAAGATTCACCGTAACATCTTTCTTGGCCTCCGTATTAAGGCTGGCCGTAATGGTTGCACTACCTGAAACAAACAACTTGTCTGCGCTAATGGAAACCAGTACAGGAGTTTCAATCTTGTCGTCCTGATCTACAACCTTTTGGCAGGAAATCACGGACAAACCGGCAACCAGTGCTATAAGAGCAAATTGGAAAATATTCTTTTTCATAATCTTACTCTTTTACTTGGTTAAAACAGTATTTCCATAATTATCAGTGAAGTAGTATCCTGCATATTGACCCTCCAGAATACGAGGAGTCCAAGGACCAATAACAATTCCGGAAGAATTGGCGACGCCAAATGCATACTCCATATTATAGTCTCCGGGGATACCACCGCAAATGTAGAGCGGACCATGTTGAGAATGAACATAAACAATCTGTCCCACAGGAATGGTAATGGAAGCCGTATTCTCTTCCACGTTAAACTCAACCGTTGCCTCAATGGTTTTTCCACCTTCCCAAAGGTTGGTGATGGTCATTGTGTTCTCACCAGTTTGTGCAATGCTCAACTTATAGTTGGCAATGCCAAAGTCATTGGCTTTCCATTCACCAACGAGGTAATCCCAGTTCACAACAACGTCATTGTCCTGAATCTCAACATTGGCAGCATAAATACCGCCGATGTCGGTGATGTCTCCGCTAACGCTGGTAAGTTCCACGGAGAAATTCAGGGCGCCGGTCAGTTCGCCGGGATGATCAACGACGGAAACCGTAATATATTCGGTACCGGAGCCATTGAAATTAAGGACACCACTGGCAGGTTCAACGTTATAATCCTGGCCCTGAACGGCGGTTCCATCAATTACCTTGAAGTATACAGAGCCGGAAAGATTGGAATTGTTGTAGGAAGAAACCGGAATACGGAACTCTCCAACATCCTCCTTAACGGCATAGGTGGTCTCTTCAACGATCACATAGCTGGTGGTCTTGAAGCCATATTTGTGCGTGCAGGAGAACAGGGCAGCTGCACAGGCCGTAGCTAAAAGAATATTAATAAATCTTTTCATGGTCTTTCATTTTTATGATGCTAAGACTTCACTTCCAATCAATAACCAGCGTTCTGAACAAGGTTCGGGTTGGTCTGGATGTCATTGGTAGGAATGGGCCAGTTGAGGTGGTAGTCCGAAGCGTCAACACTCTTATACTGATAGCTTTCGCCATCCATAATGAGATTCTTGGCTGCTTCCTGGGCGGTACGGGTGCTGTAGCCATTGCCAAAGCGCTTGATGGTGATCAGACGCTGGCCTTCGCCGATGGTCTCCTTGAACCACTCGTCGTACAGAATCGATTCCGTAATGGCCGGAGAAGGAGTGGCACCACGCTTGGACTGAAGGGCATTCAGAATATCCTTGGCAGCATCTTTGCTACCAGCGCGGAAGCTGGCCTCTGCCGCAATCAGATACATTTCACCAATCATAATGGGTTTAACCTTCTGACGGGCATTCAGAACAGCACTGCTGGTGAGTTCCGGGTTACCCAGATACTTGGTGAAAATGGTTACCTCATAGTGGAAATCGTTGATGATGTAGGTCGGGTAGGTTTCACCGGTAAGGTTGTTCTTACCATCGATGGTGAACCAGCAGGCCAGACGGAGATCGTCCTCATCGTACAGATCCAACAGCTTCTTGGAAGGGAAGAAATAAGGCTTGTTGAAGTAACGGCCGTTTTCATTATCCTTCACATCGCTCTTGGAAGAACCCATGAAAGTATAAACATCGTTGGTTCCGGAACCATTCTCCGTCTTGCTGGCATACAGCTGCATAACAGCCTCGGTACCGGCATCATTCAGGTACTCGTTCTGGAATTCCTTAACGGAGGAAGAAAGGGCATAACCAGCCGTGGAATTGATAACTTCATTAGCCTTGGCTGCGGCGTTGGAGAAATCCCTTATATCCAGATAATAGCGGGCATAAAGGGCGTTCACAGCGTCGATGGTAACCTTCTGGGAAGCCTTGGCACCGGCAACACCGGCCAGGTTCACAGCGGCGGAATCCAGGTCTTTCTTAATCTGGTCATACACTTCCTGTACGGTAGCACGGGACGGCTTTTCGTTCTGGTCATAAACCAGCACCAGCGGAACACCGGAATTCTCTACAGTGGCAGAATTGGAACCGTATGCAGGAGCAAAGTGACGGATCAGATCCAGATAGGCCGATGCGCGGAAGAAATAGGCGGCACCTTTCACCTTCTGGGCCTGAGGGCCAAGACCCTTGTACTCTTCGGGGAGTTTCTCGACACCCTTGATGAACACATTGTAGTTCTTGATGGCGCTGTAACGGTTGGCCCAGAAATCGCGGATATTGTATTCACCGGGATTCATATCGGAGTCTACACGGTGTACGCCACCATAGTTGTTACCGAAGTCTGCGGAGGCGTTGAAACCATCGGCCATCACTTCCTCGGTAATAGCATTACTTCCGTAGAAACCGCTACGGTAAGAGGTATACAGACCATTCTCCAGATAGCCCAGTTCGGTTGCATTGTGGAACAGGGCGCCTTCTTCATCATAAGAAACGCTACCGTTAGGGAACAAGTCCAGGTTGCAGGAGCTTACGAGAACAACAGCGGAGAAAGCAGCAATGATATAGTTGATTGTCTTTTTCATAATCTCAATTATTTAATAATCAACCGTAATTAGAACTGGAGCTGGATACCGCCCAGGAACTGCTTGGAGTTACCGGGAAGACCGAGCGTCAGGTTGGAGTTAACCTCAGGATCGATACCTTCGTACTTGGTGAAGGTGAGGAGGTTACGACCCGTGAAAGAAAGGGTGATACCCTTGACGACTTTCTGCCAGTTGAGGATGGAGGCAGGGAGGGTATAGGAGACAACCAGGGACTTCAGACGCAGGAAAGAAGCATCCTGAAGGAGGTGGGAGTCAAACTGCATGGTGTAACCATCGGCCCAGTTCGGATACTTGGCGTTGGTGTGGGTAGGAGTCCAGAAGTCCGTGACGTCCTTGGACTGGTTGTAACCGAAGAAGCTGTTCGGGTTGCCCACGAAGTAACCATCGTTGTTGATCAGGTACTTGCCCAGCATATAGGTGAAGTCTGCACGGATGGAGAGGCCCTTCCAGCCACCGGCGATACCGAAACCACCATTGATGGGGTTGTAACGGGCGATACCGGTATTCTGCATCAGGAGATCTTCGTTGAAGTTCTTGGTGGTGGCGTTGGGATCCTTGCGGGTGCGGGTGATGTCAATCAGGTCCGTATTGGGAGCACCGGCAGCAACGGATTCCATATATTCCTCATAACCGTAAGGCATATACCAAGTGGGAGCACCGTCTTCGGGATCCACACCGGCCCACAGAGGATAGTAGAAGGAAACAGGCTGGCCCACCACATAAGTGATACCGGTAGAAGCCACCGTCCACTTGTCCAGACCGTTGAACAGTTCGGTAACCGTCTGTTTGTTGTAGTTGAACGTAGCGTTCACATTGAGGAAGGCATCACGGGTCTTGATGATATCCAGACCCAGGGTGATATCCACACCGGAGTTGCTCAGGGTGCCCACGTTGGACGTCTGCTCGGAGAAGCCGGCGGTGTAAGGATAAGGCACATCCATAAGCATATTGGAAGTATTTCTCTTATAGTATTCTACTTCCAGGTTGAGACGGTCGAAGAAGCGGCCGCGGATACCCACGGTGAACAGACCCTGCTTCTCCCAGGACAGGGAGTTATTGGAAGGCTGGGCAAGGGCCCAGGCCTGACCGGTAGCATAGTCCGTGGTCTTGCCGATGAGGCCCAGGTGACCATAGTTGCCGATGGCAGCGTTACCCTGGGTACCATAGCTCACCTTGAGGTCCAGATCGTTGATCCAGGACACATTCTTCATAAACTTCTCATTACCAATCTTCCACATGGCACCCACAGACCAGAAGATGGCGTTGCGGTTGTTCTTACCAAAACGGGAAGAGGCATCGTTACGGACGGTAACGTCGAAGAGGTACTTCTTGTCGAAGGAATAGTCGGCGTGGCCGAAGAAGGACAGGAAGCGATACTGGCTCCAGGACTCTTCCATGGAGTAATTGGCCTGGAGACCATCCTGCAGACGCTGCTGCTGGTCGTTGGACTGACCGGTAGACTGGGCATAGAAGCTGTCATATTTGTAATCTACACCTTCGTGACCGGCAAGCAGGGAAACCTCGTGCTTGTTGGCGATGTTGAAGGAATACTCAATGGTATTGGTAATGGTGTTGGTGTAGGAACCGGACCAGTTGCGGTAGCGGATACCGGAACCGTTACGCTGGTAGTAGCTGGGATTCACGTGATACTTGTTGATGGAGAAACCGGCATCCGTACCTACGCGGGAGGTGAACTTGAGGTTGGCAACGGGCTCGATGGTGACATAAGCGCTACCATTGAGGTTGTAGGTCTTGTAGACATCCTCGGTGTTCTTGTACTTCACAACGGCATCCTGATAGTTGGAGGCCTCATAGCGGCCGTCTTCTTTCAGTTTGTCGGGATACAGGGGGTTCAGGAGCACGGACAGACCACCGTTGAGGTAGTTGTTACCACCGGCTTTGGCGCTGTTACCGAAAGCAGAGTTACTCTGGGACTCGTCGATGGTCATATTGGAGTTGACACCGAACTTGAGCCAGCTGGTAGGGTGACCCTGGATGTTGGAACGGAGCGTATATCTGTCATAGTAGTTACCAAAGGTGGTACCGTCCTGGTGATACTGGGAAACGGACACGAGATAGGCAACCGTCTTACCGCCGCCCTCGATAGTCACATCATTCTGGGACTGGAGGTTGTTGGTGCGGATGAACTTACGCCACCACTGGGTGTTGTTGGTATAACCCTTGGAGATGTAGTTGGCGTACAGATACTCGGCAGAAGCAATGCCGGAACGCTGCCAGAAGTCCAGCAGTTCGGGTCCGGACATCATGTTGTCATAGTACGTCTGGTCTGCGATGGTGGAAACACCCCAGGTGGAACGCAGGGTAATGTGAGCGTTCTCGCTGTAGGCACCCTGACGGGTGGACACGTATACAACACCGTTAGCAGCACGGGAACCATAGATAGAGGTGGCGGAAGCATCCTTCAGAACGCTCACGCTCTCAATATCATTGGGGTTCATGTTCATCACGGCGCTGGAGGAAGACGGAATACCGTCAATCACAAACAGCGGGCTGGAACTGGCACCCAGGGAACCCACACCGTGAACGGTCATGGATACGTTGTTATCACCGGAAACACCACCGGTGGTGAGAACGGACATACCGGCAACCTGACCCTGGAGAGCATCCAGAGCGGTGGCAGCAGGCGTGTTCTTCACCGTCTCGGAATTAACGGTGGCAACCGAACCTACCAGGGTACTCACCTTCTTGGCGGAACCGTAACCCAGTACGACGGCGCTTTCTAGAAATTCATTGTCAGAGCGGAGGGTAACATTGATAATGTTCTTTCCGTTGACAGTTACTTCCTTGGTCTCATAACCAATGGAAGAGATCACTAAGGTAGCATTGGAAGGAACGGAGATGGTGAAGTTTCCGTCCACATCGGCTGCGATACCCGTGGTTGTCCCCTTCACTTGAACGGAGGCTCCCACGATGCCTACGCCCGTCTCATCTACTACGGAACCCTTCACAGTGATATTCTGTGCAAGAGCGGTAGCCGACAGAGCAAGCATAGCCATGGCTGCGAAAAAAATGCGAATTTTTTTCATAAGCATTAGAACTAGTTAAACATAAATATTGATACAAAAAGTAATTTTCTGCATCGAATACACTACACGCGTACCCATATAAAAAGGAACGTGGGTGCAAATATTGAAAAACAATTTCAATTTTGCAAGTGCCCTTTTCTATGCAAAAAATGCAATATAGTAATGTCTTATGGCTTAATTTATTTTTTTTAAAAGTTTTTCGGGTATAAGGTGCTTACAATTTTTTACTAAATTTTATAAAAATTCGATAATCTCTAATTTTTATAAAATAATACCATATTTGTTTCAATATCCGTATTATTTGCATAAATATCGGATAACCACCTGTTAATAAAATATCGGCGACCTCATTGGAAGGCCGCCGATACTTTTAAAAGATAAGTAAAACTTACTCGCTGAAACGGGCCTTCAGATATTCTCTGTTCAGTCGGGCGATGTGATCGATGGTTACGTGCTTGGGGCATTCCATCTCACAGGCGCGGGTGTTGGTACAGTTACCAAAGCCCAGTTCATCCATCTTGGCCACCATAGCGCGGGCGCGGCGGGCAGCTTCCGGCCTGCCCTGAGGCAGAAGGGCCAGGGAGCTGACGCGGGCAGCCACAAACAGCATGGCCGATCCGTTCTTGCAAGTAGCAACACAGGCACCGCAGCCTACGCAGGCGGCAGCGTCCATAGACAGCTCGGCATCATCGTGGGAGATGAGGATGTTGTTACCATCCTGAGCACTGCCGGTGCGAACGGTGATGAAACCGCCGGCCTGCATAATCTTGTCGAAAGCAGTACGGTCTACCACCAGGTCTTTGATCACCGGGAAAGCGCCGCTGCGCCAAGGCTCTACCGTGATGGTGGCACCCGGCTTGAAATGACGCATGAACAACTGGCAAGTGGTTACAGCATCGTCCGGACCGTGGGCACGGCCGTCCACATACAGGGAACAGGCACCGCAGATACCCTCACGGCAATCGTGATCGAAAGCAATGGGTTCAATGCCCTTGCGGATGAGCTGGTCGTTCAGGATATCAAGCATTTCGAGGAACGATGCATCTTCCTCGACATCCGGA
>JAEEGL011243833.1_pt1 | contig 12625 bp, 7 predicted proteins | sample 9134231 | NCBI WGS metagenome assembly JAEEGL01 (sample SAMN16246548, study PRJNA631951) | gut metagenome | biome: gut microbiome; feature: rumen; material: fiber-attached | host: Bos | place: Iran: Karaj | collected 2018-10
GCCTTCCATGGAAACCCAGCCCACATAGTTCGCAGGATCATAGAAGAAGGTCAGGAACTTGCCGATGGCTTCGTTCCGGGCAGCCTGGTCGGGAGCGGTATCATCCTTGAAGGCCATGATGCGGTCCATGATGCCGACCGTGCTGGACGCCTTTCCTTCATTGTGCGGGATGCCGGCGGTGCCGGGAACCACGGTGCCTTCCTTGTCCTTGATATAGGTGGGCAGCTGGTTTGTCGTGATCAGCATAGCCAGCTTGCCGGCAGCAAACATATCCTGCAGGTCATAACGGGTCTGGGTGGCGGGGTTCGGGTTGGTGTAGCCCTTGTTGACCAGGCCGATAGCGTATTCGATCGCCTCGACGTTGGCATCGGAGTTCAGGGCCCATTCACCGTTCTCATCCACGAAGCCGCCGTCGTTGCCCCATACGTAGTAGGCGAATCCGGCCTGGCCTTCGTCGGTGGTCATGTCGATGCCCCAGGGATAGATTTCGCCGCCGAAGGCGTCGATGATCGCCTGAGAGGCGTCTTCCAGTTCAGCCCAGGTCTCCGGCACTTTTTCGACGCCGGCTTCCTTGAGCAGTTCCTCGTTATAGAACAGCGCGCGGGCGGAAGCCAGGTCCGGAACGGCCCAGACAGTTCCGTCGATCACGGACTGATCGATAAAGGACGGGAAGAAATCGGCAAACAGCTCATCCGGGCAGTAATCCTTGACGGGCATGAGCAGCCCTTCGTTCGCGTAGTCCGCAAACACGTCGATGTTCAGGATGTCCGGGGCGTTGTTGTTGCTGATCTTGGTGGAAACGACCGTGTACAGGTCATTCCAGGACACGACTTCCAGGTTCAGCTTGATCCCCGGATTGGCTTCCTCAAACTTCGCAACGAAGTTGGAGCCTTCCATGCCGGAACCCAGGAACCATTCCTGCGTGTTGGGACCATACTGGGCGATAATGACATCCAGCGTGATATCTTCCGCATGCGCGGAAACAACCGCCAGGGAAAGGAACAGGGTCAGGGCGAGAATGACAGACAGGACTTTCTTCATGATAAACCCTCCATATAGTTTTTTTCGCAGCGGAACCGGCTGCTTCTGCAAAAAAGTATATCTTTCAGCGGGAATTTTGTCAATCGGAAATGAGCTGAATTCAACCCTGCGGACAAGGCGCGGCCGAAGAAAAGGCGCAGGCGGAAAGACGCCTGCGCCGGCCGGCTCATTGCCGGTTATTCCAGTGTGAAAGTCATGCGGACCGGGTTGTGATCAGAACAGGTGAAACCGAAATCCAGGGTTTCGACAGCGTCCGGCGTGACGTTGGCGGAAACGATGAATCCATCGATCAGGTAGAACTGAAATCCTTCCTTGGCGGCACCGGCCCAGGGCCTGTCCAGGGAGCGGCAGGTGGGCGTCGAAGGATCCATCAGCAGGCTGAAATCACTGCCAAAGGCTTCGGCACTGATCTCTCCGGGCTGCCACATGCCGTCATAGACTGGATAAGCGCTCTGATCGATGTTGGTGAAGCGCTGGTTGAAGTCACCGCCGGCGATGACCCAGTTGCCCTTTGCGTATTCTTCCTGCATGAAGGAAACGAGCATGCGGGTCTGCGCTTCCTTGCCTTCGCCGCTGTCATAGGCCTCCAGATGCAGATTGACAAGGACCAGCTCATGATCGGCTCCTTTGACCGGATAACGGCTGACCAGCAGGCAGCGCTTCAGGTTCACGAGACGGACCGGCCAGGAGAAGGGAACCGGAAGCGAAAGCCGTTCCGCCGTCCGGGGCTGGGCTGTGCTCAGCGTGAAGAGACCGCTCTCCACGTGACCGATCGGCGGAAGGGGATAGGGCACATACAGGGCGTTGAAGTTATAGGCAAAAGCCTCCCCGGCACCGGCCGGTACTGCTTCACGGAGAACGGAACGCTCATCGGTCCCGTAGCTGCGGGAGGAATTGATATCCACTTCCTGCAGCATGATCAGGTCCGGTGACAGCGCGGCCAGTTTGTCACGGATCCCTTCCAGGTTGAGGGCCACGCGCTCCCGGTCCGCCGTATAGACGGACGTACCGCCGTCCATAAAGAAGTCTGCATTGTCGCCAAGTGCTCCGTACCCGCAGTTCCAGGTAACCACGGTCAGAGGCCTGCCTGTTTCCAGTACCGCTTCCGCCTGCTGTTCCGGGATGACAGTTTCTCTGTCCGCAGGGCGGTACTCAGCAACCGTAAACACGGCCAAGGCTACCGCGACAACCAGGACCAGTGCCAGCACCACAAAACCGAGGATCTTCAGGAACTTTTTGGAAAGCTTCATTTTTTTTACCTCCCAGTTTACGCTCTTATTTCTTTGGCATGGCAGACCTCATCCAGGGATTTCAGGGAAACTATGGTTTCATCGCAGGTTTTCTGCTTTTCGTCATTTCATTGGAAACGGTGATGGAAATCGCGCAGACGGGCCGGCCGCTGCCCTGCCTGTTCATCAAGCCATGTAAAGGATCACCTGCGTATCAGCGCACAAAGAATCGTGGACAGGATACAGATCAGTCATATATCGTTCTGCCATGGGCATCCGGTACACCGCTGAGACGGTGAAAAAAGGTATTGATGATATCACGCCATTCGCGGGCATTATACAGCTGCCTGTCTATCCGTTCCCGGATCACAGCGGCATCCGGTTCCGGAAAGGGCAGCGTCCCCAGCACGGAAGCCATCGCAACCGTCTCATCATATCCTTCAAAATGATCGTCATAGATCCGCTGGATCAGCGTCCGGCCGTCCTTCATCCGGAAACCGTACGGAAGACGGTGATAGAAAAGCAGATAGAGATCCGGGCAGGTTTCGGGATCAGCATATTTCCATCGGAAATCCTCCGGATACTGGTCCAGGTAGCCGGTCCCGTCATGGGTCCGGTCAATGCCTACGGCATTCCGGTCTGCTTTATGATAAGTACCCCACAGATCGTATTCATAACCGGAAGGATTCGGCCCGTAATGATCATGCGGGGTAATCATCCAGCCGATGCCGAGCGGGGCGGTGTATTTTTCATAGGTCCGGCGAGAGGACAGCAGCAGGGAGACCAGCGCCTGTTCCTGATCCGCAGCGAAGCCGTAGGTCAGACGCGCCCAGCGGGCCACAGCGCCTTCAGCATCCGTTTCCGGATCCCAGGCAAGCAGGCCGTAGGTATACAGGTTAACGGCGGCAAGCGGATGGCCTGTATAATTTTCATCGTTTCCGAAGTTGGCAACCGCCGCTACAGACATGATGTTATCCGCGGGCAGTTCCTCAAAAAGCTCCTTCCACATCGGCATCATGGTGTACAGATCGATCTGGTGTCCGGTATATTCCTGTGCCAGCTGCAGCTCCATGGCAAGCAGCGTCTTCTTCATGCCCAGCAGCAGGGGGCTGAGCGGCTCCCGTACCTGAAAGTCGAAGGGGCCGTGCTTGACCTGAAGGATTACGTTCCCGGCAAATTCGCCGTCCAGATGCGCATAATGTTCCCAGGCCGCCTTCGGTCGGTCAGTCTTCGTATCACGCCAGTCCTGTCGGCAGTTGTAAACAAAACAGCGCCAGACAACATAACCGCCCCAGGGCTTCAGCGCGTCAGCCAGCATATTCGCTCCGTCCGCATGGCTCCGGCCGTAGGAGAAGGGACCCGGCCGTCCCTCGCTGTCAGCCTTCACAAGGAAACCGGCCAGGTCCGGAATCGCGGCATATACATGCGCAGCCGTATCCCGCCACCAGTTACGCACACGATCGTCAAGCGGATCCGCGGTAGGAATGCCGTGACGCAGGGGCGAGGAAAAATCAACGCTGACCATCAGGCGGACACCGAAGGGACGGAAAAGATCCGCCAGCGAAGCCAGATCCGGAAGGAAATCCTCCAGCAGGCGCTGGGCCGGATCGTGTACATTGACATTGTTGACACACAGTACATTCAGCCCGGCAGAAGCCAGCAGCCTTCCCAGCGTCAGCATTCTTTCCGGATCGTAAGCGATGCGGCCGTTATCAAAAAAGAGACTGCGCCCGGCATAGCCACGCTCGACGCTGCCGTCCATGTTGTCCCAGCAGTTGATCATCCGCAGCGCGTATTTCGGCGCGGAAGAAAGCGGAACGTCTGTCCTTTCCCCGCAAAGCCGTGCGGTGATGAGCCGGTATGCAGCATAGAGCAGGCCGGTTTTTCCGCCAGTCAGCAGGAAGACGCCGTTCTGCTGCGGGTCGATCCGGTAGGCGTCGCCCATGGATGCATCTTCCTTCAGTTCTGCGCTGATTCCGGCGCTGTCCAGTTCAAAACAGGCGAGCTGGACGGGATCCTTCAGATCCGCGGGAACGTCATGGGTCAGTCTGTTCAGCCAAAGATTCATGAGATTTGTTTTCCTTCCATCTGTATAACGTCTTCAGTATACTACCAAACCGGGGGTTTGAACACCCTTTTTGCCCTTCGAAAAGGCAGATAAAGCCACATGGCCTTTAACTGCACTGATTGTGTTTTTTCGCTGTTCAGCCCGCAGGTAAGAATTGACAGGCAAAAAAAACCGGTTGTATACTTTTTTTCAAGAGACAAGGGCGTCTTCGGGCATTCTGCTCGGAGACGCTTTTCTGTTTTATTCCGGAACAAAAGAGAGGCAGGGGAGCATATGAAGAAGATCACATGGACCACAGGAATCCTGCTGGGAAGCATTGCAACGGCTGCGTCTGCTGCGGCTGAAGAAGCCGGCGGCGGTTTCGTGGACGCCGTGGCGAAGGTCAACGGAGCTGTGAACGACGTGGTGTGGGGCGTGCCTGCCCTGGCGCTGCTGGCGTTTGTAGGAATCCTGATGACCGTGCTCACGAAGGTCTTCCAGGTGACCCATTTCGGTCACTGGATGAAGAAGACCATCGGCGCAGTGTTCCATGACAAGCAGGTGACGTCACATACAAGGGACAAGAGCATATCCCAGTTCCAGAGCCTGTGCACGGCACTGGCCGCCACGGTCGGCACCGGCAATATCGTCGGCGTCTCCGGCGCGATCCTGATGGGCGGTCCCGGCGCTGTGTTCTGGATGTGGGTCATGGCTTTCCTGGGCATGATGACCAACTATTCCGAAAACGTACTGGGCATCTTCTACCGCCGCAAGAATTCCAAGGGCGAATGGTCCGGAGGCGCGATGTACTATCTGCGCGACGGCCTGGGCTCAAAGAAAGGCTGCAAATGGATCGGCCTGATCCTGGCCGGCCTGTTCTCCTTCTTCTGCCTGGTCGCTTCCTTCGGCATCGGCAACATGACCCAGGTCAATTCCATTTCCGGCAACATGGACGCCGTTTTCGGCGTGCCGTCCTGGGTCACCGGGCTGGTGATCATGATCCTGGTCGGGCTGGTGGTCGTCGGCGGACTGAAACGGATCGCCGCGGTCACTGAAAAGATCGTTCCCTTCATGGTCATCCTGTATATGATCGGAACCATCGCGATCTTCTTTATCAATATTACCCATGTGGGCGCTGTCTTCAGCGCGATCTTCCGTTTCGCCTTCGGACAGCAGGCTGTCGTCGGCGGTGTTGCGGGTTTCACGATCAAGCTGGCGATCGAGTGGGGCATGAAGCGCGGCGTCTTCTCCAATGAAGCAGGCCTCGGTTCGTCGGTCATGGTCCATTCCAATTCCAACGTCAAGGAACCTGTGAAGCAGGGTATGTGGGGTATCTTTGAGGTGTTCGCGGATACGATCGTGGTCTGCACGCTGACGGCATTCGCGGTCCTTTCCTCCGGCCTGATCAACCTGGAAACCGGCGCATTGGTCAGTTCCACCTTTGTGACACAGGCCGGCGCAACGATCGAGCTGAGCAAGGCAAATCTTGTGTCGGCCGTATTCAACCAGCAGTTCGGCTTCATCGGATCCGCGTTCATCGCGATCTCGATCATGCTGTTTGCCTTCTCGACAGTCCTCGGATGGAGCCATTACGGCACCAAAGCCTGCGAGTATCTGCTCGGTGAAAAGTGGACGATCATTTACCGCGTGCTTTTTGTGCTGCTGGTATTCGGCGGCGCGACGATGGGGGACAATCTCGCCTGGGACCTGGCGGACACGTTCAACGGCCTGATGATGATCCCGAACCTGATCGGCGTCATCGTCCTGTCGGGCACGGTGGCCAAGATCACAAAGAATTATATCGACCGTCATCTGCGCGGCCTGCAGGTGGCGCCGATGTATTCCGCCTTCCCTGACGTGCAGCACGAAGAAGAGATCGCTCCGCCTACGGACGAGGATGACTGAGAAACACCCGCAGAAAGGTACAGCCATGAAAAAAACCATCGCCTGGATCCTGATGCTGGTACTGCTTGCAGGCTGCCCGGCAGCAACGGCCCTGGAAGGACCCACAAAATATGAATCCAATGTGGAAACGGTGCTGTTCGGTCATTATGAACAGGATAACAACCCGGATAACGGTCCGGAACCCATCCGGTGGATCGTGCTGGAGGAGCGGGACGGGAAACGCCTGCTGTTCGCAAAAGACCTGCTGGACCAGCACCGATACAATACCAAGTACGGACTGATCACCTGGGAAGACTGCGAGCTTCGGACCTGGCTGAACCATGATTTCCTGAACACGGCCTTTACGGAAGCGGAGCAGGCGGCGATTCTGCTGACGGACGTGGACAACAGCCATGCGCAGGATGATCCGTCGTTCCGGACGACGAGCGGGAACGACACGCAGGATAAGATTTTCCTGATCAGCTATGCGGAAGCGAAGAAGTATTTTCCGGACAATGAATCCAGACGGAGCGCACCTACGGATTACGCCATTGCCAGAGGCGTCAAGATTGAACGCGCTTATGAAATCGACGGACGTCCCTGCGGGATGTGGTGGACCCGTTCCGCCGGGAATGCCCAGTGGCGGGTTTCATTCTCCTATTTCTGGGGGAAACTGAACTACACCTATGCGACCAAGCCCGTTGTCGGCGTGAGGCCTATGCTGTGGGCAGATATCGCGCTTATGGACGAAGCCGCCGAGTGATCCTGAAATGTAAATAAATCCAAAGCCCGGTTGTTTTACACCGGGCTTTTTGGTATACTTAAATGAAGGCAAATCCACATATCGCCTGAAGGACAGACAAGACAGGAGAACAGCATTGATGAAAAGAAAACTGGCGGCCGGGATCACAGCGCTCGTACTGTGCCTGACGATTCCTTTTGCCGCAATGGGAGACGTCAAATCACGCAACATCCAGGAAAACGGAAAGCTGAAGGAGACCGTCTGGGAAGACGATAACGGGCAGCCTGCCGCCGGACCTGACGGGTATTACTCGATCCGCTATTCCTACGGGAAACAGGGAAACGTCACAGAAATGTATTATGACGCGGACGGAAAACCTTTCCGCGTGAACGGCGGCTATTACGGCCGCAGGGTCCAGAAGGACGGCAAGGACAATATCCTCCAGATCGAATTTCTCGGAGCGGACGGCAAACGTACCCTGAACCGTCAGGGATACGGGATGATCACCATGAACTATTTTGGGTTCGGCGCGGTACGGACTGTCTATTTCTACGGGGAAAAACGGCCGATGATCGTTCCTTCCCTCGGCTATGCGTCCATTGCCTACGAATACAGCAACAAAACTATGACGAGCCGCACTTTCCGTGATACCAAGGGGAATCCCATCGACTGCGCCGACGGATACGCAACCGTGAAACAGAAAGTGGACAAAAAGTTCCGCGTGCTATCCATCCGCTATGACCACGCCAACGGCACGCCCGCGACAGGACCGGACGGATGGTTCCGCTGTGAGAAGAAAAGGGACGACGAAGGACGGATCATCAGCGTGAAGTATTACGACGTGAACGATCAGCTGACCGATCGGGGCGCCGGATATGCCTGGGAAGGATACGAGTACCAGGGGAGCAATGTGGTGAAGGTCACACGCTACGATCTGAGCGGAACCCCTGTTACGGACGAGGCCGGCGTTGCAACGATCGTCCGGGAAATGAAGGATGGCAGGGTTGTGAAGGAAAGTTTCCTGGACGGAAACGGGAACCAGGTCAACAACGGCAAGGGCGTAGGCATGATCGTATACAGTTACGACCTGCACGGCGCGCTTGAAAAAGTATCCTATCAGGATACGACGGGCATTCCGGTGCGCTGTACGGACGGATACGCCGGCTACCGGGATACGAAGGATGAGGACGGGGTGACCATTACCCGGACTTTCCTAGGCACGGACGGAACACCCGCGGAAACGAACGCGGGCTACAGCGAAGCGAGGTATTCCTACGACGAGACCAAAGCACTTACGGCAACGCGGTATTATGATCTGAGCGGAAACCAGGTTCACTCTGACTGAAACGCGGAGGAATTCAATATGGATATCGGCAATCTGCACGCTCCCTACCAGATCACAGAGATCGATCCATGGCTCACGCCCCACGCGGGGGATATTGAGCTGCGGATGGACCGGTTCAAAGAAAAACGCCGGCAGCTGGTCGGTGACGCTCTTACCCTGGAGAGCTTCGCCAACGGCCATCTTTTCTTCGGCTTCCACAGGACGAAGAACGGCTGGGTCTTCCGGGAATGGATGCCCGGCGCGGACGAGGTGCGGCTTTTCGGTGATTTCAACGGATGGAACAGGGAAAGCCATCCGTTGGACAAGGGCGAAAACGGCGTTTGGGAGATCGTACTGAACGGCAGGGACACCCTGCGGAACGGACAGAACGTCAAGCTCTGGGTCCGGCACGGGGATGACTGGTTCGCACGTCTTCCGGCCTACAGCACCCGCGTCGCTATGGATGACGATACCCATACGCTCTGTTCCCAGGTATGGGACCCCGAAGAAATGTATCCATGGACGGACGCGGCATTCATCGCCCGGAAACCGGACGCGCCCCTGATCTATGAGGCGCATATCGGCATGAGCCAGGACAAGGAAGGCATCGGCACCTACCGGGAGTTTGCAGATAACGTGCTGCCGCGCGTCAGCAGCCTGGGTTACAACACGATCCAGCTGATGGCGATCCAGGAACATCCTTATTACGGTTCTTTCGGCTATCAGGTTACGAACTTTTTTGCCGCCTCCCACTGGTACGGTGAGCCTGAAGAACTCAAATATCTCGTGAACAAAGCGCACGAACTGGGTATCCGCGTGCTCCTGGACGTGGTCCACAGCCATGCCTGCCCGAACGTCGGTGAAGGACTGCAGCTGCAGGACGGTACGGAAAACCAGTATTTCCTTGAAGGCGGACAGGGATGGCATCCCGCCTGGGGGACCAAGCTGTTCAATTACGGACGGGTGGAAGTCCTCCATTTCCTGCTGAGCAACCTGAAATACTGGCAGACCGAATACCACTTCGACGGGTTCCGGTTTGACGGTGTCACCAGCATGATCTATCACGATCACGGCCTGGGCAGCGCATTCACAAATTACGATATGTATTTCAATATGAATACGGATCTGGAAGCGCTGAACTATCTCCAGCTGGCAAACGAACTGATCCATGAGGTCAATCCGTACGCGACGACTGTATCCGAAGATATGAGCGGCATGCCCGGCATGTGCCTGCCCATCGAACAGGGAGGCATCGGTTTCGATTACCGCCTGGCCATGGGCGAACCGGATTACTGGATCAAGCTGCTGAAGGATACGCGCGACGAAGACTGGAACATGAATGCCCTGTGGCATGAGATGACGACCCGCAGACCCCAGGAAAAGGTCATCGGATACTGCGAGAGCCACGATCAGGCGCTGGTGGGCGACAAGACGATCATTTTCCGCATGGCTGACGCCGAGATGTATACCGGCATGATGAAGGAATACCATTCCATCACCATGGACCGCGCGATCGAGCTGCACAAGATCATCCGGCTCTACACGATGAGCCTGGGCGGAAACGGATACCTGAATTTCATGGGCAATGAGTTCGGCCATCCGGAATGGATCGATTTCCCACGGGAGGGGAACGGCTGGAGCTATAAATACTGCAGGCGCCAGTGGTCGCTGGTGGACGATCCGCGGCTGAAATACCAGTGGCTGAACGACTTTGACAAGGCCATGATCAACCTGGCCAGGGAAAGAAAACTGCTGAACGATCCGTACGCCGTCAGCCTGTGGATCGATCCGGAACGGAAGATTATCACCTTCAGCCGGGGCGGACTGCTGTTTGTGTTCAATTTCCACAACAGCTATTCAGAACAGAGGTTCTTCCTCCATGCCCACACCACCGGGGAAGGCACGTACCGCGTGATCCTGAGCTCCGATGAGGAACGCTTCGGCGGGCCGGGGCTCATCGACCACAGCTTTGAATACCATACCGCGTATGCTGAAGGACGCGGCCTCGGCTTCGACGTATACAGCCCCTGCCGCACCGCCATGGTGCTTGAGCGGATCGGCGACTGACGGAGGTTAAAGATGGATTTCAGAAAAGAAGGCAACATCCTGATCGCCCGCCGCGGCGGGGAGACCCTGCGCATCGAATGCTGGGGGAAAGACGCCCTGCGCGTCAGCGCGTACATGGACGGTAAGGGCAGCGGGTGTGACTGGGCGCTGACGGAAACGCCGGAACCGTCCGTGGCTGAGATCCGCATCAGCACGGAAGACAACTGGGTCGGCGACGGCACCGTATCACAGGTCCCCTGCGCGGAGATCGTGAACGGAAGGATCCGCGCGACGGTCAACTTTGCCGGTGTGATCAGCTTTTACCGGGACGGGGAACTGATCCTCCGCGAGTACTACCGCTCCTACGGCGGCACGCTGGTAAAGACCAGCCGCTGCCTGAAGCTGGTGAACCGGGAATGGAAAGGGAATATCGGCGCCAGCGACTATACGCTCACCGTACGCTTTGACCCGAACCGGAATGAAAAGATCTTCGGCATGGGCCAGTACCAGCAGGAAGACCTGAACCTGAAGGGAACGATGCTGGAGCTGGCGCAGCGGAACAGCCAGATTTCCGTTCCTTTCATGATCAGTTCCCTCGGCTACGGTTTCCTGTGGAACAATCCCGCGGTGGGCCGCGTCACGTTCGCGAACAACATGACGGAATGGATCGCCCGCAGCACAAAACAGATGGATTACTGGATCTGCGCGGGGGAAGACCCGAAGGAGATCCTGCAGAAGTATACGGCTGTCACCGGAAGGGCGCCGATGTTCCCGGACAGCCTGATGGGCCTGTGGCAGTGCAAACTGCGTTACCGCACCCAGGAGGAAGTGCTGTCCGTCGCCCGGCAGTATCAGCGTGAAGGCATCAAAATCGACCAGATCGTGATCGACTTCTTCCACTGGACCGTGCAGGGAGACTGGAAGTTTGACAAAACCTACTGGCCGGATCCCAAAGCCATGGTGGACGAACTGCACAGCATGGGTATCCGCGTGACCGTATCCGTCTGGCCAAGTGTGGACCGCCGCAGCGAAAACTTCGGACCGATGATGGAGCGGGGACTCCTGATCCGCACGGAGCGCGGCGCCGCCCAGACCTACGACTACCAGGGCGACTGCGTGGAGATCGACCCGTTCAATCCGGAGGCGCGGAAGTACATCTGGGATATATGCAAAAAAAATTATTACGACCTCGGGATCGACGGGTTCTGGCTGGACAATTCCGAACCGGATTACGGCGTATACGATTTTGAAAATTACCGCTATTACGCGGGCCCCGCGCTGAGCTGCAGCAACCTGTACCCGCAGCTGTTTTCCCGTGCGTTCTTTGAACCTATGTCCGCCGAAAAAGGGACCGAGGCGGTGAACCTGCTGCGCTGCGGCTGGGCGGGCAGCCAGAAATACGGCAATGTGATCTGGTCCGGGGACGTTCCGAGCACCTTTGAATCATTCAGGGAGCAGATCCGCGCCGGCCTGAACATGGGCATTGCCGGGATCCCGTGGTGGACGACAGACATCGGCGGTTTTATGACGGACGACGTGAACGATCCGGATTTCAGGGAACTGCTGATCCGGTGGTATCAGTTTGCCGTCTACAGCGCTGTGCTCCGGATGCACGGCGACCGCGGGCCGTACAACATTCCGCCGCTGGATGACCGCGACTGGGGCGGCGGCTACCTGCATACCGGCCAGCCCAACGAGCTGTGGAGCTACGGTGAGGACAACTACCGCATCATGCGGAAATACTACGACGTGCGGATCGGTATGAAGGACTATATCCGGAAACTGTACCGGGAAGCGCATGAAACCGGTGCGCCGCTGATCAGGACCATGTTCTTTGAATTCCCCGGGGATGATAGATGCTGGGCGCTCGAGGACCAGTATATGTTCGGCGACAGGTACCTGGTCGCGCCGGTGCTGGAGCTGCACGCGGCGGAGCGGGAAGTATACCTGCCGGCGGGACGATGGAAGGACGTGAACAGCGGGGAGATCCTTGAAGGCGGAAAGACCGTGACGGCCCGGACGCCCATCGATCAGATCCCCGTGTATGAAAAGCTCTGACAGGAGCCGTAAAAACCCTGCAACAACTGAAAAATAAGGCTTGCCATGCGACGGGATGTGTGTTATACTCCCGTCGTGCGGTTTTCCGTACGATTAAAGCGGCTTCATGCCTTGAAAGAAGGGTTTAACGTAAGGAACGGAAACAGCCTGAAGGCCTTCGGATTCCGGACCCGGACATCACTTCCGGGAACGGTGGACGTCGGCTGATGGAGGGCTTGTTTTCCGCTCTTTTTCATTGCCCGGAAAGTAAGAGA
>JAEEGL012083610.1_pt1 | contig 12625 bp, 10 predicted proteins | sample 9134231 | NCBI WGS metagenome assembly JAEEGL01 (sample SAMN16246548, study PRJNA631951) | gut metagenome | biome: gut microbiome; feature: rumen; material: fiber-attached | host: Bos | place: Iran: Karaj | collected 2018-10
AACGGTTATAACGCCCATAATTGCCAATACGCCCAACATTTCAATCATTGAACGTCCAGATTCTTGTTTCATATTTACCCCCATTTGATTTTTCTTTATATTATTCTATCATAAAGATTATGAATATTCAATTTTCAGATTTAATTGAAAACAGTCCGCGTTCCCCTGGTGTCTATAAAATGTATGATCGGGATGGGAACCTGCTTTACGTGGGCAAGGCAAAAAACCTTAATTCCCGCCTTAAACAGTATCTGGACATATCAAAATTGGAACCACACAAACAAATCATGCGGACGCTGGTCGCGCGGGTTGAATGGGAAATCGTTCCGACGGAATCGGACGCACTTATTCGGGAACAGGAACTGATTAAGACCCAAAAACCGAAATATAACATTATGCTGACCGATGGGAAAATGTATCCCATGATTGCGCTGACCAATTCTAAATATCCGCGCCTGATGAAGTTTCGTGGTAAAATTACCCAACGGCGTGATGTTTTTGGACCCTATCCGTCCGTTTCCGCATTGAACGCATCAATCAAGACAATTCAAAAAGTTTGTGGTCTGCGCACATGCACCGACACATTTATGCGTAATCGCGCACGACCATGTTTGCTTTATCAAATTGGTCGTTGCAGCGCCCCATGCACAATCGCACAAAATGATTATAATGAACGCGTATCGTTGGCACGAAGAATCTTGACCGGCGACAGTGAACCAATCATTGCCGATCTGAAGCGCGAAATGCAAAAATATTCCGCATCAATGGATTTTGAAAATGCGGCAATTTGTCGCGATAAAATTGCGGCACTTACCGGAACATCAAATCGCGGTATGCGCCGGAATCGTGCACATAGCGCGAATTCAAATTGGGATAAAAATGTATCAGAATTGGAAAAATGGCTGGGCATAAAATTGGGGCTTGTTGGTGTGTTTGATAACTCTCATTTGTTCGGCACAAATCCAGTTGGCGCAATGATAACTTTCGGTCATGACGGTTTTGAAAAATCAGGCTATCGCCATTTCAAATTAAATGATAAAAAACGCGCCGGCAACGATATCGCCATGATGGAAGAATTTGTTTCGCGTGCCGTTGCGCGTGGTCCAAAAATGGATTTAATAATTGTTGATGGTGGCGTGGCACAATGGAATATCGCGCACAAAGTTGCCCCAGATATTCACATTCTGGGGGTGACCAAGGGCGAAGTCCGCAACGGTGATGAACACTTTATTATGCCGGATGGTTCCATTTATCGCGATATGCCAAAAGATTCACCACTATTCTTGATGTTGCGTGCTGTTCGTGACGAAGCGCACAGGTTTGTAATCACATATCACCGCACAACACGCGCCAAGAAAATGACTGCTTCTGTTCTGGACGAAATTGACGGCATTGGTCCAAAGCGCAAACACTTGTTGCTTACCCACTTTGGTTCGGTTCGTGCAATTATGGATGCAGATATGGATGCCCTGCGCCATGTTCCCGAATTAGGCGAGACGGGCGCAAAAAAAATATATGCATATTTCCATTCAGAAGTGTTATAATAAGGTCGTTCTATAAATAAAGGAGAAAAAATATGAAGTTCTTTGTTAATTTCTTGTCCGCATTTCGCATCTTTGCGTCATTTGCGATTATACCGACATTGATGTTCCAAATGTATTGGACGTCGTTGATATTGTTCGTTGTGGCGGCATTAAGCGATTTCTTTGACGGATATCTGGCACGCAAATATGATGTATGCACAAAAATCGGTGGCGTAATGGATCATATCGGCGATAAATTGCTGGTCGTGAATACATTGATTATGCTGACCGTGATGATGCCGGTTTGGTTCATTGTTGTTCCAGTAATTATCTTGGTCGCCCGCGAATTGTATGTAAGTGGCCTGCGCGAATTCTTGGGCACACAGAAAATCGAAATGCCGGTACCAAAGGCACGTTTCTCTATGGGCAAGGTTAAAACAACATTCCAAATGATAACCGCTGTCGCATTTTTGGGTCTGTTTGCGTTAAGCACATTGGTCACCCCAGAAACAATTTCTAAAAATTATCTGATTGCGATGAACTTGTTATCACAGATTGGAATTATCGGTTTGTGGATTTCGTTGTTGGCATCTGTTTGGTCTGCAACACAATACACATTGACCTTTGCTGACAAACTGAAAAAAGTAAAAAAGAAATAATTAAAAACACAATACAAAAAACGCGCTATATACACCGATTTCTGTATATAGCGCATTTTTATAGTTCAAAGTACAAAGTGGAAAGTTCAAATAATGTGTGCCAGCGTTTCGCTGGCACTACTTTGTTATATTTGAACTTTGAACTTTAAAACCAACCTTTCTTTGCTGATTTTGTTTCGGCAAATTCAGTTAAAATCTTTTTCTGTTTTTCGGTAAGTTTGCTTGGGATTGTTATTGCAATATCAATATACAAATCACCATACGAATCGCTTCTGCGACCTGTCGGCATACCATGACCACGCACACGCAGTTTTTCGCCAACCTGTGTTCCCGCTGGAACCTTGACCGACAATTTTTTGTCGTCAATTGTTTCAATCTCTATTTCACCACCCAGCGCAAGTGTTGTAAACGGAACATCCGCGCGTGTAATCAAGTCCGCGCCATTTCGTGCAAAACGTTTGTCCGGACGAATACGAACATCTAAATAGAAATCACCCGATCGGGCCCCATTGGCACCCGCTTCGCCTTGACCTGCCAAACGCAAACGCGCACCATCTTCGATACCCGCTGGAATCTTTACATCAATACTGCGCGATTTATGGGTTGCCCCCGTTCCGTCGCACGCAGTACATTTTTTATCAATCTTGTGCCCCAGACCATTACATTCTGGACATGGCGTTTCCACGGCAAAAAATCCTTGGCGTGCGTGAACATAGCCTGTTCCGCCACAACGCGTGCATGTTGGTGCCGGCTTGCCATCCGCGGTGCCATAACCATTACATTTATCACATGCAACCTTGCTGGAAAAATTGACGGTATGGGTTGTGCCGAAATAAGCATCTTTCAAATCAATTACCACTTCGTCCAACAAATCGCGTCCAGCACGATTTTGTGTCGCCCCGCGACCACCGCCCATATCAAATCCGAAACCACGCATTGCTTCGCGTAAAATATCATCCATGCCGGCGCCACCACCCATACCAAAGTGAAATGCACCATCACCAAATGGGTTGCCACCAAATCCCGCACCCGCCGACGCGCCGTTACCACCGGCAAACGCCGCATCACCAAAACGGTCATATGCCGCACGTTTTTGTGGATCTTTTAAAATATCAAAGGCGTTATTGACTTCCTTGAACTTTTCTTCAGCGGTTTTATCCCCCGGATTTTTATCCGGATGGTATTTCAGCACTAATTTATGGTAAGCCCGCTTGATATCAGCGTCCGACGCGTCACGCGCCACACCCAAAACTTCGTATGGATTTTTGTTCATTTTTTACGTCCGTAAATCTTTCTTAGCCTAAAATATAGAGCATAAAACGATAAAATCAAGCCCCCCGCCCCAATAAAAAAGCCCAAATATTAGCCAAAAATGCAATTTTTTCGTTTGCACAAAATCAAATAATGTTCTAATAATATAGGCGTTATGGTTGAAAAGAATACACACACATATGACGCGTCTGATATCCAGGTCCTTGAGGGGCTGGAACCTGTTCGTCTGCGCCCCGGCATGTATATTGGTGGCACAGATGAAAAGGCGTGGCATCATTTGCCGGTCGAAATCTTGGACAATTCCATTGACGAAGCGGTCGCCGGTTTTGCCAAGAAAATATCTGTGGAACTGATTGACGCGAAAACTATTGAAATTACCGACGACGGTCGTGGTATTCCGGTTGATGAACACCCAAAATACCCCGGCAAATCCGCGTTGGAGGTTATTTTAACCACCCTGCATTCGGGCGGTAAGTTTAACAATAATGTGTACAAGACCAGTGGTGGTCTGCACGGTGTGGGTTCTGCGGTTGTGAACGCGTTGTCATCTGAAATGATTGTAACTATTTCACGCGACGGCTATGAATGGCACCAAACCTTTTCCCGCGGTATCGCAACCAGCCCGATAAGTCGTGGCACCGCGACCAAGGCACATGGCACGAAAATCCGCTTTACATTGGACGACGATATTTTCGGCGCAAACGCGGTATTCAAACCTATCAAGATTTATCGTATGGCGCGTGCCAAGGCGTTTCTGTCGCGCGGCGTCAAAATTGATTGGCGGTGCAATCCGTCTTTGTTGACCGACGACATGGGAATACCCGCCACCACAACATTTTACTATGCAAATGGTGTTGCGGACTTCTTGGCGGAAAAAACCGATGCGTCGCCAAAGATTTTGCCCCGTATATTCAGTGGCACTGTTGATTTCCCAGATGACACCGGTCGTGTTGAATGGGCGCTTACCATATTGACCGATGAAAACGGTGCGGCATCTGACGATGGCTTCTTTGCATCATATTGCAACACGATTGCGACCGTTGACGGTGGCACCCATGAATCCGGATTTAAATCTGCAATTACCAAAGGAATCAAGGCATACGGGGAAAAGGTTAATAACAAGGCCGCCGCCAACATCATCGGCGAAGATGTCTTTGATTCTGTTGCGGCGATTGTTTCTGTGTTCTATAAAACGCCGCAATTTTTAGGTCAGACCAAGGAAAAATTATCCAACCCTGAAATCGCACGCTATACTGAAAACGCACTGCGCGACCCATGGGAAATGTTTTTGGCATCGGACCCCAAGACCGCAAATGCTATTCTGGATTTTGTAATCAATTTGGCGAATGCCCGCATCAAAACGAAACAGGTAAAGGAAATCGCCCGCAAAACCCCGACCAAGCGCGCACGTATGCCGGCGAAGTTGGCGGACTGTTCCAAACACGGTGTTGACGGAACCGAATTATTTATTGTTGAGGGAGAATCGGCTGGCGGTACCGCGAAACAGGCACGCGATCGTGCAACCCAGGCAATTATGCCTTTGCGGGGCAAGGTGTTAAATGTTATGTCCAATTCCGACGAGCGTTTTAATGCGAACAAGGAATTGAATGAACTTATCGATATTATCGGTGCTGGAACAGCGAAGGATTGGGACGATACAAAATTGCGTTATGAAAAAATAATCGTCATGACTGATGCCGACGTTGACGGTTCACATATTGCATCTCTGCTGATGGCGTTTTTCTATCAGTATATGCCACAACTGATTTATGGGGGGCATTTGTATCTGTCTTGCCCGCCGCTTTATAAACTGACCTGTGGCACCGAATCGATTTATGTTGATTCCGATGAAGAATTAGAAGAATTAAAGAACGGTAAATACAAAAACAAGCGGGTTGAGATTTCGCGATTCAAAGGGCTTGGTGAAATGATGCCTAATCAATTAAAGGAAACCACCATGTCGCCAAAGACACGCCGTTTAATCCGTGTTGATTTGCCACCAAAGACAGATGACGGAATGGAAGATACGGAAAAAACGCGCACGATCGTTTCCGAACTTATGGGTAAAAAGCCAGAGTTCCGATTCCGTTTCATTACCGAACACGCCCAGTTTGTAAAGGATTTGTTTGTTTAAAAAAACCGCCCAAACGGGCGGTTTTAATTAGCGAATTCCAACCGTAAATTCATCACCCCATTCGGCAACCTTTTGACCACCGATTGTGCATTGAATATCTTCGAATCCTTTCTTTACCTGATTCTTTTTAACCAGGTGGCTGGTTATCAAACCACCGGCGGTCCCCAACACAACACCCGCAATAGAATCAGATGCAAGACGCGCCGTATTGAACTTACCTTCTCTGTTTCTCCACACCGACCTCTTCAAACCCAATCTATCACGCAACGTATTCAGGTTTTGATAAGCAACTTTCACTTTCCCTTGATTAACAAATTCATCTGTAACTGGCACATCTTTGTTTTCCTCATGAATCTTTGCGACCAAATTAACCAACAATGCGAAATTCTTATTAAACTCTTCGGCACCAGATGCGTACAAAACCTTTCCTTTACAAAGTTCTTCTAATTTGGCAATTGTATCATCAATCGTCGTCTTGTCTGGTCCAGTAAAATCTTGCAACTTTTCCTTGATGTTCGCAATGTAGTCTGCCGTATCTTGTGTACATACGGGCAATCTATATAATACATAAATGTCCACGGAACGATGTTCTGGATCATTTTTATCATTATCTCCGAACGCATCTGCGGACCCAGCCACATACTCTTCGCCTATTTTGAGGAACGCATCTTCAGCATCCCCCCAATTGGATTTTTCAAAAACCGACCATACATAATCTGCACGATCCATAGCCAAATTTGTATTATGATCAACATCTCCTACACGACTTGCCATACCAATAAAGACCACTTGTTCAATTTCATCTTTTCGTTTTGACAAGTTCTCAGCTATTTCTTTGTAACGTTCCTCGCAACCTTCATATGGTTCTGACTTATTGGTATCAAAATATATTCTTGCGAACAAATCGCCATTAAAATTTTTTTCTAGTTTGTCACTAACCTCGTTCTTGATATCTACCCTAGCACATACAATACTTGAATCCGTTTCGCTTTCGTATACTTTCGGTTCTGCCAATGCAGTACTGGTTATGCCAACAAACGCCAAAATTACCATCAACAATTTCTTCATGATATTCCCCTCCCCTTTTAGATCGGAATTACACTTTTACTATATTTTATCATATTTCGTCCCAGAAACCAAACAGAAACTAAAATAAAAATCCGGCAAACGCCGGATTTTTACAACAACAACCAAAACAAGAACAAAAATCCCTTACTTATATTCTGCAATCATGTCATTTATTTGTGCACTTAATACCAAATCAGATGATAATTGCTTTTCAATCTGCTTTATCGCATACATAACCGTTGCATGATCGCGACCACCAACATACCCACCAATTTCCGACAAAGATAATTTTGTTGCACCCTTTAATACAACCATCATTGTTTGACGTGCCAAGACCAATGAACGATTGCGACCCGAACCACAAACCGCATCATACGAAACACCCAATTTATCGCACATATCACGAACCATTGCGATTGGTGTTTTTGACTTCTTTAATGTGTCCGCCAACAAATGTTCTGCAACATCCATTGTTATGTTTGTGTTCATAAGTTCGGCAAACGCCTTTATCTTGGTGGCAACACCGGCAACCATGTGACCGTCCGCTGCAATACGACCCGCCAGCGCAGCTGCAATATCGGTTGGCACCCCTGCACGCATCAAGATTACACGTTTTACATCATCTGTTGGTGCAACAACATCCGCAACCAAGCCAGATGCAAATAACGATTGTGCGCGACGATCAAAACCAGTCAAATTGTTTGGTGTTGTTGTAGACGTCAAAACAATATTTTTGCCGGCATTACGTAAGTCAATAACCAACTGCATAAATTCGTCCATTGTTGCGCGTTTGCCCGCCAAGGCATTCACATCATCAAGTATAAAGGTATCACAGTTACGGCAAAAATCTTTGAATGCAAAAATCTTGCCGTCGCGCAAACTGCGTGTGAATTCAGAAACAAATCCACCGCCCGTCATCATGACTGTGCGACCCGCAGACGCATCACGAATGCATTTGGCTAACAATGTCTTACCACAACCCGGTGCACCGTAAATAAACAGCGGGCTGAAAGAAACAGAACCCGCCGCAACCTTTTTACACGCCGACAAAACGAAAGTGTTTTCCGCACATGATACGAATGCATCAAACGCACATATATCACACGCGGTTTGCGCCGGTGTATATTTCTGAACTGAATTGTCATTTGCGATTTGTGTTTTAGATGCACCACGCACACATATATTTAATGCCAAACCATATTCACTTGCGACCGCAGACAAAACATTTGCGTGCACAGATTTAATAAAGTCAACCGAGAACTGATTCTGGGCAGCCAACACCAATGTGTTATCAACAATTTGAAAATCAAGTGGCGCAATCCAAGAAGCGAAACTAGCAGAATCCATTTTTGCGGCGATGGCCCCCTTGATAACTTCCAAGTTAGTCATTTGTTTTGTTGCCGCTGCCTGCATATCGTTTCTCCTTTCCTTCCCTAAAAGAGTTTCCTGCCCGTGCGAAAGTGAGTATAAAAGTCACCTGCACATAAACGCCAAATTTTTCCGTTTTTGAAAAAATTTAGTGTTTATGTTTGCCCTACTATTTATATCTCTCTCGCGGTTGTGTTGGTTTCATATCAGTCTTTTTGATATTTAACCAACCCCTGTGTTTTGATTGATGTTTGGATCAATCGTTTGGATTACAGAAAACAATTTATAAGATAATTTTTCATTTGCAAATAAATCTTGATAAAAAATCAAACATTTATTTTTTGACAACGATTCGTTTTTTCGCCTGTTTTCTGCGCTTTGTATATACACTGTATATACAAGAAAAGAATCATAATTTGATGTATCCACCATCTACTTTTTTTATAATTCCGCGCAGTTCCAAGACAACCAAATCGCGTTTAATTTCCGAAACACTTTTTTTGACAATTTGTGTCAATACAGATTCGGATACTGGAATTGTTCCTAACTTGTCCAAAATGTCATTTTCTGATTCGGAATTCGTTCCTTCTTTTTTCGATTCAGATGGTGCTTTTTTATCGTCACCATAAAAATCATTTATTCCCATACACAGTTTTGCATCACCATTGGCAATAAGCGAATTGGGTCCCGCCGCGCGTGAATCCGCCGGATGCGACGGAATTGCCCACAATTCCCGATTCATTTCGATTGCGAATCGGGCGGTCGTCATACTGCCGGACTTTAAATCCGCTTCGCCTAAAATCAACTTTTCTGCGATACCCGCTATCCAACGATTACGTTGAACAAAGTTATTTCCGTTGGGAACAAAGCCAACGGGCATTTCGCTTACTATCACGCCACGCGATATAATTTCGTAATACAACGATTCGTTTTCCAGTGGCCATATATAATCCGCCCCGCCCCCCAGAACCGCGATTGTCTGTGTGTTTCCATTTCCGCGCAGTGCGCCACGGTGTGCCGCCGTATCGGTTCCAATCGCCATGCCGGACACCACCGCAACACTGCGCGATGCGAATTCACAGGCTAATTCAGATATAAAACCCATACCAGCCGCCGTTGCATGTCGCGTTCCGACAAATCCAATCGTATGACAACGCAAAGTTTCCAAATTACCGCACGCCGTTATAACCGGCGGATGATTCTTTATTTGTCGCAGTGCATTCGGATACAAATCATCTGTATCAGATATATATGTAATATTTTTTGCCGCCGCATTTTCCATTTCGCGCGACACAGAATCACGCAATTCAGTCGTTGCACCAATACTTGCCACCACCGCATCAACCGATCCGAACTTTGAAACCAATTCATTATATTTGGCCGGACCGATTCGTGGTGTTCGCAAAATCAATAACTTGTTAAATATATCTGACATACGCGGATTATATGGCGTTTACGCACAAACAGCAATCAAAATAAATTACACAAAAAAATGCGCCATTCGGCGCATTTTTTTTAATTTATGCGTTTAGTTATTCGATCCTATTAAATAATACAGATCGCTATATTCAGCACATTTTGTATCATTGTCGTCAATCTCTTTGCATGCGTCCTGTAATTCTTTCAAGGCTGCAACAAAGTCGTTATAACTTTTTTCATTTTGATCTTTTAACGCTAATAATTGAGAGCGGAACAATTGCGCCTCAGTTAAGTTTTTATCTTTCTGCCCCTCTACTGCGCCACCAATCAATCTGTTTCCGAACAATTCCATAGAACCGACACCCAATGCGGCACCACCAACTGCGCCACCAATGGTTGCCCAAGTGCGCCCCGACTTCTTGGCATCCAAAATACGTTTTTCAATCATATCTTCGTCAACCCATGCGCCACATGTTATATTACGTCCCATTTCATAATACTGGCTGCGGATATCGCCAAGATCAATACGTGAATCGGCCGACTTTAACGACACCAACACAAAACACGCATTGTTTTCAGGATTTTCTGTATCTTCTATCATTGTCGCATAGTCGCCAATGTTGCTGTAACGCGACGCCCAAACAAAAGTATTTCCAACACCAATATTATTTTGCAAACATGCTTCGCGTTCTTTTTCGCGTTTATCGACCGGTGTTTCCGTCGGAAGAGTTGCGTCTGTATCTTCTACATGAGTGCTTGATTTATCAACCTCTTCTTCTGTGGCGGTTGGTTGTTTTAATCTTACCTTCATAGATGCAATTTTACCAGGTGTCGTCCTGTTCGCCGTCATAACCGGCCCCTTTACACTTAAACGACCCGTCGCCGGTGCCGCAAAAGCAGGCATTGCAAAAGCGCACAAAACCATGAAAGAAACAATACTTTTCATATTCTCTTCTCCATATCACGTTGTGGATATTATATCACAAAAAGGGTCTAAAATAAAGCGCAAATAAAAAACCGCGCCAAATATTGCGCGGTTTCAAATTATTTTTTCCACTTCCATTCTACCTTGGACTCTTTACCATGAATCAAACGGTTTATATTTTCGCGGTGTCTTATTAAACACAACAACGCCACTGCCAAAAATGCGAACCCTACATTAATATCTATAACAAAACCAAAGATAGGCACCAAACAGAACACCACCAATGCCCCCAATGATGAATAGCCACTGGTCAGTGCCACAATCAACCATTCAATACCTATAAATAAAAATGTAAGTGGCGATATTGCCAACAACAAACCAAACAGTCCAGACACACCCTTGCCACCATGGAATCGCAACCATATTGGAAAACAGTGTCCAATAATTGCAACAAAACCACACCATGCACCGAACCCAACATCAACGAATAAATGCCCCAGTAATACCGCCACAACAACCTTGGCCATATCCAGCAACCATGTCAGTGCCGCCATACGCAATCCGCCAACACGCATAACATTGGTCGCCCCAATGTTTCCAGATCCGACTTTGCGTAAATCGCCCTTGCCCGCGAATTTAGTCAGCAACAGCCCCATCGGCACCGAACCCAACAAATAAGAAATTATTAACAAAACAGCATTTATCATTTTATTTTTCCTTGATTTTATGTTTCTTTTCTATAAAATATCAAAAACGTGACGAAAATAAAAGGAAAATAAAGTGGCAAATCATAAGTCATCTAAAAAAAGAATTTTGGTAACAGAAAAGAAAAACGCGGTCAATACTGCGCGTCGTAGCGCGGTTAAGACAGCCGTTAAAAAGTCTGTTAAAGCGATTGAATCTGGCGATAAAGCGGCTGCAACAACCGCTACACGCGCAGCAGAAAGCAGATTAATGAAATCCGCAGGCAAGGTTATGCCAAAGAAACGCGCTGCTCGCAAGATTTCTCGTTTGACCAAGAAAGTTGCTAAAATGGCTTAACTTTCTAAAAACCAATTCTTAAATAAAAAATGTCCCGATTGGGACGTTTTTTATTACAAATTATTCAAAGTATATTAGTTAAACCATACCCACACACGCCCAGTTGGTGGTGTACCAGCCGGTTGCGATGTTGGCACAGAATCAAACCGTGCATCGTCGCCCGCTGCAACAGTTGTTGACGTTGTTCCAACTGGCAAACGCGCAACACTCATCGTTCCAGAAGTTATGTTTGCTGCATTTGTTTGATCAACATTTTGAACATTACCTAATCCAACATCACTATTGCTCAATGTCACATTACTTGATAACGCATGACCTGCAACCGTTGTTGTTGTTGGAACATAACTGCCACTGGCCTGTTTGCCATCCAACGCTGTTTCCAGTTTTCCAATAGCAGCGTTTATTGTATCAGCCGCCGCAATCGCACTAGTTGCGTTTGGTTTTGTATATCCGGTCAATGCTATATCAGCACCATCCAATGTGACATTGGAACTTAACGCTTCGCCATTAACTGTCCTGCTGGTTGGGACATAATCTGTCGACGCGGTATATGCCGCGGTCCCCAATCCATGCACTGCAACATCTGTGCCATCTACATCAATCGTTCCGTTTGTTGAACCCTCGGTCACAGAGGCAACGCCTGTATCGATATTGCTTATTGAGCCCTTAACCTCGTTAATGGCTGCGACAACATTTGTTTTATCTGTGGTTGTTAAATTGCTTAAGGTTCCAACCAAACCCGCCGCGGTGCCCGACGCATCATATGCTGTAGAAGCGGTATATGCCGCGGTACCCAGCGCAGATCCCATGGCGATTCTACCATACGCATCAACAACCACCGCTTTACCTTTGTCTGCTGAATCCGCACCATTAACTTTTGCTGCACCAATTTGTTTATTTTGTTTGGTATCCAATGCGTAATCCAAATCCATTAATGCACTCGCAACAGATGGTATTCCATTATTAACACTGATATAGTGTATACCTTCGCTATTTAAATCAACCATTTCACCAATGGTTTCTTGAAATTCTGTTTCCGTGACATAATCACCACTGGTCTGTTTGCCGTCTAATGCCTTTTCTAATTTACCAATTGCGGTATTGATTGTATCAGACGCCGCAATTGCACTAGTCGCGTTTGGTTTTGAATATCCATCCAATGCAATGTCGGCACCATCCAATGTGACATTGGAACTTAACGCTTCGCCATTAACTG
>JAEEGL013303486.1_pt1 | contig 12625 bp, 14 predicted proteins | sample 9134231 | NCBI WGS metagenome assembly JAEEGL01 (sample SAMN16246548, study PRJNA631951) | gut metagenome | biome: gut microbiome; feature: rumen; material: fiber-attached | host: Bos | place: Iran: Karaj | collected 2018-10
AAAGACACCCCCGAGAAGAATAAAGGCGGCAGGCCGGAAGTCATAATGAATGTTAAGGATCAATATGACGACGAAGTGCTGGCGATGAGGGATAAGCAGAACGAGGCAATAAGGAAAAAGGTAAATACCGCCACGAAGAAGTTTATGAAGTCCGCACGGGAGTTCGCTATGGAACGGGCGGGTGTAGATTATGTGCCCCCCGAATGGGAGTTGTCGCTGTTTATGCTCCAAACATATTTGAGCCAGTTCCTCGAGTTGACTTACAAAGTGGACAATTTGCCCTCCCTTACCATAGTGGGCCGTTATGGAGAAACACCACACCCCTTACTTGCCGTGAGAGACAAGGCGGCAATGAGATTGGAGGCTACCCTCAAGGAAATGGGCTTGACGATGAAAGCGGCAAAGGCTGTCGGGGCATTGAAGGAGGAGCAGCCGAAAGAAGAAGAAAGCCCTCTTGATGATTTTTTGAAAGGCGGTAGCAAGTAATGAAAGAATACCTGCAATATATCAGGGACGTACGGACGGGCAAAGTTAAAACCTCACAATATATAAAACAGGCGGTGGAGAGATTGGAGGATTTCAAGCAACGCCCCGATATGTATTTTGACGAAGCCGAAGTGCAGAAATGCTTCGATTTTTGTGCTACCTTCACCGAATGGCAAGGGGCGGCTGCAGGATTATCCGGCGCCCTGCTCCCGTTCCAAAAATGGATTGTCGGATCAATAGTAGGCATTAAATGGAAAGATACCGGGCTGAGGGTGTGCCGTGATGTTTTTATGCTCGTAGCCCGCAAGAACGCAAAAACCTCTTTGATCGCTAAACTTTCTCTATACCTCTTGATTGCCGACGGGGAAGCAAGTCCTTATGTAGGCTGCGTTGCCTCTTCAAGACAGCAGGCGAGAATACTTTTCGAGGCAGCCCAGCACTACCTCCATACAATTGATCCGAAAGAAAAAACAGTCAAACAGTTCAGAAATTATATTCAAATGCCCGCCAACAGCGGCGAGTTCCATGTGTTCAGCAGCGACAGTTCCAATATGGACGGATACAATTTTTCAACCGCCATATGCGACGAAGTTCACTCATATAAGGACAATTCATTGATTTCCGTGCTCCGCTCCTCTATGGGTGCCCGTAAGCAGCCGCTCCTTTTCCAGATTACAACTGCGGGCTTTTTGCTGGAAGGATACCCCTGTTATGAAACTTGGAAAGTCAGTGTCGAGATACTGGCCGGCGTAAAGCAGGACGATACATTTTTTCCCTTCCTCTATGTTATGGACCCCGACGACGATTGGGAAGATGAGGACAATTGGATTAAATGCAACCCCTCGCTCGACACCATTGTAAGCAGGCAGTACCTCAGGGATCAACTGAACCTTGCAAAGAACGACAGCACCCAGCAGGTGGCGATAAAGACCAAAAACTTTAACCTGTGGTGCTCCGCTGCAAGTGTATGGATTAGGCAGGAAGATGTCGCCGCCTGTATGAAAGAAAAACTCAACTTGGAGGACTTTGCAGGCTCTCCTTGCTACCTCGCCGTGGACTTGGCTTCCGTCGGAGATACAACCGCCCTGACAGCCCTGATACCGAAAGGAGGAAAGTTCTACTTCAAGTCGTGGGGCTTCATTCCTCACGATACATTTGTGGACAGCCCGAACCACGAACTCTATCAGCGGTTCTACAACGACGGAGATTTGCTGATTACCCCCGGCAACATAACGGACTATCAGTTCATTACAAATAAAATTGTTGAGATAAGTCAGATTATGCCGATTGTCAGCATTCAGTACGATAAATACAATTCCTCTCAATGGGCTATACAATGTACCGACTTAGGGTTCAATCTCGAACAGTTCGCTCAGGGCTTATTGTCTTTCAATGCACCCACGAAGGAACTTGAAAGGCTGATACTTTCAAAGGACGCCGTGATTGACAAATCTTCATTCGTACTATGGTGCTTTATGAACGCGATACTTATGGTGGACCACGCCGGCAACGTCAAGCCCACGAAATCAGGAGCCAATCAAAAAATCGATGCCGTTATCACCTGCATACAGGCATTGGGAGGATACCTCAAAAAACCTACTGATGATGACTATGAAATATTTGTAATATAGTGCCTTATTTGCTACCATATAATATATCTCTCTGATTTTCAAACAGGGTTCGAGACCCTGAGGGAGCACAGAAAGCCCTCACAGAGTAATCTGTGGGGGTTTTGTCTTTCTTGACAGCATATTTCACGCTACCAAATTTGCTTCCATTTTTTTTGGAAATCTGCTACCATTTATTTACCTTAGCCAGTGAAAATCATGAGTTTATGAAGACATTCGCCATTTCTTTCCTGTGCAGCCCCTCGAAAATGAGAAAGGACGGGCTCTCCCCTGTGCAATGCTCAATATCCGTGAACGCTGACAGAGTAATGTACACACTACCCGTTCGGTGCAAGCCCTCGGAGTTTAAGAAACTATCCTCCAAACCCTCCGATGTAAAAACACTCATTGACAATACAGAGGATAAAATAAACAAGTACCGCACTCTCTGTGAGGTTCAGGGAACACCGTGCACCGCACGTGGGATTAAGGCACACCTCGAAGGAAAACAATACCACTCATACACCTTGGAGCAGTTGGGAAAGGAATTCATAATGACCAAGGCAAAGTCCGTCGCCACATATAAAAAATACAAGGCAACATTCAAAAGAATGTCTGACGAATGGGGTAATGATACAGAGGTGGAAGCAATAACGAGACAGAATGTACTGAACTACCACTCGAAGTATTCCGACATATATTCGGGGGAAACATTGAAAGGTGAAATGAAAAGGATCAAAGCATTCTTCAACTATGCCTTCAATGCCGGTAAAATTAAGAGCAACCCGTTCGCAGGAGTAAAATTTCAGTTTGCTGCTACGGATCAAGATTACCTCACCTATGAGGAACTCTGCCGGATCCGGGACTGCAAACTTGACGAGCGATTGGATAAGGTTCGAAATTGCTTCCTCTTTATGGCATTTTCAGGATTAGAATATTCAGATTTAGTCCACCTCGAAAAATCGGATGTGAAAAAGAACGCCAAGGGTCAGTACTATATAAAGAAAAAAAGGATCAAAACAGGTATCGAGTACCTGACTATCCTGTTTGAAGAGGCGGAAGAACTTTGGAAAGTATATGAAGGCGATATACCGGTGATTTCCAATGCAAAGACAAATGCATACCTGAAAGAGATTGCCACGGCAGCAGGTATTGAGAAAAGCATAACCACCTTGACCGCGAGGCATTCATTTGCCACATACCTCCTTTCGGAGCGAATGATACCGGTTGATATCGTCCAAAGGTGCTTGGGGCATACCTCTCCAAAACAGTCGCTCCACTATGCCAAAATGCTCGACGAAACTGTGTTCAACATTGCGTCCGCAAGCACCCATTTATCCAAAGCAAAAAAAGCCCGAAATTAGGGCTTTTTTACAATCGGGATACATTACCCCTCATTACTATAAAAACTCGCGAAAACAGGCGGTACTGGTCAAGCGAGGGAGGGTTCTTTTACTGCTCGTCAAAAATATTCTTTTCAGGTATCGAATATCTTCTACCCCTGTTCTCCACTTCCCCTTTGGAATTATACCCACGGATCTTGAAGAGGGTTCTCAACTGTTCCTCGGTGATAATTATCTTCTCGACTTTGCTGCTGTTGAATATTGCAGCGGCTGCTGTGTCGATAAGCACATTCATGGGAAGGGTTTGTAGCCATTCCTTGCATTCTTCGATAGAGTTGAAATTTTTTGCCATAGTTTTGATCTTTATAAGTTTGGACAAAGGTAAAACTTTTATGTCAAACCAGCAAATTTTTTGACAATAAAAAAGCCCCCGCGATTTCTCACGAGAGCCAAGCATTTATATATATGGTTTTAACAGGTTTTACAACGAACCTCCGGCGGTTTAATGAAGAAAATGAAAAAGTACGCACGAACCGCCGGAGGGCCAACAAAGTAATTTAACTATCAGTGCTGCGTCCCCGACATTAAGCAGCCGAATGCCTTCATAGGCGATCAAATATCGGGATTATAATAGGAAAGGTATTTATCCTTGTGGCTCGAAGCAGTATCACCTGCAGGGAGCCTGAATTCAATAAAAACAAATAAACTATGATACAAACTATCTTCTAATCAAATATACAATTTTTTTACCATCCTTTTTTGAGCGGCTTTACAAAATCAACCGTGATTTTTGCTATATAGTCGTCAACATATATCTCGCTGAACTTCGGCGCAAATCCTGCCTCATATATCTCAACCAATCCCTTGTAAGGGTTCTCGTTCAAATGCTTCTCCCACTTCTCGAGATTGAACTCAGCCATTTCTTTGATCCTTGCCATCACTTCAAATTCTCATATTTTACATATGGCACTTCCATTACTCTCGGGAACTTCTCCTGAATGTACATCGTGAGCAATCTTTCTTGGAGAAAAGTGAATACCTGTGCATTGTATGAACGTCCGTCCTTCAAAGCCTTTCTGCCCTCATCGCTGTATTCGTCCCTCATCCTCGTTCCGTTCTCCTGCTCTGCCTTCATCATATCCGCAGCCACCTGCGGATTTTCCCAACCTTTCTTGATCTTTAAAAGTTCATAGATTTTGAAGAGCCATTCCATATACTCCTTGAAATCCTCCACCTTCATAATATATGAGTTGGCATACCACAGTCTGGTTCCGTTAGCCATATACTTCTTGAAGGGCTCGATCCACTCGGGCATATTCTCCGCAATCACGGCACACAAATCCACCATATCCTGCACAGAGTGGCAATGGACATATTGTTGCAGGGGATTTATCCCATTCAAGGGCTCCGGCGTTATAATGTCGCAGGACTTAAACAGTTCGTCAAAGTCGGTATCCTCAGGAAATTCAAGCCTACGGCGGTATTGGCAGAAGCCGACATACTTCATTGTGTCGAGCGGCACATTGTGCCAAACCCAATACATCGCGGTACCCTCGGCACAGGTAAAGTTCCATTCGGCTATGTTATCGCCGGTATTATCACGCACTTCGCAAAACTTCTCCTTGCTGCCTACCTGAATTGGAGTGTACAAGGAATTATCCCACAGCCCATATTCCACCGGCTTGTGGCAAACTATATACACTTGGCTATCTGTTCTCTTATTCATACTCCTTGAATGTCAATCTGAATGTAAACTCCCTCAACTCGGGGTAAGCAGTCAATTCCGTCCATATAACTGTATCCCCTTGGTGCCCCATTTCCTTGCTGTCGAAAAGTCTGTCCACCATTCTGTGTGCTACTGCTCTCTGTCTTTCGTCGTCCATTTTAATCTTCGAAATCTTTCAGTTTCTTTGTGGGACGGGATATACCCCTACCGAGCAATACTATACCCACGGACTGCCAATAAGTCAGGGTTGTAAGCCCGAATATTACCGGCATAAGCCAGTTCCAAAAAATCATTGTTAGCAACCCTTGAAGGGCAATCACTGCAAATGCAACAAACAACTCGATAAGTGTCTTTTTCATATTTGTCTCTTTCATATCTCTGTGTTCTTTTTATCTATAAATACTTCTTTCTTTTTAAAAAGTACTGCTCTTTTTGAAAAAAGCCATACTTTTTTTTTAATCTTCTTCCTCCGGCTCCCACAAAACTATCCCGTTCTCTGCTGCCTGCGGCACTTGGAGCATTTTTTCATCTTCGGGACGGGACTTCATTCTTGCATAGAATTGGAGGCTTACATACCTGTTTGCGGATTTGAACACCTTCTGTGCCTCTACAATGCAAATGCACTTGGGCACTTCGAATAGTTTTTTCAACTCTCGCCCCATTTGTTTCTGGGTACGTGGGATATCCACCTCCCCCTCGGCATATAAGGCATAGTTGAGGAATAGTAATGCTCCCGGCTTATACAGTGCGGCAACCATCTTGGCTGCGCCAGACTGTCCCTTTTCGTGGGAATACCTCCATATATCCCATCCCTTGTAAAACTCCTCCCTAATATTGTTATGCTCGCCGTCCTGCCATTGGTTAAGGTGTACTGCCATTGAGTGCTTCGGTTTTTAATAAATATACAAAAATTCCCCAATGTTCACGGGCATTTGAAAAATGGATGGTCATATAACCGAACGATAGTGAGGTTATATACCATTTAGTTATTTTTTTTAAATGGTCTATATATAATGATCTTAATAATAAATGATCTTATAAACATCTAGTAAACATCTGGTTATAAGAAGACCAGGTACTTGCGAAAATCTTTCACGTCAAACAACTTTTTTCAAATATACAGGTATTTATTATTTGAAAATCGGCAGCATTTTGTTTTTTTGATCAATTCAATTTTTGTTGTAAATATTTTGCCGGCAAAAATAAAATTGGTATATTTGATAACGAAAGCAGTTGCTAAGAAACTTCAAGCCTTTTGGCTAAATAATATTAACTATTTAAACATTAAAAAAATGAAAAAATTTAATTTCAAACCTGCTACTTATAGAGAAGTAGTGCAACTCTCACGAGTGATTGGTAATCGTGGTATCAAAAGTTCACATGTCAACGATTTTCTCAATGTTATTAAGCAGTATGCAGAAAATCCCGAAAACAAAGACAAAAATGGGAACTTAGTCGATTATGTTTTTGGGCCCAACTTTATTTATGTCAACCCTATCACAGGGCACGTCATTGACGGACAGCATAAGTGGGCGGCGTACATTCAGGCAGTGGAAAAAGGGATTATCTCAGAAACAACGCCTATTCTTATTTGCTATGAGGAAATTGATCCTTCAAAGGAAATTCAAACAATCATCGACCTCAACACCAAAGGATTGAACTGGGGACTTGACGATTTCGTTGGCTCCTATGTTGACCTTGGTTATCCTTCCTACATTAGGTTGGAGCATTTTTCCAAAGAACACTCTCTTTGCCACGTTGAAGCAAAGAACGAGGTTAAAATCAAGTACAGTTATGGTTTGGCTATTATGCAGGGAAAGGGGCATGCTTCCCTTAAAGCAGGCACAGCCGAGATTACAGAAGAAGATTTGGTTAACGGGCATACCGTTCACGAGGAACTTATAAAACTGAGGAAGGGTATGTATAAACTCATTAACTCGGAAGAGCCCAATCTCGAAGAGAGATCAGAGAAATTTGCAAGAACTCCCAACCCTGTAATCGAAGCAATGGCACAGGTATGGTGGGAAAAGAAAGACATTGTTTCCGTCGAGCAGATAATCAAAGCCTGCAAATCAAGCAAGGACTTGGTTGCTGAATTTTTCAGGGCTAAGAGTAATAAGAAAGAATGGACTGCTTGGTTCGAACGAGTTATTGGAAAATGCTATGCTATGGGTCTTTTCAAAGCAGCATAAAAAAATATTGTATATTTGGATTACTCAACACAAAATAACAACGTTCTTTACAGAAAATGTCGGGCAAAGATTAGTACCCCGGCATTTTTATTTTATGAATATCCGCATAAACTCAGCGGTAAGGCAGACTGCTCCGAGTATCGCGATAATGATAAGCCACTTCGGATAAACCTTTTTCTCAACCTCAACCGGATATGGTTCCTTGATTATTTGAATACTGTCCCTTTGGTGATATTGCTCTTGGTGCTCTATCTCAGCGGGGAGGGTTGTTTTTTTATTTTTGATTTCCCCGCGAAGAACCATAAGGTTGGTATCCAGCTCGCAGCGGGCTTCTGCAAGGCTTGTTTCTGCCTCCCACACCTCGACTGCCGGTACAATGGTTTGTATTATCTCGACGGGTAATGGCACTTGAACAGTGTCCTTAACATAAACAATGCTATCCCTGACAACCACATTTGTATCGGTGCTGGGACCAGGTACAATCTTCGGCGAACATGAACTTACAATGATCAACAAAAAAACAATCGGTATTATTTTCATAAATACCGAGTATGAGAGGTTCACGAACCAGTATTTTAAAGCACTTCCAATTCTTTGCATATCCTTCGTTGCTGGCCAGCGTTGTTATATAGTCCGATATGGAGCCAGCGTCCTCCCTTACTATTTTTTTCAATGAGGCATTGGTCATAATTTTTATGATCAAGCCACTTTCTGACAAATTTGCAGAACCCGAGGAAGTCTCCATTAGCGGGATACAAATCTGCGGCATATCCTATCTTATGAACCGAAGTATTACTACCCCCTACGGCTTTATTTAGTGCCTCATTTCGGAAGCCGGAGTTAACCCGAATACCTGAACCCCAAGCAGCCCGCAAATCGTCCAAAAATGCCCCCAGTTCAAGCAGGTGACCAACGACAGTCCAACTTGGAAGATTTTCAATACTTTTCTGCCTTGCGGTGGAAGAAGTGAGAAGTTCCTCGAGCGTAAAATATTTCGGTTCTGTCATTATTCGATTTCTCCTTCTATTGTGGTGATATCATCCTCTTCATGCTCGAAGTCCTCAATCGGGGTTTCAATGATTTCTTCCCCTCTCTTTCTACCGACTTCGATTGCGGTGGAACCGTGAGTGATTTTTATTTTGTTATTTTCTTCGAGGGCTTTTGCAGCGAATGCAAGGCTCGGCCAGAGAAATATGATACCGGCACCTTCCAATGTGCTACCATGTATTTCTCCCTGCGGAGGGCATAGGAACCCACCAACGAGGAGCCCTAACGAAACAGCCATTGAAACCCAAAAGGCAATGACATAATGCTTTTTAAGATTGCTCTTTTTCATTTTTTATTTCTTCCTCCTTGCGGAGTTTCTTTTCAAGTTCCTTCTCTGGATTTTTCTTGCCTCTTTGCCGTGCCGCACGCGCCTTGATCCTTTCAAGCGCCTGCGCATATGATTTACCGCAGTTGCAACTCATTAGTCCTCTATCGGTTTTGCTTTTGATCTTTTCTTGGGCTTCGTTGCCTCTTCAACGGGCTCCTCAACCACGGGTTCATCCACGCTATCGGCAGGATACTTTCTGGCGAGCCTGCGCTCTTTGAACTCAACAGTAAGCATACCCACGAAACTAACGAATACACTTGCGTTGAGGGCACAGAAAGCCCAATTGGAAATTATAAAGAATAAGCAAGGTGCTGCTATCAGGCTAACGAAATTAACCACTGCAAGAAGCATCCAGATAACGATTAAAAATATTACACTGTTTTTCATAACTCTTGGAATTTTTCTGGTAAAAGGACAAAAATCGGCGGACAAAAAAAGAAGGGGGCTCACCAACCCCCTTCGACACCGGCATAGCGAAATTCCGAAAAAACTAACGGCGGTGTGTTATGAATTGCTCATACTGTACAAAGCATTTGGACTTGCATCAACCAATGCCCATACCCATCCATCAGAGCCATATTTAAGACAAGTAAAGGTGAAATATCCCTTATCCATTTGTATATACCTGCCGTTGGACAGTGAATTGCTGACAAAGTCATACATAATTTGTGCATTGGCTGACATTGCCTTTATTGAGAATGATGCTGCGGCAGTTAGAAATTGTGGTATTAGTATCTTATACTCAAAACCACTCCAACCAGAACTGGGTGCAGGAAATGCCAATTTTCCGGGATTGGTTGTAGAGTAATATGTGGTATTTATTAAATGTGCATTTTCCTCTGCATAGTAATATGTTCCGCTCGAATGCAAATCCGTTACCTCAACGAATGGCACATAAACATTACCATAGAACTTACCGCTGCGGGCAACCATTTCGCCCTTATAATTGACACTGAAAGGAGCGTTCGCAGGTGTTTCAGCACCAGCCCAGAAAGTATAGCCCGAGCCACCCTGCATACCTGCGGTAATGGTGTTAGTGCCACCTGACATAAGGTATATTCCATTACCCGTCAGGAATTTGATTTTTGCATTGTTTGCGAGTATCAGATTAGCAGCGACGAAATCGAATGTTTCACCCGAAGTGAAATTGTCCTTGACAGTGTCCCATTGTGCAAGGTTGCCATAGAATGTATCATTGCAGTACCAATATACACCGTCCTTGTACAATACATCAATCCACTTTACACTCTCGGGATATAGGGTGCTTTCCACGCCGCAGTACCAATATCTTGTAGTGGCACTCACATCGCCATAATCATAAGGTCCCCTGATTGCTGCACCAGTTCTTCCCTGTCTGCCTGTCTGCCCACTGGTTCCATTGCGGAGAATGTCTATGTCCTCTTGATCAACAACCTGTTGTTCGTTATCATCGTTGAGCAGCAGCCTTATTCTCTGATATGTCTCACAGATTGCAGAAGTGATGGTGAGACCTGTTTGCGGCAAATACTGCTCATTTGACCAGGCACCGGGGCTGTTTAACAATTCCAATTTATATCCTATTGAGTAGCCTTGCCCCACAGGTTGAACGGGGTTAATGCCTGTCTGTGTGTATCCCGTGGCATTGATTACGCTCGGGCTCGGTGTCTGTGTATTAGGATCATAAATTACCTCATCATAACTCGGTTGCAGCCAGTATATGGTAGCGTCATATCCGTTCTGGCCGGGGTTGCCCTGAGGACCCGTTGCACCCGCTATTGCTTTTGCAAGGTTGAATGTTTTTACATCAACCACAGTGGTGGGGTTTCCTGTTTTTGCTGATATTACTATGGCAGCATTGGAGCCCATGAAATTGAAAGTGGATGGATTGAATGATATAGTGAGAACTCCGTTGGTTATAGCGGATATACCCCCAACAACGCCGTCCCAATCCACATCATAAGTGGCACCCGTGAGCCGCTCCGAACCATAGTAGGTTTTACCGCTCGAGGTAGGAAAGGTTATTGTCGAAGCAGTGAGCGGGGTTCCGCCGCTGTCGCAGATAATGCTTGCATTGTCATTGGAAAGGCTCAGGCGGTACACACTTGCTGTTTCACCCGCTCTGTCAACAGTCCAAGAGAGTTTGAAATAATAAACTTGACTTTCATCCATTGCAGCATTCCATGAACTCTCGTCAATCCCCTGAGGTTGTGAACCGTTGCCCTGATATATAACAATAGGAATGTTAAGGGTACCCTCGTCAGTAGTCAGGCTTGGACCCGCAGACACTACCAGCGTTGCACCCGAGGTTCCGTTATAATCTGTCGATAGTGTCATACCGACGGCTGAACCCGTTATCCCGCTCGAAACAATAAATACAGGAATAGGTGTATTTCCCCTTGTCGCCGCAAAGCCGACTGTCTTGGCGACATACCCTGCCAGATCCTGAGAAGTAAAAATGATATTCCCCTTATCAATATTCACATTGAACTGGGCTGTTTCAGTTGGAGCGACAACCACTTCGGGCTCCGCTATGCTGGTTGTGCTTGCGTTGCCTCCATAAGTAGTGCTGACAACTGATCTGGTTATATTACCCTTTGAAGTATAGTTGCCATATTTATTCCTACCGGCCGGTGCTATTGTTGTTGATCTGAATTTCATTCTTATTTGGTTTTTTCAATGAAGGTTATTGTCTGCCTGTCCTGCTTATAATCTATTTCACTTCCCAGTTGCACATATCCTTGGGAAGGGTTATCCACATCCACGTTATAAGTCTTTTGAAGGGGATTGTGCTCCATATCCAATGTCATTGTTATTTTTTTGCTCGGGGTGCTATATTGATTGACATATTTTTCGATTATGTTTTCCTCCGGTTTCTGTGAATTATTTGAAAGTGCGGTTTCCGTCACGCCCGTCAAAAAGGTAGTAGGATCCGAAGAAAGTCTTTTATACCCCATATGGCTGTACGAGGGCTTAATGTTTTCCTTATGCGTCGTTATCTTACAAGTCATTTCAAGATCATTGATACTGCACCCTGTCGCCGGCTCGTTGTCATACAGGACATCACTTTCATTTCCGTCCGCATCCTGTCCTTTTTGCACGCATTTCATTGAGAGGTTTTTGATCCACATATAGGAGTTCCATTGATAATATCTCTTATCATTAACGCTGCCTGTGTTGCCATAGAACAGCGGCCCGGGGCAAAGAACCTCAAACTCGATACCCTGTGTAATGTCCACTCCCGAAAGGGGTATCTTGTAGCCATCCATATTCACCTCATCGGTCCAAGGTACTGTGTTATTAACAGTGAAATCCTTGTTCCAATAGTCCTTGTCATTGGTTTCCCACAGCGGCTGAGGACGAAGGATAGCATCTGTATCCCCCGCATCCAACCATTCTTTATAATATGAACTCCACCCCTTGTCTCCGATAACCAATCTGAACCTCGGTTCAACCATCGCATTGTAATAGTTTCCTACGATAGGTTCGTTATGCTTGCACTTGGTATTTACCCAACCAGGATTAATATAGTTTCGGTTCCAATAACGCTCATATTTGCAAGTGAAATCGAGAACGAGGAAACTGTCTTGATCCAGCAAAACCTGCGGCACAAATCCCGGTTTAAGCCTGAAAACAACCTTATCCCTGTTCCCATATGGACTTGAAAGATCATTATTGTGTTTGGTGCTTATGCAGAGATATCTTGTGTAATCCATTTTTGAGGGTATTATCTGTTGCCAAGTGCTGTTGATATACATATTCCTTGCGACACCCATATCGACTAATGTACCACCAAGATATTCTCTCGTTATGCCTGTATTTGCCTTCTGTGCTTCGGAGAGAGATACCTGAGTTCCGCCGCTTGTGTAGTAGAGGCTTTCCCAGTAATCGTTGTCATAGAGGCGGTGCATATATGTATA
>JAEEGL013749785.1_pt1 | contig 12625 bp, 9 predicted proteins | sample 9134231 | NCBI WGS metagenome assembly JAEEGL01 (sample SAMN16246548, study PRJNA631951) | gut metagenome | biome: gut microbiome; feature: rumen; material: fiber-attached | host: Bos | place: Iran: Karaj | collected 2018-10
AGAACTTTTTCATTTGAACAGTGATTAAGAAAAACATACTGAATTACACCTGCAAATATAAACAAAGTTTTACTCATGTATTACCCTCCCATTGATATTTTTTTGCCAATAACCAGCATTTTCCAACAAAAACGTGTTTTTCGGACAGAAGGGGTTTCCTTTCTTGTCTTTTTCAGGGAGTATTGGACGCGCCATGGGGGGGCGAAGCCCGAAAGTGGCGAAACGTAAGCAGCCCCGACCGAGGCGAAAATGTCAATTTTTTTTGTACTTTTTCGGGCGTTTTTGTATGTCATTGATTCTCATCGGGAATCAGACACAGCCAAACAGAAGCGGCGCTTCGGAATTTTGAAACGCCGTTTCTGCGCGCCGAAGTCCCACTTGTAATCGCCGAAACGGGACGTCTGTCGGGGAAATGTAAAGATTTTTTGGAAAAGAGACTATAGTTGCTATAGTAACTATGTTCACTATAGAGCCACGCAACCACTTGGTCCGCTCAACAAAGAAAAAAAGAAAAAGACACATTTCTTTTTTCTATGTTTTCGCTTATTCGTATCTTTGCAGAAAGGTCTGAACATCTAAATTATTGATTGGATTATGAAAAAGGTACTGTTTATGGTCTTCGGGCTGCTGCTGTCCATGGCCTTCACCGCGTGCAGCGACGACAAGGATGACGAGATTCCGACAAACCGCTACACCCTGCTGGTGACATCGACCACGTACAACTACGACAACAACGAGGAACTCTCCAAGGCAGTCGAAGCCATGCTGGACAAATACCGCACGGAGGGCATCTACATCGACGGCACCCAGGCGGAGGCCACGGCCCTGTGGCGCCAGGCCTGCAACGAGATGCTGCTCTTCAACTGGGCAGACACCGACATCGACATCTCGGCCGAGACGTCCATCTACATCACGCTGGCTCTCGTCACCGACAAGCCCGGAGGCAACCCCGTCATCAACCGGCAGCACATCACCTTCCCGGAGATGTACTACCACTTCGTGACGGCCAGCATGACGCCCAGCCTTGCCAACAACGTTCTGGCATATAATCGCATAAAAACGCTGATAGACCAATACAACAGCCCTTACGAAGGCGGAAAATACAAGCGGGCGACCATTGACGACGTGTTCCGCGCCTCACGCGAAGACGCCATCAGCCTGTTTGAAGAACTCTACAACGAACTGATTAACTACCCGTGGAAGCGCGTTGACATCACCCTGCTGAAGGACTCGCGCTTCACGCTCATTCTGGCCTATGGCAGCGGAAGAAATATGAATACCGTCATCAGCCGCGAAGTACTACTAACAGATAATACACCGTCATGGTAAAACCCCAATGGAAAGCAAAGGGCTACGTGGACGAACCCGTGCCCGCAGGCATTGACCTGAAAACAGAAATACGCCGCCTGGCGCAGGAAAAGAACGCCGTCATCCTGGCCCACTACTACACCGACAAGCCGCTGCAGGAAGTGGCCGACTTCATAGGCGACAGCCTGGCCCTGGCACGCAAGGCGGCACAGACCGACGCGGACATCATCGTCATGTGCGGCGTACACTTCATGGGCGAGACCAACAAAGTGCTCTGCCCCCAGAAGAAAGTGCTCATCCCCGACCTCAACGCCTCGTGCTCGCTGGCCGAGAGTTGCCCGGCCGACCAGTTTGCCGACTTCTGCAAAGCCCGCCCCGGCCACACCGTCATCTCCTACGTCAACACCTCGGCCGCCGTCAAAGCCGTCACCGACGTGGTGGTCACCTCCTCCAACGCACGCCAAATCGTGGAGAGCCTGCCCAAGGACGAGAAAATCATCTTCGGCCCCGACCGCAACCTGGGCGAGTATATCAATCAGATAACGGGCCGGCAGATGGTGCTCTGGAACGGTGCCTGCCACGTGCACGAGCGCTTCTCCGTGGAAAAAATACTGGAGCTCAAGCAGCAACATCCGCAGGCCAAGGTGCTGGCGCACCCCGAATGTAAAGGTCCGGTGGTGAAACTGGCCGACGTGGTGGGCAGCACCGCCGCCTTACTGAAGTTCACCCATGAGAGCGACAGCCAAGAGTTTATCGTGGCCACCGAGAGCGGCATCCTCTTCGAGATGGAGCGTCTCAGCCCCGCGAAACGGTTCTACCCCGTGCCGCCCGTCGACCCTGAAGCCCCGTCGAAAACCTGCATGTGCAACGAGTGTGTTTACATGCGCATGAACACAATGGAGAAGCTCTACAACACCCTGCGCTACGAGTGGCCGGAAATCAAGGTGCCCGCCGCCGTGGCCAGAAAAGCCGTGCGCCCCATCGACCGCATGCTCGAAATATCTGCGAAACTCGGCATATAACATCAATACACCGACTCATGAAACTCTTCTTTTTCGACCTCGAAACCACCGGCACCAATCCCGCACGCCACGGCATACACCAGATAAGCGGCGAAATCGTAGTGGACGGTGAAACGAAAGAATCCTTCGACTACCACGTGCGCCCCAATCCCAAGGCCCAGATAGACCCCGCCGCCCTGCAGGTGGCCGGTGTCACAGAAGCCCAAATCATGGCCTACCCGCCCATGGAGGACGTTTACAAGCAACTGGTCGAGATGCTCGCCAAGTACGTGGACCGCTACGACCGGCAAGACAAGTTCTTCCTCGTGGGCTACAACAACGCCTCGTTCGACAACTCGTTTCTGCGCGGGTTCTTCCGCCAAAACGGCGACGAATACTTCGGCTCCTGGTTTTGGGCCAACAGCATCGACGTGATGGTGCTCGCCACGCAATATCTGCTCAACGAACGCCCGCAGATGGAGAACTTCAAACTCTCCACCGTGGCCGGCCACATGGGCATCGGCGTCAATGCCGACGCCCTGCACAGCGCCGACTACGACATTGCCCTCACACGCGCCATCTATGAAAAGATCGTGGGCAAATAATCCTTTTCGGTTTTCAACTCACAATTCACAAATATCAATACCCCAATCAGTATGGAAGGAATTATCGGTTCAATCATCATTGGCATCCTCGCCGGCTTCGCTGCCGGCAAGTTGATGCGCGGCGGCGGCTTCGGCTGCCTCTTCAACCTGTTGCTGGGCATCTTCGGCGGCCTGGTGGGCGGCTGGCTTTTCAGCCTGCTCAACATAGAATGGGGCGGCCTCATCGGACAGCTCGGCACAGCCATCGTAGGTGCAGTGGTCATCCTCTGGATAGCCAACCGCTTCAAGAAATAGGCGGTTCCGACCCCACGGCATTCCACGGCAAAGGTCCCACTTCAAAACGCCAAGACGGCGCCTCAAAATTTTGAAGTCCGACCTTTGCAGGTGAACTGGTGAAAAAACACTAAGGGCAGCGTTTCCCGTGAAAGGAAACGCTGCCCTTGCTATATTCACGCTACATACAATTCATTCAAACCGCTTCACAGGCACCAGCACGCGGTCACTGCTGAGGGGCGAGCCGTAGGTGATGCAGAGCAGCCGGCCCACGAGGTGAGACTGGGGCACGAAACCATAGACGCGCGAATCGTATATCCCGCTCATGGCGCGGGCTTCCACCCAGATGTAGTCTTGTGAAAAGGCCACTTCGACGACGCGCGCGCCCTGGTCGTTGCGCAGGTTGCTGCCGTCCCAGAAGAGTTGGCGCCCTTCGTGCCGCTGCAACGTGTTAGCCAGCAGGGCGGCGTTCCAAGGCTGCACCTGTATGCGCAGGCCACGGCCGGGTACGACGAAAGGATAACGTACGGGATTGGCCACGGCCCGGTCGTTGGGTCCGTGCCATTCGAGCCACACCGTGTCGCCCGGCAAGGCCGCGCATTGCCCTACAGAGAGCGGGCGGCGGCTGATAACGGCCACCGTCGTGTCGGAAGGATCGTTGAAAGCAATGAACTGGCCGGTGCGGGGGAGCGACGGCGCCGTGCGGTGAAGGCCGAACAGACTTTCCATAGGCCAGCGCAGGCCGTAGCTCCAGCGACTTACCAGCACGTGGTCGCCCGGGCGCAGTTCCGGCTCCTTGTCGTGGCCGGTAATGACAATCTGAAAGGCCACGAAAGTCCACACCAGCCACAGCAAGAGGCCCATGCAGACGAGTGCGACGACTATTTTAAGCCAATTCTTCAACAGTTATCGGAGTAGCGTTATTATTTCTTCAGACTCTCGACCATGCGGAACAGGCGGTTCCAGCGCACCTTGCCGTCAAGCCAGCCATAGTCTTTGTCAAGCGAGAGCCACACAAGGATGGGCTTGCCCACGATGTGGTCTTCGGGCACGAAGCCCCAGAAGCGCGAGTCGGCCGAGCGGTCGCGGTTGTCACCCATCATCCAGTAATAGTCCATCTGGAACGTGTAGTAATCGGTCTGTTCGCCGTTGATGTAGATCTTGCCGTCGCGCACCTGCAGGTCATTGCCTTCGTAAACGCTGATGGCACGTTCGTAAACGGGCAGGTTGTCAAGCGTCAGGTGAAGTGCCGTGCCCCTTTTGGGAATCCAGACGGGGCCATAGTCGTTGGCGGTCCAGCCCGTCTCCTTGTTATGGGGATAGAGGTCGATGCCCGAAGCCGACGGATAAGGCTCAACAGAGATGACAAAGTCCTTGCGGGCTTCGAGAGCAGCCTTGGTCTTGGCCGTCATGGGCATGCACAGCAGGAAGGTGCCGTCGCTGCGCTGCTCGCCATAGGAGCGGTCTTCCATGGTGATGCCGTGTTCGCGGCAGAAGTCGTCGGGAATAGGGTAGCGCAGGGTCACGGCGTAGCAGTATTCCACGTTTTCGGGCCTGCTTTCGGGCTTACCGTCGGTATAGACGATGCCGTCCTTGATTTGCAGGCGTTGGCCGGGCATGCCCACACAGCGTTTCACATAGTGTTCACGCATATCGACGGGGCGGGCGGCGATGTCTCCGAACTGGCCCGGATTGTCGGCTATGTAGTTACGTCCCGCGGCATACTGTGCGGCATAGATGTTGCGCTGCTGCCCGGGAGTGAGTCCCTGGCGGTTGTAGGGGAACACCTGTTCGCCTATTTCATAGCACAGCGTATAGAAGTCGCGGTCCTGAACGTTGAGGGCCACGGTGTCGCCCGAGGGATAGTTGAACACCACGATGTCGCCCTGCTTCACATGGCCCAGACCCTTCACGCGCCGGTACGACCACTGGGGTTTTGCCAGGAACGACTTCACGTTGAGCACCGGAATGGTGTGGGCCGTCAGCGGCATGTGGAGCGGCGTGATGGCCTTGCGCGGCCCGTAGCTCAGTTTGCTCACAAACAGATAGTCGCCGGTGAGCAGACTCTTCTCCAGCGACGATGAGGGGATGACATAGTTCTGGAACAGGTAGAGGTTGACGAAGTAAACGGCCACCAAGGCAAACACAATGGCATCGACCCAACTCATCACGCCGCGCACGGTCTTGTTCTTGCTCTTGCGCCACCATGTCCAGGGTATCTTCTTCGTGATGTAAGCGTCGTATATAAACGGAACCACGATGAGGCCCCACCAACTGCCGTTCCAGGCCAGGAAAAGCAGGAGCAGCAGGGTCCAAAAGCCAAATTTCACCCACTTCACCCAGCCGGCCTGCGGCTTCTGTTCTTTCTTAGTATTTTCGTTACTCATAATTATTTCGTATTATCATTTGTTCATTTCCATCATGTCGTCCATAGTGAGCAGTCCCTTGTGGCCCAGTGTATATTCGGCGGCGAGCACGGCTCCGAGAGCGAAACCGCCGCGGTTGTGGGCGTCGTGGGTAATGCTGATTTCATCGTACTGGCTGTTGTAGCGTATGGTGTGTATGCCGGGCACCTCGCCTCGGCGTATGCTGTCGATGGCCAACACGTCGGCGGCAGCCTCGGCCTCGCCGCTCCGCGAGCCGTCGGCAGCCACCAGGGTGCCTTTGGCCCATGCGTGCTTGCGGTCAAGGTTGGCCACCAGATGTTCGGCCAGCGTAATGGCCGTGCCGCTGGGCGCGTCGAGTTTGTGGACATGATGCACCTCCTCCATACGCACGTCGTATTGCGGATATGGATTCATCAGACGGGCCAAGGTCACATTGAGCTTGTCAAACAGATATACGCCCAGGCTGAAGTTCGACGCCCAAAACAGTGTCTTGCCCTCTTCGCGGCACATGCGCTCCACTTCGCTGCCATGCTCCTGCATCCAGCCCGTGCTGCCCGTGACCACCTTCACGCCGCGCTCCCAGGCCTTGCAGATGTTGCCGTAGGCCGCCGTGGGGTTGGTAAACTCTATGGCCACCTCGGCCCGCGCGAAGGCCTCGCTGTCGAAGTCTTCACGGTTGTCTATATCGATGATGCACACCACCTCGTGGCCGCGCGCCACGGCAATCTGTTCGATGAGGTGACCCATCTTGCCGTAGCCAATCAATGCTATCTTCATACAATCAATGTTTTTTGCAGTGCAAAGATACGAATAAACGAGCGCAGAGCAAGAAAAGAAAACAAAGTTTTCTGTTTCGCGCCCTGCCAGACGGAGGTCGGGAGAACGAAAACGGAGTTGGGCGCGACGAAAACGGATATAGACGAAACGAAAACGGATTCAGTGCATCAAAGACACTGCACCTGCCGGCAGAAAACCGCTCGGCATACGGAGAGGCGGCCACTGGCCGGGCTTAGGCCTTGCCAAGCAGGTCGTTGGCAAAGAGCAAGAGGCGGTTGGTGACATTGACGTCGCTCACACCGCCGTCGAAGTCAAGGGTAAGGAAATTCAAGTCGGGGAAGAGTGTGCGCAGGCGGCGCTCAATGCCGCGGGCAATGATATGGTTGGCAATGCAGCCGAAAGGTTGCAGACTGACCACGTGGCGCACACCCTCACGGGCCAGCGTGGCCACTTCGCCGGGCAGGAGCCAGCCTTCGCCGAACTGGGCAGAGAGGCTTACCACCTCGCGGGCGTTGCGGGCCAAAGTGTACACATCGCCAAAGGGCTGGTAGTAGCGGTAGACGGCGCAGGCACGGTTGACCTGGTTGATGCGGTAGCGCACCAGCCGGTAGAGCGTGCGGCTGACAATGCGGGGCAGACGCTGGCGCTCCACCCGGGTGTGGCGCTTCACGTCCTGGTTGACGAAACTTTGCAGGAAAAAGTCGAGCAGCACGGGAGCCACCACTTCAAAACGGCGATCGACGAGCCACTGCGTCAGGCCGCGCTGGGCATAGGGATTGAATTTGAGGAATATTTCACCTACGATGCCCACTCGAGGGCAGTCACGGTCGAGACTGATGCGGTCGAAGTCGGCGGCCGCAGCAGGCAGATAGGACAGGAGCTCACGGCTCTGGTTGCGCTCGATGGGCGAACGGGCCATGTCCAGATATTTGTCGCGCAGACGGGCCGCCTGACCGGGCTCACGCTCGCGGGGCGCGGCGGCGAAATACATTTTGGCGATAGCGTCACTGTAAAGGATAGCACTGAGCGCTATCGGCGTGATGCGACGGAAATTGAAGTGGAAACCCGGCTGCTGGTTACGCACGTTGTCGGACATGCTCAGCGACACGACGGGCACTTGGGGATAGCCGGCCTCGACGAGCGCTTTCTTGATAAGGGAAATATAGTTGCTGGCACGGCACTGTCCTCCGGTCTGGGTGATGAGCGCCGTAGTGGTGTCGGGATTGTAGCGCCCGCTGCGGAAGGCTTTCACGATGTCGCCCACGATAAGGGTGGCAGGGTAGCACACCTCGTTGTTGGCATACTGCAGGCCGAGGTCGCCCGACTGGATATCGCTCAGCGGCAACACTTCGGCATCGTAGCCGGCCACTTTCATGAACGAAGGGATGAGGGGCGTGATGAACGACGTGAAATAAGGAATGATTATCTTGCGGTGACGCTCGCTTTCGGTGAAAACCGGCGTAGTGACAAAAGGCCTGAACGGCGGTTGCGGCCCGAAAGCAGCGTCGGAGGCATGGTCGGCAGCGCTTTCCCATTGGTTCAGTCTGATGCTGTCAACAACGGAACGCACGCGGAGTTTCAGTGAGCCCACGTTACACACATCGTCAATCTTGAGTTGCGTAAGTGCCTTGCCATGACGCTGCAGGAGGGTGTGTATCTCGTCTAGCATGAAGGCATCGGGGCCGCAACCGAAGGAAGTGAGCTCCACAAACTGCACATCGGGCCCTTGCAGGGCAGCCCATTTGGCAGCTTTGAGAATATGCTCCGGAAAGGCCCACTGCGACATGAAGTGAACGTCGCTGATGTCAATGTCCTTGTCCATACCACGCACAATGTCGTCAGTGATGCAGTCCACACCGAGGGCGCACACCAGGTCGGAGAGTTTGTGCTGCACAAGCGGGTCGCTGTGGTACGGCCGGCCGGCCAAGAGGATGGTGAGTCGTCCGTTTGCCTTTTCGTAAGTTTCGCGGTTGAGCCGTTCTATTTCGTTTTCATAATCATCGTAAGCTTCAAGGGCGGCCTTCAGGGCCTGGGTTACCCGACGCGGGCGCACACCGAGCGTAGCAAGGTAGTCTTTAACCTGCCGGCGCAGGGCTTTGCGGTCCTTGAAAGTGATGGCGGGAGAGTCAACGGGCACACGGAGGTCCATGGCGCTGCGTATGACGTCGGAATAACCCGTCACGACCGGACAATTATAACTGTTCTGACCCTTGCCTTGGCGTTCATACACCACATAAGGCAGGAAGATGCGGTCCACGCCCTGCTCCTGCAAGTTGAGAATGTGGCTGTGCATCAGTTTGGCGGGAAAACAGATGTTGTCGCTCATCACAGAGCGCACGCCGCGCTCATATTGGCTATAGGTGGACGCCTCGCTCAGTACCACACGCAGGCCGCATCGGGTGAAAAGCGTGTGCCAGAAAGGATATTCCTCGTACATGCCGAGAGCACGGGGAATGCCTATGACAATGGCATCGTCGGGCACATCGGGTTGCGGCCGGTCGAAGAGCAGGCGGAGTTTTTCGGCATACATGTTTTTGCCCGTCTGATTGCCGGTACCCTTGTTGGTGAATACGCGCTCACACTTGTTGCCCGAATAGTAGTGGTCGCCACTGCTGAAGGTATAGCGGTTGACAAGACAGTTGTTCTCGCATCCACGGCACTGCAGCGTTTTCGTCTCGTAGCGTGCCAGCGCCATCATGTCACCGAGCGAGACGCCCCGTGTGCGGTGTTGGCGGGCATGGAGCGCACAACCGTAGGCACCCATCAGTTCCGGACGGTCGCTGCGGTAGACTTCTTTTCCCGTGAGCACCTCCAGAGCCCGCGTCACGCTGTCGTTGTGCATCGTGCCGCCCTGCACTACGATATGTTCGCCCAATTGCTTGGTATTTTTCAGTTTCAACACCTTATGCAGGCAGTTGTTGATGACGGAGTATGACAGTCCGGCGGCAATATCGCCGATGGTGGCTCCCTCGCGCAGCACTTGCTTTACCTTCGAATTCATAAACACGGTACAGCGTGTGCCCAAGTCGCAGGGCCGGCGCCCGTTGCAAGCCGCGTCGGCAAACTGTTCCACAGTGTAGCCCATGGATTTGGCAAACGTCTCAATGAACGTGCCGCAACCGGAGGAACAGGCTTCGTTTATTTCAATATGGTTGATGACGCCCTGCTCCACAAAGATGGCCTTCATGTCCTGCCCGCCGATGTCGAGGATGAAACTCACCTCAGGACGTATGTGGCGCGCCGCCACGTAGTGGGCGATGGTTTCAATGATGCCGCCGTCCAGTCCGAAGGCAACTTGGATGAGGTCTTCGCCATAGCCGGTTGACCGGCTGCCCACCACCGTGAGTTCAGTTCCGGCCTGCTCACACTGTTTCTGCAGTTCGCGCAGTCCCTCAACGACGGTGCCGATAGGGTTGCCTTTATTAGGCGAATAGAAACTGTAGAGCAGGCGGGCCTGGTCATCGAGTACCACGATTTTCGTCGTTGTCGAGCCCGAGTCTATGCCCAATGTCACCTCGTGGCGGCCAGCTGTGAGCGGGGCGGTGGGAATGCGGTGGCGCAACTTCTGCTGTTGCCATACGTGGCGTTCTTCTTCACTGCGGAACAGGGGCGTCAGCTGACGGCCGGTCTCGTGGGTGGACGTCGGCATTTTTTCGATGCGCTCCATTAGTTGCGACAACGTTATGGTTTCGCTACCGCGAAGCCGGCTTTCGATGGCCGCACCCCAGGCTGGTATGAGTTCGCTGTGCAGTGGCAGCACGATCGCTTCCTGGCCAAGTCCCAGATAGTCGGCAAAGGCTCGGCGCAAGGCCGGGATGAACGTCAGCGGGCCGCCGCAGAAGAGCACCGGTCCACCGATAGTGTTGCCGCGCGACAGGGTGACCACCGTTTGCACGGCCACGGCATGAAAGATACTGGCGGCAATGTCGCTGCGCGAAGCGTTCTTGGCTACCAGATTCTGAATGTCGGTCTTGCAAAACACGCCGCAACGCGAGGCAATGGGGTAGATGCGCTCCGACTGCAGGGCCAGGCGGTTGAGTTCGTCAATGCTCACATCGAGCAGTATGGCCATCTGGTCGATAAACGCTCCCGTGCCTCCGGCACAGTTGCCGTTCATGCGCAGGTCGGGGCTCTGGCCCTCGCGGAAGAACACCACTTTGGCGTCCTCGCCGCCTATGTCAATCATCGTTGTTATCTCTGGATGTTGCTCCTGCATGTAGCGTGTGGCGCTCACCACTTCCTGTATGAAGGGCAGCCCGGTACGTTCAGACAGGCCCATGCCTATGCTGCCCGTTACGGTGAGGCTGACGGGCACGTCGCCCACCGTCTCGCGCAACGCGGTGAGCATATTCCCCACTTTCTCACTGATGCGTGCCCCGTGGCGTTCGTAACGTGAAAACACCACACGTCCGCCGCCATCGGTAGCAACCGCTTTGATGGTGGTGGAACCTATGTCCAGTCCGGCATAAACAGTATTCATTCTTAATGCAAAGATACGAATAAACGAGCGCAGAGGCAAGAAAAGAAACAAAGTTTTCCTTTTTCGCTCCATGCCGAGTGGGATTTTCCTATCCAGAAATACGAATAATTTCGTCAGCAGGCCACGGTCGGCAGACGACAAATGGGCATCCCGCGTGCTGACGTTTCTTATCAGTGACAAACACGGCGCCTCGTAATCACAAGGCGGCGCCTCAAAAATTTGAGGCGCCGCCTTTGCAAGATAACAAACAGGCTCAGTCGTCCAGGCCTTTCAGGCTACTGGCCAACCAGACGTCCATGGTGCCTGCACCCCGGTGATTCCAAGCATAGTATGGGATAAGGCGCAGACTGATATTGCGGCTGCTGATGCGACAGTCGGCATCGAGATTCACTTCCTGGACAGGCACGTTGATGGCGGTCACCTGGAAGGGTTTGCCGTCGCCTTCCGTGTTTACAATGGCATAGCCGGGTTGCAAACTGAATTGAGGCCTGTGCGCCATCAGAACGTGGTGCAGGGCAATGCCTTGGTTGTCCACCCCTTCGGCACAATAGACCAGCGGGCCACGTTCCACGGCAATGCGACCCACATCTTCGCTGACGGCGGGATGGGCCTTGACGGTACGGACGGGTATGTCGAAGTGAATGCGCACCACGTCACCTTTCTTCCAGTTGCGCCGGATATTCAGATAGCCTTTTTCAAGCGCAGCAGTAGAGACGGTCTGGCCGTTCACTTCCACCCGGTAGTGTTGCTCCACGGTGTTGGCATATGAATAAAGGTCGCTGGGCACCACCCGGTTCTGCACCCAACCGGGTATGCGTATCATCAGGCTGAAGTCATGCGCCCTGTTCTGCACGATGCGCAGGGCAATGTCACCGTCCCAAGGGTATTGGGTCTCTTGCTCCAGTATCACACGCTTGCCTGACAGTTCGACCGTGGCGGTATTGCCCGTGAAGAGGTTCACATAGAGGCTGTCGCCACGCACGCCGTAAACGTAGCCCGGCATGGAGGGTATAAAGCGGCACACGTTGGAGGGACAGCAGGCGCAGCCGAACCAAGGCTGCCGTGTCAGCGTGCGTTCGGAGTTGAAACGGTACACACCATCACTGCTGAGCGGATTGGGATAGAAGAATTTGCCGCCATCGACCGACATGCCGCTGATGACCCCGTTGTAGAGCGTCCGCTCCAGGCAGTCTATGTATTTGGCATCGCCATGGAGCAGGAACATACGCTCGAAAAGATAGACCGCGGCTATGGCGGCACAGGTCTCGTTGTAGGCCATAAGATTGGGCAAATCATAGTCGGCACCGAAGGCTTCACCCATGCGTCGCGATGCACCCACGCCTCCTGTCAGATAGTATTTGCGGCTCACAATATTGTCATAGATGGCATTGATGGCTTTGATATATGCGCTGTCGCCCGTGAGGGCTGCCACATCGGCTATGCCGGCATACATGTATCCGGCCCGTACGGCATGGCCCCATGCTTCGGTTTGTTCCGTAATGGGTTTGTCACTCTGCGAATAGCGTGCCCGGTGGGTTGTACGGCCACGGTAGTCGAGCAGAAAGCGGGCTTCGTCCAGATATTTCTTCTCACCGGTGAGGCAGTAAAGACGGGCCAGGGCCATTTCGGCTATCTGATGGCCGCGCTCATGCACCACTACGACGGTCTCTACCACCGCCTGGCCGAACAGCAGCAGGCCAAACGGTCGCGCGAACAGACCATCTTCGACCGGTTCCTGTATCTCGTCAACCGCCATGCCACGCACCAACGCCAAATAGACTTCTACGCCTCACA
>JAEEGL014908679.1_pt1 | contig 12625 bp, 8 predicted proteins | sample 9134231 | NCBI WGS metagenome assembly JAEEGL01 (sample SAMN16246548, study PRJNA631951) | gut metagenome | biome: gut microbiome; feature: rumen; material: fiber-attached | host: Bos | place: Iran: Karaj | collected 2018-10
CCGGACGCTCCGTTCCGTTGAAGCCCCACACCGCCTTCGGGATCTGCGGGTCGAGGTCCATCGTCTCGGTGCCGTAGCACCAGCACGGCGTCACGGAAAGCGACACGCCCACGTTGTTCGCGGCAAACTTGTTGGCGCACTGGGAGGCCTCGAACCTGCCGCCGATCGTCGTGTCGGCGATGACGCACTCGACCGGAGTGCCGTCCGGGTAGCGGAGGTTGTCGGAGATGAGCTTGGCGGCGGCTCTCGCCATCTCCATGGTCTGGCCCTCGAGCGACTCGCGGACGCCGCGCCGGCGACCGTCGATGATCGGGCGGATGCCCACCTTGGGGAACGGGTTGTGCGTGAAGACTGTCTGGTTCATGGCGGATGATTATTGATGGTTATTGGATTCTGCCGATTTTGATTATACCTAGATTTTAGCAGAACCAAGACGGCAGAACTATTAAATCATCCAGAAATAAACTATCGTTTTGCCCACACTTCAACAAGGCCACGCCTTTGCCAGGTTAGCGGCATTCCGCCCTATCTCCAAATCGCGCTGACGCGCGATCCTTTGCTGAGACCGCCGCCACCCTCATCGCGCTTCCGACGTCACGCCGCCGTCCCCGGCCGTCATCCACTTCGCCGTGTCCGTCTCGCCGGACTCGGTCGTCGCGGAAAGGACGGCCTTGAGGAAGTCGGGCTCGACGTAGTACAACTTCATCGGCAGCGACTCGGCTCCATCTCCGTAGACGATGAGCCACAGCTTCTCGGCCGGACGCGGCTTGTCCAGCGTGCGGATGCGCTTTATGCCGACGGTGGTGCCGTAGGCGACCTTCCTGCCGTCGTCGTCGTCAAAGCCGCCGTCAAACATCGTGTCGTTCTCGTATAGCAGCCACTCGCTGCAAGCCTCGCCGTTTTCGACGACGTCCTCGACCATGACGACGACATTGCAGAGTCCGTTCGTGACGGGCTTCGAAAAGAACGCGGACTTGAGCTTGCCGAAGTCCGCAAGCGCCTTTACGTCCTCGTCGTCCAGGAGTCCGTCCTTGTTCGGCGCGATGCCGATGTTCATCGTCCCGCCGTTGCCGACAGTGTTCAAGTAGCGCTGCAAGAGGTAGAGTCCGCTCTTCGTCTTGCCCTTGTCCTTCGCGTGGTAGAACCATCCGGGACGCATCGGAAAGTCGCATTCGCAGACGCGGAAGAAACTCGGCGTCGCGACATTCTCGAAGTGCCGCATGCCCGTGTTCATGTGCGGCTTGTACTCCGGATTGCCGAACTTGCCGTCCGCATACCCGCCCGTCGAGCAGATCGTCGCAGAGGAGTTCGGGTCAAGCATGCCTCTTTCGTTGCCGGGCCAGCGGAAATCCGAGTCGTCCGACTCGCCCGCGAAGATGCAGACCTTCGGCTGGAGCTCGCGCACGAACTTGAAGACTTCCGGGAAGCGATAGTAGTCGCCGCTGATTCTGCGGCGCTCCTTCGCCCCGCCATACCATCCGTCGCCACCGTTCGCGCCGTCGAACCACATCTCGAATATTTCGCCGTAGTCGCCCGAGAGAAGCTCCTTTATCTGCGCGTGGTACTTCTCGACGTACTCGGGCGCCGCATAGTCGGAATCATGCCGGTCCCAGGGGGAGACGTAGACGCCGAACTTGAGCCCCGCCTTGCGGCACGCCCGCTCCATCTCTTTCACATAGTCTCTTCCCTCTTCCCCCGTCCCTCTTCCCTCGTCCCTGCCGCTCGTCCAGAATGGCGAGCGGCGGATGTTGTGCTCCGTCGTCTTCGTCGGCCAGAGGCAAAAGCCGTCGTGGTGCTTGGCGACGACGACGAGTCCACCGAGTCCGCCCGCCTTGCACGCGCCGGCGACCTGGTCCGCGTCGAACTTCGCGGGATTCAGCATCGCCGGATCCTCGTCGCCGCAACCCCACTCGCGGTCGGTGTAGGTGTTGAGACCCCAATGGACAATCCCGTAGACCTCGCAGTCGCCTGCGGCTATACGTGCGGCAAGCGCTGGACCCGGCTTCGGTGTTGGGCCAAAGTCGATGGACAACGCCAAGGCGGACTGCGATGCCGACAAAAGCGTCGCAAACGCTACAACATAGACGAAATTTCCTGCGCATGCCATAGCATTATCTCCAGTCGTTATTTCATGAGCGATTCCTGAAATGACTTATTGCCCACGAGTGTCATCCGGTTGGTTACGGAGTTGACGCCGCGGTCGAACTGCATGTCGCATCGGCAGCGATCGAACGTGTTGCCGACGATAACATTGTTCCAGGGCGCGGATGGATTGTCGCCAAGCGTCCGCTCGAGGCCTGGATACGCGGCAAGCCAGGCGTCGTTGAACGGACGGAACGGCGCGAAGGCCTTTTCGTACCAGTCGGGATGCTCCGTCCACTGCTTCCAGCTCATGCCGCGCGAATCGACGTGGATGCCGATGCGGCATTCCGAGAACGAGTTGCCCTCGATGCGGAAGAGGTTGCCGCCGCCGAGAAGGACGCCGCGCCCGAGCCGCTCGAAGCGGTTCGACACGACGCTATCGCCCCAGTCGCAGTCGTCGAAGTACACGGCGCTCGTGTAGTCGCGCTTGTCGGGATCTCCAAGGTCGTGGAACCAGTTGCCGCGGATGAGCGTGCCCATTTCGCTCGGATTGCGTCCCGTATACAGCGCACCCGCGTCGCCGGTCTCCATAAGGACGCGGTCGAATTCATTGGACTCGATCAGATGGTCGTTGCCCTGGAAGAGAATCGCGTTGTGCGGGGCGTCGCGGAAAACCGAGCGCCGCACGACGTTTCCGCAGCCGCGCAGGAGAATCCCAGGATTGTACGTCCGCTTGAAGCGCGCCCAGCGCAGGAACGAGCACCCGTCAACGACGAGATTCCCCTTCTTAAGCGTCTTTCTGTCGCCGCCCGCCAGCACGATGCAGGCTGCGCCGATCTGCGCGAACCGGCAACGCTCGACATAGGAGTCGTGTCCCGTGAGCTGAAGGGCTTTCCCGCCGAGGTTCACGAACGTGCAGCCCGAAAGACGCACGCCCTCGGAATTGTCGAGCTGCACCGCGGTGTTCGCATGCGCACACTCGAACACGAGGTTCTCGAAGCGGAAGTCGCCGAGCCCGTCCGCTTTCACAAATGGCGACGTCAGCACGGCGAGCGAGTAGTGCGCAGACTCTTCGTCGTCCTGTGGGACGACATAGAGTCTCTTTGCCTCGCGGTCAAGGTACCACTCTCCCGGCGCGTCGAGCTCCGAGAGCGCGTTGAGCGCAAAGAAGCGCCTCTCGGAAAATCCCCACGTCTTGCCGCCGAAACCGTACTGGTGGCGTCCGGAAAACCGGAGCTGTCCCTTCGCTGCATCGTAGCCCGATCCCTGGACGAAGCTCTCCGCCCAGTCGTGGCACCAGTAGCCGTAGAACCATATTCCCTTCGCAAAATCCCACTTCGCGGCACGCGCGTCCGAGAACGCGATCGCGTCCGCCTGCTTGCCGCCCTTCGCCGCGTCCGCCTCGTCCTGCGCGCTCACGACCGCATTCGCGAACGTCGCCCATTCCCCGTTGTTCGGCCAGCGCGCGAGTTCGAGCGGACGGCGGTTGCGGTAGCGCCACGGGGCAGGCGGACGCCTCAGCTCCTTCGGCCATGGCGCAAGCTCGCCTGGCAGAAGGTCCGCGACATCGGCCACGCGAGCGCGCACGCCGTTCACCGTCGGCTCCCTGAAACGTTCGCGCGGAACGTCCGTCGCGCCGCGGAACACCACCGTCCCTGACTTCTCCGCGCGCCAGACAGCGCGTCCGTCCGCTTTGTAGAGCGCCACGGTGTTCGTGACGGTGTATTCGCCCGGCGCAAATACGACCTCGACGGCTTCGTCCTTCGCAAGGCCAGAACGCATCGCCCGCACGCGGTCGCGGAGGGAGACAAGGTCGATCGCCGAGCCATCCGGAGGCGGGGCAACTTGCAGAATCGCGGCGAAGACGACGGCCGTCATCATGGCGCAACCCTCCTCAGCTCGTAGCGATGCGACTTCGGCTGCGCAAGCGCATAAACCTCGTTCTGCTTCTCGAGGAGTTTCGCGCGCGTCTCGCGGTAGGTCGGCCAATAGGCGATGTAGCCAGGCACGAACTTCGCGAAGTATCCGTCCGGGTCATGCGCCGCGACATAGGCCTTGAGCGCCTCAAAATCATCGACGTCAGTCTTTCCGCCGAACGCCCAGCGTGCGCTGTGGTGGTTGCGGAGAACCGACTCCTCTCCGCGCAGTCTTCCGAGGAGACGCGCAACCTCCTGCGCCTGCGCGTACTGTGGCGTCTTTTCGTTGAAGGCGAGGTTCACGCCGGCGGCAAGCTCGTCCGCGGAATACGCGCCTACTTCCACGCCGTCAATTGAAAGCGCATAGCGTCCCGCGGCAAGCCCGGCAACAGCGAGCGTTTCGCGGTTGAGCCGCTCGGCCACCTTGAGCTCGACGGCTGCAGCCCGCGCCGCAGGGTCAACTGGATACGGCAGCGAGCCCTCGATGAGAGAGAACGAGACGCTTCCGTCCCGCACGGACAGATCAGAGACCTTTGCGTTCGCGCACGCGGCGACTTCGCCTTTCGCAGCGTCGATGCGTACGTCGCTCACGACCGGAGAGACGCCCTGCGCCTCGAGGAAGGTCCACGCCATGATGGAATGGCCGAGCGCGCCCGGATGAACGCGGTCCCAGCTCGTCAGCATGAAATGCGGATCATCCGCCTGGTGCGAAAGGAGATAGTCGTTGAGCGAAGAATACCAGTCTATGCCGAATGCGCCGTCGGCCTTCGCCTTCGAGAGGACGTGTCCGGCCATCTGCGCAAGCCCCGCGCTGCATCCGACCTGGTTGACCGTCGCCCAGCCGGTCGCGCCTGGCGGAACGTTTGTCGCGACTGCAGTGTCGTCGTATATGGTTGTCGAAAGGTAGATGAGCGAAGCCTGCGGGGCGGCGGACTTCACCTTGCGGACGAGCTCGTCGAGGTTCGCGCGGTAGCGCGCCTGCGCGTCTGCCCTCCTGCGGAGCAGTCCAGCAGTCGTCTTGCGCTCATAGGCCCCGCGGTCGATGTCGTTCATCCCGAAATGGATCGCGACGTGCGTCGGACGATACTCGGCCACGTCCTCGGCAAGTCGCTTCTGCGCGCCTATCGCCGAATCCCCGCCGATTCCCGAGTTGACGAAGCGTATCCGCCGCGTGGGATAGCGCGTCCGGTAGAAGTCGGCGATGAACTCATGGTAGCGCCCGCCGTGCGTGATCGAGTCTCCGAGGAACACCACCGTGTCGCCGTCCTCGAAAGGCGCGGTGAAAGACGACCACGCAACCACGCCCACGACCATGGCGAGCAAGTCCCTTGCCCAACGATTCATGGCATCTTATCCTTGAAGTCTTTCGCCTCGACGAGGCGGTTGTCTTTCCTGAGCCCGTCCGTCAGCGCGACATGCGCGTCGAAGAACGGCGTCTCGCCCGGCGTCGCGACGATCGTGTTGCCGACGAGATCGACGGAACTCTTCACGCCGTCGCGCGCGGCGGCGGTGACGCGGATCGTAGCCGCGCGGCGGTTCCGCGCGAAGGTGTTGTTCCGAATGAGGTTGTTGCGTCCGTAGTGGAGATGGTAGCCGCCGTCCTCGGTATCGGATACGACATTGTTCTCCATCACGATGCCCTCGGAGCCTTCGTCGTTGTAAAGTCCCCACCCTCCGTAGTTCACGCAGGAAACGGAGCGGATCACATTGTTCGACACGCACGTGCCGGTGCTGAGCCCCAGCGTGTAGACGCCTGCGAGGTCGTCCATCCTTCCCCGCCCAAGATTGCAGATCCTGTTGAAGGCGACGGTGTTCCGCCACGACTTCGACTTGCCGTAGCCCCACGACCAGCCGACCGACACGCCCGTATAGTCGAAGTCGCGGATCTCGCAATGCGTCACCGAGCAGTCCGCGGCGTTGCCGAGGACGACGCCAACACCCTCGGGATTCGTGTGGCCGCCATCCGCCACGAGGCAGCGTTCGACGCGGTTGAACTGCGCGAGGGCACCGCCTTCAGACCCGATCCATACTCCGCCCGCGCCAAGGTCTGTGAAGCGGCAGCCCGCAACGACGTTCGATACACACCCGTTCCCGAGTCGGAGCGCGATGTTCCCGGTGTGTGCGACGGAGATTTTCTCGAACCGGCAGCGGACCGCGTCCGTCGCCAGGATTGCCGCGTCGAAGTCGTGCGCCGCCTGCCTCTGGTAGGTGCGCGTCACGCCTTTCGGCGTCGTCGCGGCGAGCGCACGGTCCTCGCGCGCCGGCGTGATGGCCGTCAGCGCGAACGAAAGGTTCTCGAAGACGAGATCGCGTGCGCCCGCGATGCGCACAAGCGTCGTCAGTCCGCTCGTCGGCGCGAGCGCCTCAAGGGTTTCGGGCGACTCGCCCGGACGGAGACGGTACCTGATGCGCCCCGCCGCGACGTCGTAGAACCAGTCGCCCGGCGACGAAAACGCGCTGCGGGCGTTTTCGAACGTGATGCGGGCCTTTGCGTCCCACATCTTCCACTGCGTCGCCTTCCATCCGACGGAAGACTCGACCTCGACGGTTCCGCTCGACGCGTCGACGGATGCGAGGCTGCGCGCGGCATACGACCATTTGACGCCGAGGCGCAGCTTCACATAGGGGAGGTCCCCGGGCTCGAGCGTCGCAAGAAACGCCTTGTCCGCGGCGTTGGTGAAGACGAGCGTGTCGAGGAACGGCGCAGGCCGCCCTTCGGGATCCTTCACCTCGTCGCAGCGTGCGGGCGAGGTCCAGCCCGTCTTCGGATACACGCTGCGCGACGCGCGGAGCCCGTTGACCCAAAGCTGCTCAAAGTAGATGATACGGCCGTCAGCGTCTTTCGGCGCAGGCGCAGAGACAACGCCTGGCACATCAAGACGCCAGCCCGATATCGGTCTGCCGCCGCAGAAGACGGCCGAGCCCTCGCCCCGCCATACGATGCCCGAGTCGTCCGCCGTAAAGACGAGCGGCTCGTCCATCCGGTAGACGCCGCTTTTCACGCGCACAACGACGCTTTCGTGCGGACGCTCCGCACGCGCGGCCCGCGCCGCGCGGAGCGCCGCCTGCGGCGAAAGCCCGCCGGGCGAGACGACGATCTCCGCGGGAAGCGCCGAGGCAAACACCATCGCCGCAAGCGCAAAAGGCATCTGCTTCGTCATGACATCGCCCCGTGAAAGCCGTCGAGACTACTTGGCCTTCTCGACCTTCGGGAAGCCCTTGGCGCCCTTCGGGATCGTGATGACGTAGACGGTGTTCCCCTTCTTCGTCTTGCCGGTCTCGGACCCGTCGGGGTTCTTCACGAGGCCGATGCCGCGGGTCCCGTAGATCGCGTCGCCGTTTGCGCGCATCCACTTGCCGACCTCGGCCATCACCTCGACGGCTCGCGCCGGAAGCCGTCCGGAACCGTCGGGCCCGATGTTCATGAGGAGGTTCGAGTCCTTGCCGGCGCAGCGGCAGATCATCGCGCAGACCTCTTCGGGCGTGCGGAACTTGCGCTCGTTGATGCGGTAGCCCCAGACGTTGTGCTGGATGACGTCGCACTGCTCGACCGGCCTGTCGTGGACGACGGGCTGGTCCTTCGAGAAGCCCGCGTCGGCGTTTTCGCCAGGGAGGTCGCGCTCGAAGAGCTGGATGTCCTCCTTCTCGCGGATCGGCTGGTGGTTGTTGTTCGCGACAAGGACGTGCCTGGAGTGGATGAAGTCGTAGATGTCGTCGAACTCCCAGTCGAGCGTCCGCTTCCACGTGCCGTCGGACTGGTGGTGCGCGTGCTCCCACTCGCCGTCGAACCAGATGCTGCCGGGATGGTAGCCGTCGATGAGCTCGCCGATCTGTGAGAGCATGAACTTCTTGTAGGACGCGTAGTCGCCCTTCTGCCTGCCGAGGACCTTCCTCGCCACGTCCCCGGCGGGATAGTCCTTGCGGTGCCAGTCCATGAGCGAGTAGTAGAAGTTGAGCTGCAGCCCGGCCTCGTCGCACGCCTTCGCGAGCTCGCCGAGGACGTCGCGCCCGAAGGGAGTGTTCGCGATGTTGTAGCCGTCGTCGGACTTGGTAGGCCAGAGCGAGAACCCGTCGTGGTGGCGCGAGGTGAACGTCACGTACTTCGCGCCCGCGTCCTTGAAGACGCGCACCCACTCCTTCGCGTCGAACTTCGACGGACAGAATCCGTCCATCATGCGTCCGTACGTCTCGGTGTCGATGCCGATGTTCTGCTGGTACCACTCGCCCTGCGCGTAGTTGGAATAGAGGCCCCAGTGGATGAAAATGCCGAACCTCTGATCGGCAAACCTCTCGCGGGCTTCGAGGTTCCACTTCTCCGGCGCATAGCCGCCGTTGAGCGAGGCTGCCGCGGCGATCGCGGCCACAACGAGCGTCTTTTTCACTTCTGTCTCTCCTCCTTGGTTCATATAGGCCTATTATATCCTATCCAAGGAAGAGAGAACTATCGAAATCGACAGGACAAAACTGCCGTTTCGTCCGGACTACAGCTCGACCTTCCTGTAGCGCGGGACGAGCCCCTTCATGAAGCACCAGCCTACGATGTACGCGACGGCGCAGTAGCTGAAGAGGATCATGTAGCCGGCAGGCTTGCCGACGAATCCGAGGAACGTCATGGGGTCCGACGCCATAGTGCCGCCGGCATTGGCCACGGCCGCGACCATGTCGGTAGCCGACACGCCCGCGTGGTTCACAGCCGTCAAGACGTCCGGCACCTGCCGTCCAGCATTTTCAACCGCCTTTACGATCGTCTCCACGTCCGCGCCGACGGGGATGCTCACGCCGTCGGGCACGAAGGCCTTTGCAATCTGGACAGGGGCGAGTTCGATGGGCTTTTCGCTTCCAGCAATGGTAAACGATCCGGCGGCCGCTGTGAACAGCTTGCCTGCGCACTTGTTCACGAGGAAGCTGCCGCAGCCGGCTGCGAACTGCGCGATGCCCGTCAGGGTGCCGATCGTGGACTTGGGGAACATGTCGCCTACGACGGAGTATACGTTGGCGCTCCAGGCCTGGTGCCCGGCGCAGGCGAGGCCGATCAGGACCGCCGGCCACCACGCGGAGAAGGTGCCGAGGGGCTGCGCGCCGAGCGCGAGGAGCGGGAAGCACGCGAAGACGAGCATCGCGACCATGCGTCCCTCGTAGGCGTTCATGCCGCGCCTGTCGACCATGTAGGTGGGGATCTTGCAGAGGTAGATCGAGACGAACGTGACGATTGCGTAGAGAGTGAAGATGAGCGACATGCCCATGCCGGACGAGCTCTTGTAGCCGAACTGGTCAGAAAAATATCCCGGCGTCCAGAACAGGAAGAACCACCACACGCCGTCCGTGAGGAAGCGTCCGAGGACGAGAGCCCACGTCTGGCGGAGCGAGAAGGCCTTGAGATAGGATATGCCGCGTCCCTCCGTCCCCTTCGACTCTTCTGCATCTTTAGCCTCTTCGTCGGACGAAATGTACTTGAGTTCGTCGACCGAGACGCGCGGGTTCTCGGAGGGCTTCTTGTACAGCCACAGCCAGAACCCCATCCAGCCAAAGCCGAGCGCGCCGATGACGACGAACGCGGTCTCCCAGCCCCAGAACTTCGCAATAACAGGTATCGTGAGAGGCGCAGCGAGCGCGCCGACGGAAGAGCCAGAGTTGAAGATCGAGGTCGCGAAGGCGCGGTCCTTCTTGGGGAAGTACTCGGCGGTCACCTTGATCGCTGCGGGAAAGTTCCCGGCCTCGCCAAGCGCGAGGACCGCGCGGCAGGCGAGGAAGAGCCAGACCGACACGGTGACGCCCATCATGCCGAAGAATCCCGCGGCCTTCAGCCATCCGGTGCCCACTCCGCAGCCGGCGTGCAGGCACGCGCCCAGCGACCAGACGAAGATGGCCCAGAGGTAGCCCTTGCGCGTCCCGAGCCGGTCGATGAACTTGCCCGCAAAGAGGTTGCAGATCGCGTAGATGATCGAGAAGACCGCCGTGATCGTGCCGTAGTCGTTGTCCGTCCATTCGAACTCCGGCGCGATGAAGTCCTTCCACGTCAGCGAAAGGACCTGCCTGTCAAGGTAGTTGACCGTCGTCGCGAAAAACAGCAACGCGCAGATCACCCAGCGGAAACAGCTTGCCTTCTTCCCGATCATCCCGTCCCCCTTTCTTTCCGGGCCTCAGAGCCCGGACTTGATCTTCCTTGCGAGAGCCGCGGCGTCGGACGCGAGCTTCTCTATGGCCGCCCAGTCGCCGTTCGCGATCGCGTCCTTCGGCGCGATCCACGTGCCGCCGCAGCAAACGATCTCCTTGACCGCGAGATAGTCGCCGACGTTGGAGAGCTTCACGCCGCCAGTGGGCATGAACTTTACGCCCGTCCAGCGAAACGCGCCGAGGAGGTCCTTGATGTACTTGACGCCTCCGGCGGACTCGGCTGGGAAGAACTTCACCATCTTGCAGCCGAGCGCAAGCGCCTGGCTGAGTTCACTCGCCGTCGCGACGCCGGGGCAGAACGGCATGCCGAGCTCATTTGCGGCCTTGACGATCGCCGGGTCGAATCCCGGGGCGACGCACGCCTCCGCGCCGGCGGCCTTCGCCGCCACGAGCTGCTCAAGCTTCAGCACCGTGCCGGCGATCAGGACAGCGCCGGGGACCTCCGCCTTGATCTTCGCGATGGCCTCGGCCGCACACGCAGTGCGGAAGGTCACCTCGAGAACCGGCAGCCCGCCCTTCACGAGGGCTTTCGCGAGGGGAACGGCCTTCTCGATGTCTTCTATTACGATGACCGGGATGATTCCCGCGTCGCCCAGTGTCTTGATCATGTCCATTGGAAATTGTTTGATTGTTTGATTGTTTGATTGTTTGATTTAGCGGTCGACGCGCGCGGAACCGCCGCCCACGAGCTTCTCGACGTCGGCCTTCGTCGCCATCGACGTGTCGCCCGGCGTCGTCATCGCCAAGGCTCCGTGCGCCGCGCCGTAGTTGACGGCCTTCTCGGCGTCGTCGAACGTCATGAATCCGTAGACGAGGCCCGACGCGAACGAATCGCCGCCGCCGACGCGGTCGTAGATCTCGAGGCCCGGACGCTGGATGGACTGGTGGAGCTCGCCCTTGTACCAGCAGATCGCGGACCAGTCGTTCACCGTGGCGGACTTCACGCTGCGCAGGGTCGTAGCCACGGCCTTGAAGTTCGGGTAGATCGAAACCGCCTTGTCGATCATCTTGCGGAAGCCGTCGATAGGAAGCGTGGTGAGGTTCTTGTCGACCCCTTCCACCTCGATGCCAAGGGCGGCGGTGAAGTCCTCCTCGTTGCCGATCATCACGTCCACGTACTTCGCGATCTCGCGGTTTACCTCCTGCGCCTTCGTCTGTCCGCCGATGGACTTCCAGAGCGAGGCGCGGTAGTTGAGGTCGTAGCTAGTGACGGTTCCGTGCTTCTTGGCTACCTTGAGCGCCTCGATGCAGACCTCGGCTGTCGTCGCGGAAAGCGCGGCGAAGATGCCGCCAGTGTGGAACCAGCGCACGCCCTCCTTGCCGAAGATCGCGTCCCAGTCTATCTCGCCTGGCTTGAGCTGCGAAACGGCCGTGAGCCCGCGGTCAGCGCAGCTGCGCGCGCCGCGGCATCCGAAGCCGCGCTCCACGAAGTTGAGTCCGTTGCGGACCTCGCGTCCGATTCCGTCGAACTTCGCCCACTTCACGTGGCTCGTGTCGACTCCGCCCTGGAGCATGAAGTCCTCCACGAGTCGCCCCACCGGATTGTCGGCGAAAGCGGTGACAGCCGTGGTGCGGAGCCCGAAGCAGCGCCTCAGTCCGCGCACCACGTTGTATTCGCCGCCGCCTTCCCACACCTTGAACTCGCGGGCGGTGTGAATGCGCCCGTCGCCTGGATCGAGCCTCAGCATTATCTCCCCGAGGCTTGCCGCGTCCCAGCGGCACGAATCCTTCGCCTTTACCTGAAGTCCTTCCATTTCCTTCGTCCCCGTAATTACATCGGATAGTCGAGCGCTTCCGGGATCATGATCGTCGTGAGTGCCTTTGCGGCGCGGTCCTTCGCGAGGCGCGTGCCCGCGAGCGACTCGTCGAGCTTGGCGCGAAGCGCGGAGAAGGCAGCCTTGTCCTCCGGCGTGGCGGCGTCGAAGCCGTACACCACCTCGGCGCAAATGCGCCCCGCCTCGCCGGCCATCGACCCGGCGAACGTGCCGAGCAGGTCGTTGAAGGTGTTGAGGTAGCCGTCGAGCTCCGGGCCGACGACCGGGTGGTCCTTGCCGTTGAGCGCCAGGAACTTGACGTCCGCGTGGAAGCTCCTCGCAGCCATGAGTCCCGCGAGCGCGTCGGCAAGCGGGAAGACCACGCCGTGGCGCTGCGACGCGCCGAGCTTCTTGCCGTCCGGGTCCTTCGCGCCCTTCGCGAACGCGGCCGTCCAACGCCAGAGCTCGATGCCAGCGGCGAGCGCGTTGGCGCCGTTCTCCGCGGCGCGCGGGCAGGAGCGCAGCTCCTTCTCCCACGCGGCGAGCTGGGCCTGGAACACCTCGTTGCCCATCGTCTCGGAGATCTGGCGGCGCTGCACCGCCTCGGGCCCCTCGTACGTGGCGTCGAGCTGCATGTCGGTCCACTTGTAGAAGAGGAATCCCGGGCAGTCCTCTGTGATGCCGTATCCGCCCATGAGC
>JAEEGL015122918.1_pt1 | contig 12625 bp, 11 predicted proteins | sample 9134231 | NCBI WGS metagenome assembly JAEEGL01 (sample SAMN16246548, study PRJNA631951) | gut metagenome | biome: gut microbiome; feature: rumen; material: fiber-attached | host: Bos | place: Iran: Karaj | collected 2018-10
CTCAACGCAGTCGATACACTTGTCGTAGCAGGTCTCGTCCTCGCCTATGGTGTAGAACCAGATGATCTGATCGTCCTTGATGCCGTTGGCCTTTGCAGCCTTCTTGATGCCTTCGATGTGGGCGTGAGTGTAACCCTCATTGTCATCGCCTACAAGAATAACACCGATCTTGAAATCGTTGCTCTTCTCCTTGCTGCATGCGCCGAGTGAAAGAACCATTACGAGTGCAAGCAGTAATGCAAGTAGTTTCTTCATAAAATGTCCTCCTCTTTTGTTGCGCGTTAAAACGCAATAATATTTTGACCACGAGTACATAATACGCAATAATTCTGAAAATGGCAATACAAAATTAATTTTTTTTATACAATAAAGTTTGTGAGAGAAGATTATCTGTCTGCAGAAAGGAGACTCCCCCAAAGGTGCGTTGCAAGAGGAAAGTGTTTCTGATAAACTAATATACTGTAAAGCTGTGCGCCCGGATACGGACGGGTGACAATACGCTTTCATCGGCGGTCCCCGGGCGGATTCTGCCCGGACCGGCAGATCATGCAATAAAGGATTACGGCATTTCATGGGAAAATATTTATATATAGCGGAAAAACCCAGCGTCGCGAATGAATTTGCAAAGGCGCTGAAGGAGAATTTTTCAAAGCGCGACGGCTACCTTGAGTCTGGAAACAGCGTGGTGACCTGGTGTGTGGGCCATCTGATCACGATGAGCTACCCCGAGGTATACGATCCGGCGCTTAAGAGATGGAGCCTTGATACGGTTCCGTTCCTTCCGAAGGAATACAAATATGAAGTCATAGACAGCGTTTCAAAACAGTTTAATATCGTAAAGGGCCTGCTGAACAGGGCGGATGTGGAGAGGATATATGTCTGCACCGACTCGGGACGCGAAGGAGAATACATCTACAGGCTTGTGGATTCGATGGCAAAAGTGCCCGCATCAAAGGACAGGCGCAGGGTGTGGATCGATTCGCAGACCGAGGAAGAGGTACTGCGCGGAATCCGCGAGGCGAAGCCCCTTTCGGCGTACGACAATCTATCCGACGCCGCGTATCTGCGCGCCAAAGAAGACTATCTGATGGGCATCAATTTCTCGAGAGTGCTCACATTAAAATACGGCGATACCGTCAGCCGTTTCCTGAAAAGCGAGAAGCGCGGAGCCATCTCGGTCGGCCGAGTAATGACCTGCGTGCTCGGCATGGTGGTGACCAGGGAGCGCGAGATCCGCGCGTTTGTGAAGACTCCTTTTTACCGTGTAAGCTCAGGCATGCGCATAGGCGCTGATGAGAACGGCGAGGGCGGAGCTCCGCTTTCGGGCGATTTCAAGGCTGTCGAGGGCTCGAGATATTACAATACCCCATATCTATATAAGGATAACGGTTTTCTGGAGCGCGCGAAGGCCGAGGAGATGATCGCGACCGTGAGCGGCAGGGAAGGAGAACAGCTCGAATACGAGCCTTTCTACGTCTCGGGACAGAGCAAAGAGCAGGGCAGCGATCCCACAGGCTTTAAGACGGGATGTCCGAAGGGGATATTAGCCGAGGTGACCGGCATCGAGAAGAAAAAAGAGACCAAGAATCCGCCCCTTCTCTTCAACCTTGCGGAACTGCAGAACGAATGCTCAAAGCTGTTCAAAATAAGCCCTGACGAGACTTTGAACATTGTTCAGGAGCTCTATGAAAAGAAGCTCGTGACCTATCCGCGAACCGACGCGAGAGTACTTTCGACCGCGGTTGCGAAGGAGATCGACAAGAACATAAAGGGTCTTTGCGGAGTCGGACAGTTCAGGGAGTTCGCCGAGCAGATACTGGCCGGCGACGCCTGGAAAAAGATAGCAAAGACAAAATACACGAATGATAAGCAGATCACCGATCACTACGCGATCATCCCGACGGGACAGGGACTGAACGCGCTCGGATCGCTAAAACCCCTTCAGGGCAAGGTCTACGAGCTGATCGGCAGGAGATTCCTCAGCATTTTCCTGTCTCCGGCCGTTTACCGCAAGATCGCGCTTGCAGTGAACATTAACGGCGAGAGCTTTTTTGCGAATTTTAAAACGTTGATGGAAGAAGGCTGGCTCAAATGCGGACAGCCCTACAGGAATAAGAACGCCAAAGGCGGCCAAAAGGACGCCCCGCAGCCCGCGGAGGGCGGAGACGATGCGCAGCCGCGCGACGGCGAAGAGGAAGAGCAGCAGGAACTCGGTTCCGATATGCTCGAAGTGCTTGAAAAGCTCAGGAAGGGCGCGCAGCTTCCCGTGGACAGCTTCTCGATCAGGCTTGGCGAGACTTCCGCTCCGAAGCGCTACAACTCGGGTTCGATAATCCTCGCGATGGAGAACGCGGGACAGCTGATCGAGGACGAGGATCTTCGCGCACAGATAAAGGGCAGCGGTATCGGAACGAGCGCGACGCGCGCAGAGATACTGAAGAAGCTCGTGGGCATCGGTTACCTGAATCTGAACAAGAAGACGCAGATCATCACGCCTTCTTTGCAGGGCGAGCTGGTCTACGAGGTGGTCAACGCTTCGATCAAGTCTCTCCTGCGTCCGGATCTTACCGCGAGCTGGGAGCGCGGACTGACCTATGTGGCCGAAGGAACGATATCTTCGGACGAGTACATGACGAAGCTCGAAGATTTCGTAACGACGAGGACAAACGGAGCGAAAGAGGGCAACTGGTCTTATGCGCTGACAAATAATTTTGCGCAGGTTGCAAAATTCTACAACAAATAGGCATTTGCCCAAAAATTGTTTGTCATTACACTCGGTCTGATGTATAATTATTGAGAATTGTGGAGTTTTAGGTTTTTTTGCCGCGTCCGTAGCTTTTTGCTAAATCCAAACGGACAGCGTATATGGGGATCACAGTGAACAATAGCGAAGAAAAGAGGCCGTTTAAGAGAATACCGATCAGCCGCGCCGCTCTTGGCATGGAGCTGGCGCAGGATATCTATTCCCGGAACAATCAGGTCATCCTGAACAAGCATTCCATTCTTGACGCGCAGAAGATCTCAAAGATCATGTTCTACTCCATCGATACGATAATCGTCTATGAGCCGGAGGAGGAAGAGAGCGAGGATCTGAGCTTTGTCCAGCAGCTCAAGAGCAGTGTGGAGTTCAGGGAATTCTCCAAGAATTACGATCATGCGGTCTCGGCTCTGCAGAATACGATCAACGCCATGATCACGGAGGGTACAGAGATCGACGAGGACTACCTCATTTCCGAGGTGGACCGTATGGTAGGGGCCAGCGGCAGCAGGACAAACGTGTTCAACATGCTCCACTGCATCCGTGAATACGATGAGATGACCTATATGCACAGCGTCAACGTTTCGCTGATCGCGGGCTGCTTTGCGAAATGGCTCGAGCTCGGCGAAGAATCGGAGAGGATGCTGACGCTTGCCGGGCTGCTCCACGATATCGGCAAAACAGTCATTCCGCGCGAGATCATCTTAAAGCCCGATTCACTGACCGCCGAGGAATACAAAATTGTCAAAACACACACGCTCCGCGGCTACGAACTCCTGAAGGAGAAGAAGATCGACGACCGCGTCAAGATGGCGGCGCTCCAGCATCACGAGAGAGCCGACGGAAGCGGATATCCATTCGGAAAGTCCGGAGAGCAGATCGAAAGCTTCGCGATGATCATCGCCATCGCCGATGTTTACGACGCGATGACGAGCGACAGAATATACAGACCGAGGGTGTGCCCGTTCGATGTGGTGAAGATGCTCCAGAACGACGATGCGCACAAATACAATCCTAAGTTCCTTATCCCGCTGCTTGAGCAGATCACGCAGGTATTCATAAATCATAACGTGAGACTCTCGAACGATCAGGTGGGTAAGATAGTCCTTCTGAACAACGCCGAGCTATCCAAGCCGGTCGTACAGGTGGACGACATCTTTGTGGATCTGGCTAAGAACAGAGACATTAAGATTGCTGAGATCATATAGTTTTGAAAATCTTTTTGGGGGGACGGTACAGAACAGATGGCTGACGACAATACCTATGAGTACAATCCCAATCTTGGGAACGACAGCAAGAAAGACGATACGGGCTATAACCCGAACCTGGGCGCCGACGATACGGGCTTCAATCCCAATCTGGGTGCCGACGACACCGGTTTCAATCCTAATCTCGGGGCTGACGACACGGGCTTCAACCCGAACGCGGGCGCCGAAGAGAAGAAGGCTGTTACCGCAGCCGCAGAGGCCGTAAAGGAAGAGAAAAAGGACCTCGAAGAGGCTCCTAAGGACAGCGGCAAAGGCAAGAAAAAGAAATTCAATTCAGACGAGATCGCAATGTTCTGCGATCAGATCGCCATGCTCTTAAAGGGCGGTATTTCCGTTTATGAAGGCACCTACATGCTCTACAGCGAGATGGAGGATGCCAAAACAAAGGAAGTACTCCGCCAGATCGATCTCCAGGTCAAGGAGAATATCCCTCTTTACAAAGCTCTTACAGCTACCGGAGCATTCCCGGAGTACATGGTGCACATGGTAGAGGTCGGCGAGAAGACCGGACGTCTCGAGGACGTTATGAAGTCACTGGCCGAGTACTATGAGCGCGACAGCCGCGTTAAGGCCGGACTGAGGAGCGCGATCGCATATCCCATGATCCTGTTCGCCGTTATGGCGGCTATCATGGTAGTGCTTGTATGGAAGATCCTTCCGATGTTTGAGAGAATGTTTACTGAGCTGAGCTCGGATGTTGCGGCATCCACCGAGAACGTACTGACGGCGGGACTTACCGCGGGCAGGATCATTGCGGTGATCATCTGCGCGATCTTTGCGGTAATCCTTCTCATTGTTATCTGGAGCAGGACAAAGTCCGGTGCGAAAGTACTCTCGAAGGCTGCAAACGGCTTCGGCCCTATCAGGAACATCATGATCCTGATGTCTACCGGTAAGTTCATTTCCTCTATCGCTCTTATGATGGCCAGCGGCATGGATATCCGCGAGGGTCTCGAGCGCGAGATCGAGAACTGCGACAACGAGATCGTCAAGCACCGCATCGAGAAGTGCCTTGAGCTTTATACGCACAGCACTCCTTTCGACGAGGCTATCCGCCAGAGCGGACTGATCGTCGGAATGGAAGCGAGACTTATCAGCGTTGCGGCAAAGACCGGCGGCACCGACGAGATATTCACGAAGCTTTCCGAACAGTATAACGACAAGACCTCCGCAGCGCTCGGCAGACTTACCACCGTTATCGAGACCACACTCGTTGTAGTCCTTTCGCTGATGGTAGGCGCGGTACTCCTTGCGGTTATGCTTCCTCTCGTAAGCATGATCTCTTCGGTAGGCTGATATTGATACTGATTGTATTTGTGCATTGAAACGGAGATTTACGGACGATGAAAAATTTCAGACAGAACCGTCAGAAATACATCTTTAAATCCATAGTGCTCCCCGCGCTGCTCTGTATGGCGATCATTGCGATCTTTATCCTCGGAGTGTATAAGTTCAACAACCTTTCGCTCGAGCAGGACAGACAGCTGACGCTGGCCGCGATCAAGAAAGCCACGGTCCAGTGCTACGCGGACGAGGGACGATATCCTGCGGAGCTCGATTATCTGATCGAGAATTACGGGGTGAAGATCGATTACGATCATTTCCAGGTAACCTATGACTGCGCGGCTGCGAACGTCAGCCCGAATATCGCGGTATTCAGGAAATAGGATTGATGCGGGGGATATATGCAGAACACTAATGACGAAAAAAAGGTCAAAAGCCGCAGCGCTCTGGTCAGCGCGGGCAGTACGATCATAATAATCGCCTTCTTCGCGATAGCCGCGCTCGTGCTTTTGAGCGCCGGAACGAGGGAGTACGAGAGGATCGTGCTCGCGGCGAATGAGAACTTTGAGCTCAGAACCTCGATCTCCTTCGTTGCGACGAAGGTACGCCAGTACGACTCAAAAGGAAGCGTATCGGTGGAGAACATCGACGGTACCGACGTACTGGTGCTCAGGGAAGAGATCGACGGTGATATTTACGATACGATGGTCTACTACAGAAACGGATATCTGTGCGAGCTGATGCAGGCCGAGGGCTACGGAGACCCGGACCTCGACTTCGGCTTCGAGGCCATTGAGATAGACTCCTTTGAGATAAAGGGCGGGGACAAAACAATAACGCTTACCGCGGGCAATGCGGGCGGCGATAAGGAATCCCTTACCGTTTACTTAAGGAGCAGCGAGGAGGCGGGCAGATAATGGCAAAATACGATAATAACGCTGCCGTAAGGCTTCCTTTGGTTGAATCGGTCATCATAATCGCGATCTTCGCGCTGGTCAGCGTGGCGATCATGAGACTGTATGTTGCGGCCGACAAGCTTCAGGGACGTTCGGTCAATATCAGCAAGGCTACGATCCTCGCCGAGAACAAGATCGAGGCGCTCAAGAGCGGAGCGGAGAAGGCCGACGGTTCGCAGAAGGTCTACTTTGACAAGGAGTGGAACAGCTGCTCCGAGGCAGACGCGTACTTCAGCATGACGACCGAGGTTACGGGCCGCTCAGCCGGCAAGACGGGTACTCTTACCGATGTAAAGATCACTGTGGATGTGGAAGGCAAGGAACAGCTTGCAGAGGTTGTGACATCCTACTACAGTCCGGCAGGGTGAGTACAGGATACAGAGAATTGTTACAAATTTCATCTTTTTGACACAAAATTACCCTTGAATTGTAACATTATTAGGTGTATAGTGAGGATAGCAGGACTATGTCTAATCAGGCTAACAACAATTCCTTCAAAATGAATATCGGCGGACCATCAATCATCCTTCTGCTCACGGTCCTCGGACTTGCGGTATTTTCGATACTTGCGGTCAGAGCCGCGTACAGCGGACTGAAGATGGCCAGGACTTCTGCGAGCGCCGTATCGGGCTATTATGAGGCCGAAGGCATCGCACAGAAGGCCGAATACCTGATCAAAGAAGCGATCGAAGGTACTCCCGCAGCTACCGCGGATACCGCAAAAGACGCGATCGCTCCGATCTTGCCGGGCGGCGTTCAGCTGGTGAGCGTTGACGCGGACCGCATTGTATATGAGGTTCCGGTGAACGATAACTCGGTAATACATGTGGAGATGACTTCTGATTCGGGTCTTTCGGGACTTAAGGTTACCGACCACAGGCTGGTGGTTGACAGCCAGGGAGGTTACTCGGGATCGGCGTTTGAGATCAACATTATCGATATTAACTGACGGAGGAATTATAAAATGATCACTCTTGACGAGCTTTTGAAGAAAGCGGTGGAGAAAAAGGCGTCGGATATCTTCTTTGTTGTCGGACAGCCCATATGTTTCAAGATCGGCGGTAAGGTAGTCCGCGACGACGATATGTCGGGCTATGACAACCAGAGAGGTCTTACCGTAGAAACCACCAAGGAGTGGGTACAGCAGCTTTACAATGTTGCGAAGCGCGACATGAACTCGTTCATTAACGATAACGACGATGACTTCGCCGTATCCGTTCCCGGAGCGGGACGTTTCAGAGTAAACGTGTTCAAGCAGAGAGGTACGATCTGCGCGGTACTGCGTTACGTTCCTTTCGGTCTGCCGCCTTTTGAGAATATGAACATTCCCGAGAGCATCCTTGAGATCTCGAAGCTCAAAAAGGGCCTCGTGCTCGTTACGGGAACCGCCGGCAGCGGAAAGAGTACCACACTTGCTTACGTTATCAACCAGATCAACCATAACCGTGACTGCCATGTTCTGACACTGGAGGACCCCATCGAGTACCTCCACAGACATGATAAGAGTATTATCTCCCAGCGAGAGATATCGATCGATACCGACACTTACGCTACGGCTCTTCGAGCTGCCCTCCGTGAGGCTCCCGATGTAATCCTTATCGGTGAGATGCGTGACCTGGAGACGATCGAGACCGCGATGACGGCGGCAGAGACCGGACACCTTGTCCTGTCCACGCTTCATACGCTCGGTGCGGCCAATACGGTTGACCGTATCATCGACAGCTTCCCTGCCAGCCAGCAGCAGCAGATCCGCGTACAGCTTTCGATGGTTCTCAAGACCATCGTATCGCAGCAGCTGCTCCAGAAGGTAGGCGGCGGAGTGTGCCCCGCATTTGAGATAATGCATGCTAACAGCGCTATCAGGACCATGATCCGTGAGGGCAAGGTTCACCAGATAGATTCGGTAATTTATTCATCGGGACGCGAGGGAATGCGTGCAATGGACAGCAGCATCTTCGAGCTCTACAAGAAGGGGCTCATTGAAGAAGAGACCGCGCTGACCTACTGCATCAATCCCGAAGCGATGAAGAGAAATATGATGTAAACAAAGTTACTGTTCGGGAGCAAATCTGTGAAGATGCAAAATGCAAGCTTGCTTGCAATTTTGCAGGTACACAGATTTTAGCTGCGGAGCAGCGACGCCGGCCGTTCATGAGCAAGTAGCCTGCGTTAGCAGGCGGATTGCGAATGACAAGGGCGGCATGAACAGTAACGAAGACTCAGGGATCAATACAGCAGATTGGTGCATCCGGGCAGCCGGACGTGCCCGGAAAGGAGTTAAGCATGAAGATTATTAAGAGATTGCTGTGTTTTCTGCTTGCAATGACACTTTTTGCCGGCGTCGGCGAGTTTTGGCAGCCTGCAGCGCCCGTCGCTGTTAAGGCAGCTACAGTCGACGACGATATCTTTGTGGATAACGAGAACGGTACGGTAAAGATCACATTTACGGCCGAGGAGAAGGAGACCATCCTGATCCTTGTTGATGTTCCCGCAGGCAACGTAAAGGCGAACACCAACGAGGCCGTACGCTATTACTATAAGCTTTCCGAGGGCAAGAACGTTGTGAACGTTCCGCTGACCAGAGGCGAGGGCGATTACAAGATCCGTATCTGTAAGGTTCTCGACACCGGTAAGGCCTCGGTTCTTAAGACCAAGGAAGTAAAGCTTACCGCGGACGGCAACAAGAGCGTATTCGACGTATCAAACCTCATCGTTTCATACAAGGCGAGCGATACCTATATCAAGAAGGCAAAGACGCTTGTAAAGAAATGCAAGACGGAATCGGCGAAGGTTAAAAAGATATATAACTATATCATCTCGAATTACGCGTACGATTACGAGCTCCTGAGCGTTAAGGCATCGACGAGTTATTATTCGCCCAGCAATCTGAACACCTATAACCGTAAGCTCGGTATCTGCTACGATATTTCCGCTCTGTTCTCGGCAATGCTTAGAAGCGTGGGCATTGAGGCAAGAGTTGTTACGGGTTATACCCCGAACGTAAAAGAATACCACGCATGGACCCAGGTATGGGATTCCAAGAAGAAATACTGGTACACTATAGACGCAACTTATGATATGTGTCTCTATAATTCCAAGAGCAAGAAGAAGTATACGATGATCAAGAAGGATTCGGAGTATTCTGATATCGTATACATGTACTAAAAGCGAGTATTCCGACAGCGCGCGGAGCGCGATGCAAAACGAATAATAGCCCCGGATGCAAGTTTACTTGCGATCCGGGGCTTTTTTCGTTTGAGGCAGCGGGCTGAAGGCCCGATGTCGGAATACGAGCGCCCCCACATCTCGCGAGCACTTGCCTACTATTTACACCGTGAAACAAATATTCTATACTATAGCAAATGAAGCACACGGAGGGACGCGCATGAAACTCATTTCCTGGAACGTTAACGGCCTCAGAGCCTGCATGCAGAAGGGCTTTGCCGATTTTTTCAATAATATTTCCGCGGACGTAGTCTGCCTTCAGGAGACCAAGCTCCAGGAGGGACAGATCGATTTCGCACCCGAGGGCTATTATTCCTACTGGAATTATGCGGAGAAGAAGGGCTATTCAGGAACCGCGGTCTTTACCCGCAAGAAGCCCATTTCCGTAACTACCGGCATCGGAGTTGGGGAGCATGACCACGAAGGCCGTGTCATTACCCTGGAGTACGAAGACTTTTATCTGATCTGCGTATATGTACCGAACTCCCAGAGGGAGCTTACACGCCTTGATTACCGCATGACCTGGGAGGATGCGTTCAGGGACTATGTAAAGAAGCTTGACGCGAAGAAACCCGTTATCTGGTGCGGCGACCTGAACGTGGCGCACGAAGAGATAGACCTTAAGAATCCAAAGTCAAATCATAAGAATGCGGGCTTTACCGATGAAGAACGCGCGAAGATGACCGTGATGCTCGATTCGGGATTCATCGATACCTACAGATATTTCTATCCGGATAAAAAGGATGCATACACCTGGTGGTCCTATATGGGCGGCGCGCGGGCAAAGAACGTAGGCTGGCGTATCGACTATTTCTGCACGTCGAAGTCGTTTGCCGGCAGGCTTGTGAGCGCGGACATCCATCCTGACGTGATGGGTTCCGACCATTGCCCCATTGAACTGGTGATCAAATAATACGTAAACAGAGGTGACGTATCATGCTGCTGACAGGAGCGGAAATCATAATTGAGACGCTGAAGGAAGAAAAGGTCGGCGTGATATTCGGATATCCCGGCGGGACTGCGATCAATGTCTATGACGCGCTCTACAAAAGAGGCGGGAAGATAAAGCACATCCTGACTTCGCACGAGCAGGGCGCCGCGCACGCCGCGGACGGATATGCGAGATCCACCGGAAGGACCGGCGTGTGCCTAGTGACTTCGGGCCCCGGGGCCACGAATCTGGTCACGGGCATCGCGACCTCGTACATGGACTCTGTGCCGGTTGTCGCGATCACGGTCAATGTATCGAATTCCGACCTCGGAAAGGACAGCTTCCAGGAGGTCGACATTGCCGGCGTCACGATCCCGATCACAAAGCACAATTTCATCGTAAAAGACATTGCTCTGCTGGCTTCGACCATTCGCAGGGCCTTTAAGATAGCGTCGTCGGGCCGCAAGGGACCGGTTCTCATCGACATTACGCGCGATGTTACGAAGGCTTCGTACGAATATTCGCCCGCGCCTCATGAGGACTCGCCCGAATTTGAAAAGGACTTCATAAGCGCTGAGCTCGACGAGGCGGTCCGGCTGATCTGCAAGGCGAAAAAGCCCCTGCTTCTTGCGGGAGGCGGAGCGTCCTCGCATTCGGCTGCAAGAAGCCTCGATCTGTTCGCGAGACGCCTTGAGATACCCGTTATCGACACGCTGATGGGCAAGGGCGTATTCTGCGGCAAGGACCCCGGATATCTCGGAATGGCGGGGCTCTACGGAACACGCGCCGCTGCGACCGCGCTCGCGGGAGCGGACCTGCTGATAGGCGTGGGAACCAGGTTCAGCGAGAGAGTAACGAACAATGACAGGGCGTTCGCACCCAAGGCAAAGATCATCCATATAGACATTGACAATGCCGAGCTCAACAAGAACATCCTCTCCGAGGTTTCGATCGCGGGCGACGCGGCTGTCATCATAAGGGAACTTACGAACAGGCTTGAGGGCAAATGCGGGACCAACGCTGCGAAGCGCAGGAGCTGGAGGGACGAGCTCTGCGCGATACGCGACGCGGAGGAAAAAGAGACCGCCGAAGAGGCTCTTGCGGCTGCGAAAAAAGGCAGGCTTACAGGCCCGCTCGTAGTTAAGACCGTATATGATAAACTGAAGGACGATGTGACCGTGACTACGGAGGTCGGACTCAACCAGATGTGGGCTGCGACGCATTACCGTTTCTCAAGGCCCGGACAGCTCCTGACCTCGGGCGGCTTAGGCACGATGGGCTACGGCCTGGGAGCCGCGATCGGCGCGGCTGTCGGTAATCCCGGAAGGCCCGTTGTCAATTTTGCTGGCGACGGATGCTTCCGAATGAACATGAACGAGCTGCTCACCGCGGTGCGCTGCGGACTGCATATTATTGAGATAATCTTTGACAACAGGTCTCTCGGCATGGTGCATCAGCTCCAGAAGATGAGATTTGACGGCAGATATTCCCAGACCGAGTTCGACGACAATGTCGATTACGCGGCGATAGCTTCGGCAATGGGCGCGCTTTCGTTCAATGCCTCCGATGTTAAGGAACTTGAGGCTGCCCTGGCCGTCGCGATGGCGGAAAAGAAGCCGACGGTCATTGTCTGCGGCATCGACCGCGAAGAGATATTTGAATTAAAATGCCCGGTAAAGGAAGACGAAGGGAGTAAGACAAAATGAAAAAGAAACTGACAGCACTGTTTATGATAATGGTAATGACTGTGGGGATCGCGGGCTGCAATGTGCTCGACAAGTTCCGTACGGTAGACACACCGGCCGTGACCGAGGCTCCGGAACCCACGGATGACGTTGATATTACCGATGAGCCCGCGGACGTTATTACCGACGCTCCCGCGGATGATATCACGGAAGAGCCTGCGGATGATCCCGCTGACGAGCCCGCCTCAACGCCCGATATCAGATTCCTGACAAAGGATTTCGAGGGCAACGGCTGGGACGAGACCTGCTTCTATGAGAACAAGCTCACGATGATAAATCTCTGGGCGTACTGGTGCGGTCCCTGTGTAGGCGAGCTTCCCGATCTTAATCAGCTCAGCGAGGATTATGCGGATAAAGGCCTGCAGATACTCGGTATCTCAATGCCGGATGAGGAGGCGGACAACCGCGAGACCGTCGAGGAGCTCGGGATCACATATCCGAACCTCTTCTACACCGAG
>JAEEGL016183330.1_pt1 | contig 12625 bp, 12 predicted proteins | sample 9134231 | NCBI WGS metagenome assembly JAEEGL01 (sample SAMN16246548, study PRJNA631951) | gut metagenome | biome: gut microbiome; feature: rumen; material: fiber-attached | host: Bos | place: Iran: Karaj | collected 2018-10
CAACTACCTATGTGCAGGCTATCATCAGTTCTTTGAGCATGTAGCGGCTGATATGGACTTTATGAAGGCGGAGTTGGATGCCAAGCGTCCACCATCAAACATTATGTTTAAGAAACGCTAAAGAAATGGGTGTCGCAAATTAGTGACACCCATTTCTTTAATGCTTCTGATGCAATCCGCATTCACGATGATCGGGCGATTCCCACCACCATCGTCCAGCGCGTACATCTTCGCCGGGTTGAATGGCGCGTGTACAGGGTTCGCAGCCTATACTGGGATAGCCTCGATCATGAAGTTTGTTATAAGGAACATGATGTTGCTTGATGTAGTCCCACACTTGCTGTTCCGTCCACGAAATAAGTGGATTGACCTTGATGAGCTGGTGCATCTCGTCCCACTCTACCACCTGCATGTCCTGCCGTGTCACACTCTGCTCTCTGCGCAGACCGCATATCCAGACATCAAGACCTTGGAAAGCGCGGGCCAGAGGCTCCAGCTTGCGTATCTGGCAGCATCGATGACGACTTTCTATAGAGTTATAAAAGAGATTGATGCCCTCTTCTCTTATCATGCGCTGCACTTCACGATAGTCAGGAAAAAACACGTCCAACTTAATATTGTATGTCAGGTTGGTTTTGTCTATCAGTTGATAAGTCTCAGGGAAAAGCCTACCAGTATCGAGTGTAAAGATGCGCGCTCCTCCATTCTTCACAATGATGTCCGTGAGTGTCTGATCTTCAATGGACAGCGATGAAGAAAGGGCGATGCGCCCCTTGTAGGCCTCAAGGAAATAGCTGATGATCTCTTCGGCAGGCGCATCACTGAAGCGATTATTCAAATCACGTATGAGTTGTGCTCTTTCCATACTGTATCTGTTTTAATCATGCCAGCACCAACGGTCTCATTAGTGTCGGGGTCAATAAAGATAACACTTCCTGTGATACGATTCAAACGATAGTCGTCGAACACCAATGTATGGGCTGTGTGTATGGTCACTTCGGCTATGTCGTTCATCTTCACCTGAGCCACGCCAGGTTCCTTCTCCAGGGTATTGATGTTGCGACGATAGTTGATGGTTCGCACTACAGCCAAGGTGTCTCTTGTGGTCTGCCGCACAATATATTTTGCACGCGGCTGCAGCGGCTGCTCGTTGAACCAGCAAACATCCAAACGCAGGTCTTGCTCCTGATAGGGTTGTGGCTCACTGGTTTTCACGATAATATCGCCACGCGAGATGTCGATGTTATCCGTCAGCTGGAGAGTGATGCTCTGAGGTGGTGCAGCTTCTGTCAGTTCTTCGGTGGCTTGCGTGATATGTGACACCACTGACTCTAAGCCGCTGGGAAGCACTTTGACACGATCGCCCACATGAATAGAACCACTGGCCACACGTCCTGCATAACCTCTGAAATCAGGGAAGCGGCTGCTGATGGGACGTATCACATACTGAACAGGGAATCGGAAAGCACGCTGCACCTCGGTCTCGACATTCGAGGCTGATTTGCTGACAGGCACTGTCTCGAGGAACTCCAACAGCGGTGCGCCATCATACCAAGGCGTGTGCTCAGAGCGGTTCACCACGTTGTCACCCTCCTTTGCTGAAATAGGGATAAAGGTGATGTTCTGTATATGGAGTGTCTGTGCCATCTTCTGATAGTCTGCGACAATCTGATTAAACACCTCCTCGGAGAAATCTACAAGATCCATCTTGTTGATGGCTACCACGATATGGGGAATACCCAGCAAACTTGAGATATAAGAGTGGCGCACGGTCTGCTCAAGCACACCATGACGGGCATCAACCAGAATAATGCTGAGGTCGGCAGTAGAAGCACCTGTCACCATATTACGGGTGTACTGAATATGTCCCGGCGTATCGGCAATAATAAACTTTCTCTTGGGGGTAGCAAAATAACGATAAGCTACATCTATGGTGATACCTTGTTCGCGCTCGGCCCTCAGACCATCGGTAAGTAATGCCAGATTCACCTCTTCATTACCACGTGATTTAGAGGCGGCCTCAACGGCCTCCAACTGGTCTTCGAATATCGACTTGCTGTCATAGAGCAGACGACCTATCAAGGTGGATTTACCATCATCCACGCTGCCCGCTGTAGAAAAGCGAAGCAGCTGCATATCTAAATATCCTCTTTTTTCCATTTAACTTTGAATTTAAAATATTAGAAGTAACCCGCTTTCTTACGGTCTTCCATGGCCGTCTCGCTTCGTTTGTCGTCGGCACGTCCTCCTCGTTCAGTCACACGTGTAGCTGCAATCTCCTCAATAATATCCTCTACTGAGTGGGCTGTCGAGATGGTGAGCCCCGTACAGGTGATGTCACCGATAGTACGGCAGCGCACTTGCTTCGTTACGACCTGTTCTGTGGGTTTCAACTTAATACATGGTTCGGCAGCAAGCCACTGACCGTCACGTTCAAACACCTGGCGTTCATGCGTAAAGTAGAGGCTCGGCATTTCTATCTTCTCCTGGAGGATATACTGCCACACATCCATCTCTGTCCAGTTGGATATTGGAAAAACACGGAAATGCTCGCCCATAGCCTTGCGACCATTGAATATGTTCCACAACTCGGGACGCTGATTCTTTGGATTCCACTGTCCGAACTCATCACGATGACTGAAGAACCGCTCCTTGGCTCTCGCCTTCTCCTCGTCGCGACGTGCACCACCTATGGCTGCATCGAAATGATATTTCTCTATCGTATCCAACAGCGTAGTGGTCTGCAACTTATTACGAGAAGCATAATAACCGGTCTCCTCCTTCACACGCCCTGTATCTATACTTTCCTGCACAGAACCAACTATCAGTTCGGCTCCAAGACGCTCTGCAAGCGCATCACGAAAATCTATCGTCTCCTGAAAATTGTGTCCTGTGTCAATATGCACTAAGGGGAATGGAATCTTGGCAGGGTAGAACGCTTTATAGGCAAGATGCACGATGACTATAGAATCCTTGCCACCTGAAAAAAGAATTGCCGGACGCTCAAACTGTGCTGCCACCTCGCGAAGAACATATATACTCTCTGATTCTAATTCTTTCAAATGTGTGATTTTACTCATTTTATATTAATATGTTATAAGACTCCGTTTCCGACAAACCCCACAATCAGTATCAACAGCACCCCGACTGTATAAAGAAGGGCACTACGCCAATCCTGTGGCTCATCATCGGTTGGAGAATAATTGAATGGATTATTGAACACCATGGTTATAGAAATCAACTGATACTACCACTTAAATATTTCTTTGTAAGTTCATGCTTTGGATTATTGAATATATCCTTAGCATCACCCTGTTCAATCACCTCGCCAAGATACATAAAGATGACGTAATCGGCAATACGCTGAGCCTGACGAAGTGTGTGAGTGACCATGACTATTGAATAGTCTTTCTTAAGTTTCACGAACAAGTCTTCTACTGTCTTACTTGATATGGGATCAAGGGCGCTTGTTGATTCGTCGGCTAAAAGATAACTTGGCTCGACTGCCAATGAACGCGCTAAGCAAAGACGCTGCTGCTGACCACCACTGAGTTTGCTGGCTGGTGTATTCAGGCGATCTTTTACTTCTTCCCATAGACCAACAGCCTCAAGATAATGTTTTACGACAATATCCAGTTTGTTTTTGCCACGTACACCATGAATACGGCAACCATAGGCGATGTTGTCATAAATGCTCATTGGAAGCGGACAGGGACGTTGTGGAACCAGACCTATATTACGACGCAATTCTGTCATCTGACTTGGTCCTGCTCCTATAATATCCTGCTTGCCAAGGTTTACCTCACCATCAATCTTGACATTCTCTATCGAATCTACAAGACGATTGAAAGTGCGCAGCAAAGTCGTTTTTCCGCAGCCAGAAGGACCTATGATACAGGTGATCTTGTTTTGTGGAATTTCCACATTCACATTCTTGAGAATGTGCGACTTACCTATTCGGATATTCAAATCGCGTGTGGCCAGATGCGTATCCTCCAACTTCGGGAATTTCCTATCGACGACGAATGGCATATGCACCGTCCATGGAACATGCCTGCCAATACTTGCATTCAGCACATGTGAAAGACTAATTGAAATACTCATATCCTTACCTTTTATTACTTATATTATCTGGGTGCAAAGGTACTATGATTCATGCACCTGGACAATACCTGTTGAGCAGTATAGCAGATACCCCAAGTATGGTATTTTGCCGTTATATCTTGTTTCGGGAAAAGCGATTCATGATAAATCTGCCACTCAGACTGAGTATAAGTACGATTGCCGTTAGCACCACGGCAGCGGCGTATGCGCGATCCTGCACCTCGATCTGTGGCGCACTGAGTTGAAAGAACACACTCAAAGGCAAGGAAGCTGTTTGCTGTGTCAAACTGGTAGGAATGGTATCACTGAATCCTGCAGTGAACATCACGCCTGCAGCATCGCCGATGGCGCGACCGATGCTAAGCAGTGTGGCCGTAGCTATAGCCGGGGCTATCTGACGCACTACCACGCTGATGGTTTCCAAACGAGTAGAACCCAAACTATATCCTGCCTCCAACAGATCCTGTGGAATGGTTTTTGCCACTTCATCCATAGAACGGATAAAGATGGGGATGATAAGCAATGTGACCACGATAATACCTCCAAGGAGAGAGGTGCGCAGACCAAAGAATATCATGATGGTGAATCCAAAGGCACCATACACAATACTGGGAATACCGAACAGCACATCGTAGGCTAATCGGGCTATGGATCCAAACCTGGAATACGGTTTGAGATAGACATTCAGATAAAACACGACAGGAATGGAAATCAACAATCCTAAGATAGTGGCACCACCCACGATATATATTGAACCTACGATTGCATTGAGGAATCCGCCTTCCTTACCAATGTAGAACCCACCTCCAGGCAGCGATGAGACCATCTCCCAGGAGAGAACTGGTATTCCACGTCTGAACACGGACCAAATGACACTGACCACGAAGAACAATACCAATGCAATAGATAGGTACATCAGTACCTTCCAAATCTTTTCTATAACTATAGCCCTCTTCATTTGCTTTGCATATTACGTAAGATGAGTCGCGACAAAAGATTGAACGCCAATACTACGAAAAATAGTATGAAAGCCGCAAACATCAGCGCACTTTCATAAAGTGGTAACGACAACATCTCGCCATAGTTGTTGGCTATCAAAGCAGGAATAGGGTAGCAGGCATCGAGTAGGGTACCTGGTACAATGGCTAAATTACCACACACCATAATTACAGCGATGGTCTCGCCAAAGGTACGACTGGCTGCCAGCACAATGGCTGCCAATACGCCTGGGGCTGTTTTGCGTAACACTACATCTTTCGTTGTCTGCCAACGTGTTGCCCCAAGCGACCAAGCTGCTTCACGGTAGTCGCGCCCCACGTTACTGAATATCTCAATAAACAAGCTAACCAACAAGGGGATAACGGTAACACCCAGCACTACACCTGTAGCCAGTACGGTATAGCCACTACTGTTTTTGTTTAGCGATGGTGCCACCACATCAGCAACCCATGGCACTATTACCAGCATACCCCACACACCATAGATGACCGATGGCAGTCCGGCTAAAATGTCGAGTAGCGGAAATATGTAGCGCTTCATGGCGGTATGAGCATACTCTGTCAGATAGATGGCCATAAGCAGCGAGATGGGTATAGCTATGCTCAGAGCCAGCAATGACACATCAAGTGTACCCATCAGAAAAGGAAAGAACCCAAACTTGTTGCTCATAGGACGCCATTCGCCTTCTGTCAGCAAGTCCCAAAGCGAATGTTCGCGCAATATAGGCTCAGATTTCAGGTATAATCCCACTGCCATCGCCACAACCAAGAGCAGGCTGCTGATGGTGAGAATAGCCATCAGTAGCTCTGCTATGCGATCTTTCAATAATCTTTTATCCTTCTTTACCATGATTATTTTTTTACGCCCAATTTCTTCAGTCCGGCGTCAAGCTTTTCCTGCGGAATGCTGATATACCCCTGAGGACCATTTTCCTTTTGTCCGTCTGTTAGGATATATTGTAGGAAAGCGACAACCACGGGATCGGTAGGAACTCCTTTTGATACCAAATAGAGATCGCGAGCAGGAGGCGAGGGATAGCGGCCATCAATAATAGCCTTCACTACGCCCTCTTTGGTATCGTAGAAATCCTCATCAGGGTCTATCTGGCCGTTATTGTTCACATCGATTGGGGCTATGGCTAATCCTGGGTTGGGCTTGCCTGTCTTGGTATCGTAGGCGTAGCCAATGTTGTTTAATCCAAGGCCATTTACGTCTTTCTGAATAGCAGCAGCCAATCCAGGATCACCAAACACAGCTGTTCCCTGCAAGTCTTCTTGTTTCTTTCCTAAATACAGAGCCCAGGTTTCGGCAGCACCACAGGCATCACTACGTGTATATACTGCAACAGGTGTCGCATCGCTGGTGCCAGCCAGTTGGCCCCATGTCTTTTTCTCGCCCTTAATCCACAAGGCAATCAGATCATCACGCTTCACGCCGTGCTTCTTGAGATCAAGAATTGCAGGATTCTTGGCGTTGATTGTTGGCACAACCGCATCCTTCGCAACTGCAAAGCCTACAGCACCACGCTGAATCTCAGCTTCACTTAATTCACGGCTTACCATACCAAAATCCACCACACCGGCAATAGCATCGGTTACACCCTTGCCAGCTCCACCTGCCGAAACATCAATCTTTACGTCAGGATGCAACTTCTGAAACTCATCTGCCCATTGCACGGCCAAGGGATAGAGGGCAAAAGCACCTGACAATGAGATTTCTCCACTCAATTCGCCATTAGGGCCAACTTTTGATTCTTTCTTTCCACCACATGCTGCAAGGATAGTTGATACAGCAAATAGTACAATTGATAACTTCAAATAATTCTTTTTCATATATACCTTAATTAATGATGATTTCAATGTTGGTTTTTGGCAACTTCGCCTACGAGGGCTATCAAGGGAGTCGGATAATTCGGCTCCTTGTTTGCCAGATCAGCAAGGGTGGTATGGAAAAACTGTTCGTGGGCAGTCGATAGGTTGGATGCGAGCAGCACGGGAGTGCCAGGGCGCTTGCCTCGGGCTATGAGGGTCTGAGCTATCTGCTGCAGTTTTGAGGCTCCCATATAATAGACCAGTGTCTCGGCATCGGGGGTTAGTGGGCGGTTGGCATGACCATTGATAAGTGCCACGCTCTGCGAGACTCCTCTCTCCGTCAGACTCACCTTTGCGCGTGCTGCAAGTGCCGATGCAGTGGTAATGCCAGGCACCACCGTAACCTCAATCCCACGGTTCTCCAGATAGCATATCTCTTCCTGTGCATGGGCAAAGAGCATGGGGTCGCCTCCTTTTAGTCGCACCACCCGTTTGCCTTTGAGGGCTGCCTCCAGCAACAATAGGTTGATCTCATGCTGCTCTGCACTATGATGCCCACTGCGCTTGCCGACATATACCAGCTCGGCTGGAAAAGTTTTCAGGAAACTCTTATCTACCAGGTCGTCATGGAAGATGATATCAGCCTGTTGCAGGGCTTTGATGGCTTTCACCGTGAGCAGTTCTGGGTCGCCAGGACCAAAACCTACGAGGGTCACCCCTGGCGTCTTTTGCTGACTGCTTGTCAGAGCGGCAATACGATCGCGTATGGCGATGCTGCGCTTCACGTCTTTGGCATCAGAGGCGACAGAGATAGTCAGATCGCCATCCCGATAGATGGCAGGCGAAGTGAAGTCACACTCATCGGGCGAGTCGCACACACTGGTCAGTATCCCTCTTTGTCGGGCCGCCTGACGGATCTGATGGTTCAGCTCGTGATCACCTGTACACACAAACAGCAGAGTCACACCTTCCAAATCTGTCTCGCTAAATGGACGCTCCTCCCAATGAAAAGGCAAAGCTTTGATGCCATCGCTCACTTCGGGGGCTATCACCGTAGCCCTGTCAGTAAAACGGTTTAGTATGGTGGCTTTATGAGTAGCCACCTTACCGCCGCCAACAATCAGTATCTTTGCATCGCTAATGCGTATGTTGATAGGAAGGAAATTCATTTGCTTATTTCTTTTGGATTAACACTTTCCAATAGTTGTCAACTTTCTCTGTAGATAGCACCTTATGTCCCTCTTGGCGCACACTGCCTGGCACATTGTTGATGGGCTGACCATCGTCAAGCAGTATCTCCAGAAGCTGGCCGCTCTGCATCGTAGAGAGTTGTATCTTGGTCTTCACGAAATTCATGGGACAGGCAACACCTCTGAAGTCTTTCTTCACGTCGGCATCGTGATTGGCGCCATCAGTTTTAACAGGCTCTGCCTGCTGGGGTGTAGATGAAGGCACTGTCTTAAACTGCAATGAGTCGTCCATGTTGGCATAGAGTTCATTGACCTTGGCTGCCAACGCATCAACCTGCTCTCTAACGGCAACAAGCGTCTCGCCATGACGTGCTTTCTCTACCACAGCCTTGAATCCGGCAGATACAATACCTGCATCGATAAAAAGAGATTCAAAGTTGGCATATACCTCATCGTTGGTTCTCGGATCGGCACCACGGGTAACGAGTAGCATGCGCGAAGCTGAGAATACGATATCGCGCAGCAACTTGTCCTTGTCGGCTCCAGGCAGAGCCAGTGCGTCTTGCTTTTCCTTGATGGTAGCCTGATCCAGCTCGATGATGTCGAACAGACCTGCAGAACACTCTGCCTGTCCGTGGCTGGTCAGTGAGAATACCTCTTCGGCACCCCAGTCGAAATAGTAGTTCTTATCTTCATCGAATGCAGGCACATCCAGATAGCGTGAAATAGTCGCTTTAATCACCTCTGCTCCCTTGGCACGTACAAAGGCATCGTAGCTTTCATACTGATCTTTCACCTGCAAGTAGCCTCCCAGATAGTCAACTACAAACGATGGAATGTCTTTGGCTGCCAAATAGCCCAGTGCCTCAGCCAGTTCTGTTTTGCCATTCACACGTGCCCATACCGTGTAGGCTGGATAGGGATGATCATCTACTCTGCCGATTCGTCCACTAAATCCCAAGTCGCTCCAAGCGTTTTGGGCGCATGAGTTGGAACAGCCATTAATGTTAATCTTCAAGTCTGGCAGTTGGTCCAGGTCAAGATTGCTTTGCTCTAACTTGCGGCGTATCCCCTTTACCAATCCCTTGGGCAGGCAGATGCCCAAACGACAAGTGTCAGCACCTGTACATGAGGTAAGGTTGTTGAGTATCACAGGGACATCAAGCGACAATCCTAAATTCTTAAAGAATTGGTACACGTTAGGCAGGTAGGCTTCAGGAATATTACGAACTTGCATATTCTGGCGTGGCGTAAAGCGAATGACATCGTTGCCAAACTCCTCCAAGAAGTCGGCTATCTTGGCAAACACTTCGGGTGAGGTGTTACCATGCAGGAAGGGGATGACAGCATAATAGCCATTGCCTACACTCTGCTTTTGTGCATAGCGGCGCTTCCACGTCTTGAATGCTTCGCTTTCGTCGTTGATAGGTGCAAATGTCGGTACCTTATATTCAAATGGCAGAACTGCGGGCTCAAAGTCAAGCGATGCATCAGCCCCCAGTTTGTCATACTCCTCAAAATACAACCGTTTAGTCTCCTCCTCGCCATTTTTATAGAATATGTAGCGAATGCGTGCTTTATGACGGTTCTTACGGTTGCCATTCAGGTTAAAGAAGTTCTTTGCAGCCTTGGCAGCACGGAACAAGTCTTTCTCAGGCAAGAAATCAAACACCTGCCAACCTTTGTGGGGGTTACTTGCCACACTGCCACCCAGCAATACACGGAAGCCACGTTGTCCATCCTTGATGAGTGGTATAAATCCTAAATCGGCCACTAATGAGAAATTGGCATCAGGCTCATTCAAATCGAAGGCAATTTTCAACTTGCGAGGCATTGACCACGAGTCTTTTTCTGCTATGAGGCGTGTAGTGAGTCCGATGGCATAGGGATATGGATCGAAAGTTTGATGATTACTAATACCTCCCAACTCATTAACCAGCATATTACGGATGGTATTACCACCGCCGCCTTGTGTAGCTAACCCTTCCTCCTGAAGCGACAGAAGTGCAGGTGTAGCTTGGTCGATACTCACATCGTGAATCTGTACCTCCTGACGAGTGGTGATGTGAATGTGTGAGCACTCAACCTGTCGTGCCACCTCGGCCACACGACGTAGCTGGCGTGGTGTAATGAGACCACCTGTGCAGCGTATGCGTAGCATGAAGTGTCCGTCCTGGCGCTGCTCGTAGATACCCATCGGTACGCGGTTCGACTTGAGTTGTGCACCACTGATTTCGCCTTGCTTAAACTGTTCTATGAGTCTCTGATTATACTGAATGTCAGCTATCAGACTTTTGGGAATGATATACATAATTCTTTGTGTTGGTTTGATGATTATTATTTATAAGCTACGACCTCAATCTCTATCAGTGCACCTTTAGGAAGAGACTTGACGGCTACTGCTGAACGTGCCGGATAGGGCGCACTGAAAAATTCTGCATAGATGTTGTTCACCTCGGCAAAATCATTCATGTCTGCCAGAAAAACGGTTGTCTTTACTACATGATTCATATTGAGCCCCGCTTCCTCCAGTATCGCGCGAACATTACTTAATGATTGACGTGCCTGAACCTGGATGCCTCCCTCTGGAAAAGTACCAGTGGCAGGATCGATGGGAATCTGTCCCGATGTGTATAACAGATTACCTACCTGGATGGCCTGACTGTAAGGACCGATAGCGCTCGGAGCGCTTGTTGTGCTAATTACTTTCATATCTCTGAATAATTGAAATTTCTGGCACAAAGGTACAGCCTTTTTCCGATAAACCTACATGTTTTATGAGGCTTTTTCAAAATATACCATGCGTATGGTATGTGGCATAACACGTATGGGTGATTGCAAAAAAAGAAGAAAAAGGTATTCCCCAATTCCTCAAAAGTGTGTACCTTTGCAACTAGTTAGAAAAGATAAGAAGATATGAAACAGAGAAAAGTGAGTAATTATCAGCCGATATTATGGATTGTGGCACTTGTGGTGGGTGCGATAATGGGACTGTTGGGGCTTGACTGGATCAATGGATTGATAAATTTCGTGGCTACAGTTTATATCCGGCTGTTCCAGTTGTTAGCGGTGCCAACTATTGTATTGGCAGTGATTACGACCTTTGCCACCTTTGGCTCGGAAAGGTCGGGGAGAATCTTCGGGCGTACCTTAATATATACATTGCTGACAATTTCATCCTTGGTGCTGATGACTCTATCCCCAACGACTCTGATCCAGAGCGTGTTCGTGCCTTAGTGGACTATGTACACTCTTGGCGCCAGACACACCAAAACTAATTTGAGAGACAAAATATTACTTGCTATTGACGGCATCTTGAATGACGAGACCAGCGAGCATGTTGCCGAAAATGGCGGTGATATGTACGAGAGATCCTTTGCCCTCGCCTTTGGGCTCGATGAGCTCGTCGGAATAGACACAAAGGAACTTGCGCGAGGGGGACTGCCCCTCGCGTTTGACCTCCGGTCGATCCTCTTCATGCTCGGAAGAGCTGATGCCAGCATCGCTCTTCTCTCGCTTACTCAGAGCCTTGAAACGCTTGCGAAGTGCACGTGCCAGGGGATCGCCCTGAATCTTCCAGAACTCTGCAATTTTGATACGTGTAGGGTCTAACTTTAAGGCAGCACCCATCGAAGCGAAGAAAGTTGCCTTAGTCTCACAAGCCATCAGAATGAGTAACGCTTTATCTTTCAGTGAGTCAATCGCATCGATGATATAGTCATAACTGTCGAGATGGAAGCTCTCTGCGGTTTCGGCTGTGAAGAACTCATGAATAGCAGTAATCTCAGCAGAGGGATTGATGGTGAGTAAACGTTGGCGTAGCACATCCACCTTTACTTGGCCTACAGTTTCTGTAGTAGCCATCAGTTGGCGATTGATATTGCTGGCACAAACGGTATCGCTGTCAACAATTGTCAGATGTCTGATGCCGGAGCGTACCAGACTCTCCGCACACCAAGAGCCGACACCTCCCACACCGAAGATAATCACGCGTTTTTGGGCAATGCGTTCCATCGCCTCCTGGCCCAACAATAGTTCCGACCTCTGGAAAATCTCTTGCTCTAACACCATATTAATATGAAATACGGTGCAAAAATAGTGCTTTTTTTCGATAATACCAAACATATGGTATATAGAATGACATATACAGGTGATTGTGGGTATGCAGAAATCGCCGTACCTTTGCCCCCAGAAAATAAACATTATTAATTTATAAAAGGATAAGATTATGACAAAGATTGCAAAACAGCTGACTGAGCTCATCGGCAACACGCCACTTTTGGAGCTCAACAAGTATTCACAGGCAAAGGGTCTTGAGACACCCGTGATTGCCAAAGTAGAGTTTTTTAACCCCGGCGGTAGCGTGAAGGACCGTATCGCACTGGCGATGATTGAGGATGCTGAGCAGAAAGGTATCCTGAAGCCTGGTGCCACCATCATTGAACCCACCAGCGGAAATACGGGCGTAGGACTGGCACTGGTATCTGCCGTCAAGGGCTACCGTCTTATCCTTACCATGCC
>JAEEGL010958576.1_pt1 | contig 12624 bp, 11 predicted proteins | sample 9134231 | NCBI WGS metagenome assembly JAEEGL01 (sample SAMN16246548, study PRJNA631951) | gut metagenome | biome: gut microbiome; feature: rumen; material: fiber-attached | host: Bos | place: Iran: Karaj | collected 2018-10
ACCAACGGCAACACGCATCTGGGCGGCGACGACTTCGACCTCAAGATCATCAACTGGCTGGCCGACAGCTTCAAGAGCGACAAGGGCATCGACCTGCGCAAAGACCCCATGGCCATGCAGCGTCTGAAAGAGGCCGCCGAGAAAGCCAAAATTGAGCTTTCCAGCAGTCAGGAGACTGAAATCAACCTGCCCTACATCACCGTTGCCGACGGCGTGCCGCAGCACCTGGTCAAGAAACTGACTCGTGCCAAATTCGAGCAGCTCTGCGACGACCTGATTCAAGCCACCATCGAACCCTGCCGTCAGGCCATGAAAGATGCAGGCCTTTCGAACAGCGATATCAATGAAGTGATTCTGGTCGGCGGTTCGACACGTATCCCCGCCGTACAGAAGAAAGTCGAAGAATTCTTCGGCAAACAGCCCAACAAGGGTGTCAACCCCGACGAAGTGGTTGCCATCGGCGCCGCCATCCAGGGCGGTGTGCTCACCGGCGAAGTCAAGGATGTGCTTCTGCTCGACGTCACTCCTCTTTCTCTGGGTATCGAAACCCTCGGCGGTGTGATGACCCGTCTGATTGACGCCAACACCACCATCCCGACCAAGAAAAGTCAGGTCTTCTCGACGGCTGCCGACAATCAGCCCGAGGTTGAAATACACGTGCTGCAGGGCGAGCGTCCTATGGCCAATGACAACAAGACCATTGGCCGCTTCCACCTGGCAGGCATACCGCCAGCACCGCGTGGAGTGCCGCAGATCGAGGTCACCTTCGACATCGATGCCAACGGCATCCTCAATGTCAGCGCCATGGACAAGGCCACCGGTAAAAGCCAGAACATCCGCATCGAAGCCTCTTCGGGTCTTTCTGACGATGAAATCAAGCGCATGAAAGCCGAAGCCGAGGCTCACGCTGCCGACGACAAGAAAGCCAAAGAGGAAATCGAGAAGATCAACGCTGCCGACAGCATGATTTTCCAGAGCGAGAAGAACCTTAAGGATTATGGCGACAAGCTGCCCGCCGACAAGAAGAGCGCCATCGAGAACGCCCTCAACGAACTGAAGGCCGCCCACAGCGCCCGCAACGTCGGACAGATTGACAGCGCCATGGAGAAAATCAACCAGGCATGGCAGGCCGCCAGCCAAGAGATGTACCAGGCCCAGCAAACCGGGAACACGGACGGCTCGTCCGCAGGATTCAATCCTGGAAACATGGGCGGTAATCCCAACGCTGGTCAGCAATCCAACGGTGGCTCCTCCAACGACACCGTCGAAGACGCCGACTACGAAGAGGTGAAGTAAAGAGCCAGTGGCTCTTTACGATAGTGAAGAAAAGAGCCGGTGGCTCTTTTCGATAGCGACCAACGGGAGCGGAGAAATCGACCCTTGCGGTCGATGCGGTCGGAACGACCGCCCCGCCGATTCGTGGTGTGCCTGCCGAGCTTGATGAGGCAACACGGCGGGAAAAAAATCCCCGAGTTTGATGAGTCAACACGGCGGGGAAAACGCAGACCCTGCCATGGGTTGATGAGTCAACACAACGGAAAAATCCCCCAAGTAAAAAAGCGTGTGTCTCCTATCGAGACACACGCTTTTATTTATGCCGGATTGCAAATCCTTATATTAAATTGCGGCGGATTACAAATCCGCCGCAACGTTTTTTTTTACGCTTACAATTTTTCAATTGTTTCTTTTGTTAGTCCTGTGTATTTTGTTATCAATTCAAAAGTCAATCCGTCGGATTTCATGCGACAGGCGAGTTTCATCATTTCTTCGTCGAGGGAATCCTCAATGTCATCGGGAGCAGACTCCCATGACTCCCAGTCGGTCTCAGCAAGGTATTTTACTATTTGCTCACGCAGTTCGGGAATGCCGTTGACAGCGGTGTTGTAAAGTTCCTTATCGTCAATGGTAGCATAGTCATGTACCAGAACGTGTCGCATACCTTGAACAACTTTCCACGGAGTCGCGGGATACGTCTTTTTGAAAGATTTGCTTAACATATAGGCAGCCTCACCCACAATCTCCACGTTTTTCATCACGGAATAGTAGGTGGGTCTATCGGCAACAAACGACTCAAAGGTGTGACCATTGATAAACCTTGTCACATTCTCAGAATACTCAAGTATGTCCTCCAATCGGCCTTTATCTCTCGCTCTTTCTCTCATATATTAGTTTTTTATCACGATTGGCAGTTTTCGCGGCATATGGACGAAGTGTACCATCCACCACTAAATCAACGTCACGGCCCAGTAGTTCTTGCAAATCCATTAGCATTCCGCCGTGGGTAAACAGCGTGAAAGGCTTGTCTGAAGAATAGTCGGGCACAAAGAGAATATCCACGTCACTGTGTGGCGTTTCCTCTCCTCGGGCAAAGGAACCAAAGAGCCATGCCTTCAAGACTGGTTGTGTCTTGAAGTATTCTGCAATGGCTTGGGTCATCTGCGGTGTGCTCATAGTTTGTAATAATTGAATCCGACTGCAAAAGTACACATTTTATTTGAATTAGCAAAATTTATTTCGGAAGATGTTCCCTGTAAGTGATGTTATTCGACAAAGAAGCCATCTGACCGCGAAAATCAAATAAATCATAACAAACTAGAACAGAATATAATAAACCCATAGAATCCTTAGAAAAGACTATCGGAGTCTGAGAAATCATTACTATTGGTGATTTTGGAGGCTTCAGAGGGCTTGTAATTTTGCATCAGAAACAAAATTGACGCATAACTGATAACAAACTGATTTAAAAAATAATGACATGGGTATTTTAAGCAAAATCTTCAGCAATACGCGCAAGCCCGAGGGGTTTTTCGGTCGTATGATGGTTAATGGGATGAATGGGGGCTCTCACGCCCGCATGGCAGAATGGGGCCTTTCCTTCGTGACTATGCCAAAAGTTGCCAACGTGCTCGACGTGGGTTGCGGTGGCGGTGCCAATATCGCGCGGCTATTGCAGCGTTGTCCTAACGGGAATGTAGACGGCATTGACCATTCTCCCGTCTCGGTAAAGAAGTCCTCCGAGGTGAACGCCGCCGCGATAGCCGCGGGACGCTGCCGGATACAGGAAGGAAGTGCCTCTGCATTGCCGTATGCAGACAACCAATTTGACTTTGTCACCGCTTTCGAGACCGTCTATTTCTGGCCAGAGATAGCGGAGTGTTTCCGCGGAGTACACCGTGTGCTTAAGGATGGCGGACGCTTCGTCATCGTAAACGAGGACGACGGCCTTACGGGCAACAACGAGAAATGGGAAAAGCTCATCGACGGTATGCACACCTACACCCCCGACGAACTCCGTAGTCTCCTCTCCGCCGCCGGATTCCACGACATCACAATCCATCCCGACGAACAACACCACTGGCTCTGCGTGACGGCAATGAAATAATCAATGTAAAACAAAAACAATAACAGTTATGGAAACAAATATCTCAAAAGTATCCCTTCTTTGGATCATCATTATGGTCGGCTTTGCTATGCATATGCTTGCCGATATGCTTCCCGCCTTCTGGGGAGCCAACATCGCTATGCCCGACGCCACGGGCGAGGCACCGACAGGCATGCTGCTGTTTATGATCGGGATGGCTTTCTTCGTCCCGATGTGCGGCCTGCTCTGTATGAACTATCGGAGCTGCAAGGCTATGCGTATTGTCAACCTTGTGCTGGCAACTGTGATGATGCTCTTCAACCTCTTCCACGCCACCGAGCTGATTTCCGAGTTCAACCCCGTACAGCTGCTCATCCATCCTGTCATGGCTGCACTAGGCATCTATCTTTTCATCTATTCACTGCGTCTAATGAAACAAAAAGACTGATCCTATGAAAACAGCAATTAAAGTCATCCTGATGGCAATCGCGTATCTTGCCACCTTCATTCTCGGTGCCACAAGCGGTATCATTCACCCGGCCTGCTACGCTTATGTTGGCGTGCTGCTACCGCTACTGACAGCATTCATCTACCTTTACACCTGCACCACTATTTGTGGCTTTGGAGCGGCGACAGCACTTAACGGCTTCCTTTGCGTACTGTTTCTGATTGCAGGGGAGGCGGATGTGACTTTCATCGTCGGAATGGTGGTTTTGACAGCCTTGGCCGAAATCATCCGTAAGGCGAACGGCTACGATACCCTGAAGGGCGTCCGCCGGAGTTTCCTGCCTTTCGCCTTCTCTTTCTTCGCCTACACCGCCCATTGGTGGACCGACACCGAAGGCTCGCTGGCCGCTGCCGTCGAGGAAATGCCAGCAGGTTATGACGAGCTGATGAAACCCGTCATCGACAATGTCCCTGTACTGATTGTCGTCCTGATACTGACAAACCCCGTCGCCATCTTTGCCATACGCCTCGCAACGCGGGTGTTGAAAAAGCAGACGGCATTACTGAAATAGGTTCTAATCCTTACCACTTACCGCGTGGACAGCTCCTTGACAATGGATTCTGACCACGCGGTTGCTGTCGGTATTGGCGATGTCGTTTAGTTCATCTACATAGGGCTTCACATATTCCGGCCGACGTTTGCCAAGGACACGGAAAATCTCGGGTGCCTCCATTCGCACACGGTCGTCACTGTCGTGCAGCAACTCCGCAAACAGGGGCATATAGTCTCTATAGGGGTCAGGTGTGGTAGTGGCGATGTTCTCCGATGCCCAGATAAAGGCCAGCCTGACACTCGCCTCTGTGTCGTGGGCAAAACGGAAGAGGTCGGCCCAATAAGGCTCGATAGTTTGATAGCAACCCCGCCCGATGCGGCCGAGGGCATTGACGGCACGCTCGCGCAGGAGGGGTTCCGGACTTGAAAGGAATGGGACCATCGAAGGGACGCTGTCTTTGATGGCGAGCGGAAAAGCCAGCCCCATCTCGCCAAGCAGCCAAAGCACCTTCGCTTTAATCTTCGTGGATTCAGATGCCAGAAGCGACGCAACATAGGGAATGTTTTGCTCCCATTGAGCCTTGTTCCTGGTCAGCTGGCCGAGTTCCCTATAAAGCTCCGATTCCGTCATATGACTATCTGCTTCACTTTTTCACCACTTTCAACACTCGGGTCGTGTTGTTGTCCTTCAAGATTCTCACCACATAAATTCCGGTGGGAAGATCCGACATCGAAATACTTGCCGACGGTTCATTGTCAACAGCATGCACGACCATCTGTTGCCCGATGGTGTTGAAAACCTCCACCCGTCTCACCCCTTCGCCTTCGACATACAGCCTGTCGGTGACAGGGTTCGGGTAAACCACGACGCTTTCGTTCTGAGTGTCTTCAATGCCTTCTCTGAAGAAATGGACGTGGAATGTCAGTTGTTCGCCATTCTCATGAATGTCGGTTATTTCAAAGCTGACTTCGGGCGTTCCGTCGGTGAGGTAGGGATGGGGATTGGTACTCGGGCCAAACGAGGTGCGTCCTTCTGCCTGGCAGAAATGTGCGTTGTAGAGCTGTCCGTTATGGATATCGTCGTCGGCTCCCGGACGGAATATCCAGTATTGATGTGCAACGGTCTGGTTGTCGAACAATGCATTGGTAAACATTCCGTCATAGTTAAGCGGGACGGTGTCGTTCCATCGTGCCACAATAAGTCCGCAGCCAGGAACTCCCACATCGAACGGGTCTGTATATCTGCGATACTCCAAAACATACCACTGCGTAGTGTCGATGGCCGACTTGATGTAATAGCAGTTCTGCGACTGGCTCGAGCCGACACTGTTCAGGGTATAGTCGCCGTCGGCTGTAATCCGTATGGGCGCATCGCACACATGCAGTATCTTGCTCTTCAGTATCGCCGCAGTGTGATTGGGATAAGAGTTATCTTCCATCATATCCCAACTTCCCGCCGGCCTTACATTTGTGTAGTTCACGTAATGATACAGATCGGGCAGGTTGAGCGAATGACCCATCTCGTGACAAAAGACATTGGTCTTGAAATAAGATGGAGAACCTTCAAACTCAAAGTTGAACGTGTTGGGTCGGACACCGTTCACCTGCACGATATGATCGATGGAGTCGTGGGGGAAAAACTCCATGTGAGGCCAGAGAATTGAAGCCCATTCACCCGTGCCACCCTTGACCACGATACTGACGTTGTCGATATATCCGTCACCGTTGCCATCGAGAACCACATCGTTGTCCACAAGATGATTGGAATCGACATAGCTGAAAGCGCGCGCCAGCAACTCGGCTTCGCGCATACTGATGCCCCTGATTGGATTCTCGCCGGTATATCCTATCGGATTCGACGGACTATACGGCTCGAAATATCCGCGCGGCATCACATCCTGATACGAAACTATCTGATTGTTCTGGATGTTGTTGGTATACACCGTGTGATAATGGATATGACCATATGTCATCGCGTCATAGTAATTGGCGACACTATAGTAACCAGGGGTTTTCCCGTTGAACAGGGAGTCGATGGACGGAAAATCGTGCGTAATCTCCGCATCATCGGCAAAACGGATAAAAATTACCAGATTGGTGAGATCTCTGTCTACAATCTGTGCTTTCAACGTGTGGCTCGAAAAGCCTGCAACAATCGCTAATGCAATTGCAAAAATTGTTTTTTTCATAAACGGCTGGCGAAATAATATGTTTATAATAGTATTGATGAACAAACCTTATAAAATATACATATATCAGATTTTCAGCAATTTTACTAATAGAGTTACAGAAGCAATCGCATCCATCTGACTCGTACAACTTTTTTGCAAAAATCGGAAAAAACAATGACGTGCGCAAGTTTTTTTTGTCAACAGGAGCACTTGCCCTAAAAAATGCTTACCTTTGCAAAACGAATCACTCCTCTCATGAACGCTCTAATTATCGGAATATTACTACCTTTAGCAGGTACCATGCTGGGATCTGCCTTCGTCTTCTTTATGAAAAAGGAGATTCCCGACCGACTACAGAAAACATTACTTGGTTTCGCCAGCGGCGTGATGGTGGCTGCCAGCGTGTGGTCGCTGCTGATACCGAGTATTGACATGGCAACCCATGGCTGCTCTCCTGACGCAGGGGAGCTGTCCTCAAGTCTAAGGGGAATCCTCCCTGCTGCCGTGGGTTTTATGGCGGGTATCCTGTTCCTGCTGCTGATTGACGAGTTGACGCCGCACCTTCATATGGGCTCACAGAAGGCCGAAGGACCGAAATCGAAACTCTCCCGCACCATGATGCTGGCACTGGCCGTCACCATCCACAATCTGCCGGAAGGCATGGCCGTAGGCGTGGTCTTTGCCGGCGAAACACACGGGCTGACACTCAGTGCAGCAATGGCGGTCTCCATCGGTATTGCACTTCAGAATATCCCTGAAGGAGCCATCATCTCGATGCCCATGCACGCCGAGGGTAATTCTCGCATGAAGTCATTCCTCATCGGCACCCTGAGCGGAGTGGTCGAGCCCATCGGTTCGGTGGCCATCCTCTTGCTGGCATCGATTCTGGGTGTTGCACTGCCTTATTTACTGGCTTTTGCCGCCGGAGCCATGATGTATGTGGTGGTTGAGGAACTCATTCCCGAGACCGCCCAAGGTCGCCACACCAATCTCTCCACCACGGGATTCGGCCTCGGATTCGTCCTGATGATGATGATGGACGTGCTACTGGGATGAAAAGATAGCGAATATGAACATGTTAGGAGAACTGTTAGCCCTACTGGTGGCCGTCTCGTTCACAGTCACCGCACTTTTTGCCGAAGTAGGCTCGAAACGGATGGGGTCGCTGGGATTCAATGCCGTCAGGATGTCCATGTCTCTTCTGTTTCTTGCAATTATGCTATGGTTGACCATAGGTATTCCCTGGCCTCGCTATGCCGACCGTGAGACTTGGCTTTGGCTACTGCTGTCGGGACTGGTAGGCTACGTCATCGGGGACTACTGCCTAATGAAAGGCTATATCCTTATCGGCTCCCGATTCGGACAGCTTTTCATGACACTTTCCGCTCCCACCGCAGCCCTATTGGGTCGCATTTTCATGGGAGAACAGATGCGACCGCTGGCACTCGCGGGCATGGTTGTCACCCTAACAGGCATCGCCATGTCAATATTGACGAAACAAGACAAAAACAGCGGGGTGAAGCTAACCCTATCGCCCAAAAGCATATTCATAGCTTGCATGGCGGGTATCTGCCAAGGAGCAGGACTGGTGCTAAGCAAGATAGGGTTGGAACACTACTACTCATCCCTGTCGGGGCTGGGTATTGCCGACACCCTGGTGCCGGAAGAGGCAGTGTTACCTCTGCCCCTCAGCGTCAGCATACCCTTTGCATCAACCATGATTCGTGGCATTATGGGTCTGGCGGGATTTATGCTGCTGTTGACGGTGTTTTCCAAAGAAGGTATCAGACAACTACGACACGGTTTGGGAGACCGGAAAGCTGTCGGAGCGGCTTTTGCATCGATGATATTCGGACCCTTCATCGGAGTGAGCCTGTCGCTCATGGCCACGCACTACACCTCTACAGGCATCGCCCAAACACTCTTCGCCCTTACACCGGTGCTGATTATCGCACCTGCCGCATTGCTGTTTCACCAGAAGGTAACGGTGCGCGAAATCATCGGTGCAGCAATAAGCGTTGCAGGTGCAAGCATGTTTTTCTTGTAGGATATTTTTCGGCGTTGCCGCCGTGTAGCCGGACGGCTGCCGAAGTCGGGAGCGGATAAAAGGCTTACAGCATCGCCTCAACGTCCTTTTCGAACTCTTTAGGCTCGGTGGTGGGGGGATAGCGTTTCACGACGGTACCGTCGCGTGAAATGAGGAATTTGGTGAAATTCCACTTGATGTCGCTATCTTTCTCGACGCTCTTGCTGATGGTCTTGAAAAGGGCTGCGGCGCCTTTGGCTTTGAGTCCGTGATACTCCTCGGAAGGAGCCTGGGTTTTGAGATACTCGAAGATGGGGTGTGCCTCGGAACCGTTGACGTCGATTTTCTTCATAATCTGGAATGTGACGCCGTAGTTGACACGGCAGAACTCCTCAATTTCGCCGTCGCTGCCAGGGTCTTGCTCCTTAAACTGGTTGCAGGGGAAGCCGATGCAGACGAGTCCGCGGTCGCGGTACTTCTCATTAAGTGCCTCTAGACCGTCGAACTGTGGGGTGAATCCGCATTTGGAGGCGGTGTTGACGATGAGCAGCACTTTGCCCTTGAAGTCGGCGAAATCAATCTCTTTTCCGTTTGAAGCGAAGGCTTTGTAATCATAAATGGTTGCCATAATGTGTGTTTTTTTGTAGGTTTTAGAGGCAAACGGAAATCGAGTGGAATTATTGTCTTTAAAAGGTTCTTTCACGGAATTGATTAGTTGTCTATAACCATTTATTTTTTTCATCACTTAATAAAAAGATGTATTTTTGCAGTCTGAAAGATGAACCGATTGTTGCGACATATTGCACCTTATGTACTATTGGCCAGTTATTTGCCAATGGCAATACTATCATCGTTGCATGTGCATCATGAAACAATTGATGCCGACGACGATTGTGTACAGTGTGTCGGACACTTCGAAACGGCACATCATCACGACCACGACTGCCTGTTTTGCACCTTCCTCAGTTTAAACTATCTTGTCGAGGACGCGGGACAACGGGTAGACCTCCTCCCGTCCACGGAATGCATCTCCATACCGACAACGACATTGGTGCCGCTGTTCCGTCACGGGATAGCCCAGTTAAGAGCGCCACCAATGGCGTAGTTGGCGCATACCGGCGACATTTATATTTCCCATCACACATTTCATGGCCAGTCAAGAAAACAACTGGTTTCACTGCCCGATGCCCAACGGCATCATGGCATTTTGTTCATTTTTAGCATTAAAACAAACAATGAAGAAGACAATCATTGCAATCATATTTCTTTTTCCGCTGGTGGCTGTAGCGCAAAGCCACAGCGACACGATACGTTTGCGCCAAGTGGTGGTGACGGCGACACAGCATGCCACCTCGCGCAGTAAGGCTCCCACCGCCGTGGGTGTTGTCGACGGCCGAGAGATGGAGGCTGTCAGCGCAGTAAACCTCGGTCAAGCGCTGAACTTCAGCACAGGTCTGCGGGTTGAGAACACATGTCAAAACTGCGGAGCCAACGAGGTACGCATCAACGGTCTCGGCCAAGCGTACTCCCAAATACTGATTGACAGCCGTCCGGTAAACAGCGCGCTGGCAGGCGTATATCTACTGGATCAATTGCCAACAGCCCTGATTGACCGGGTAGAGGTGCTGCGGGGTGGAGGGTCCGCCCTTTACGGCAGCAACGCTATCGCCGGTGTCGTGAACGTCATCACACACGAACCCCGCAGCAATGGTGCCAGTGTGGGCAACACGACGCGCTTTATGGGCGGCAAGGCGTGGGATTTCAGCAACACGCTGAACGCGTCGGTTGTCACAGACGACCGCCGAGCAGGCATTGCCGTTTTCGGCCACAACCGGGAACGCAACCCTTACGACCGCAACGGCGACGGATATTCAGAGGTGGGACTACTCAAGGCCCGCATGGTGGGGTTTCGAGGCTATCTGCGCACGTCAGACGTAACAAAACTGAACGTGGAATACCATAACATCCATGATTTTCGCCGAGGCGGCGACCGCTTTGATCTGCCGTCACCCATGGCCCACATCAGCGAGGGAGGTGAGCACAACATCCACAGCGCGAATGTGAAGTGGGACTGGCTGCCGGCGAGCGGCATACGCCACGCATCGCTGTTTGCGTCACTGCAACATGTAGACCGCCAAAGCTACTACGGCGAACGCGACGACAGCGAGCCTTTCGGCACAGCTTACGGCCATACGCGGGGGTTGACAATGAACTACGGTGTGCTTTACAGCCGCCATTTCGACACGTTGTGGTTTATGCCTGCTGAACTGACGCTGGGTGTGGAGCATACGCTTGACGGCTTGCAAGACCACACCTTTGGCAGTCCTGACACACTGTACCAGCATATCGGAATAGTGAGCGCATACCTGCAGAACGAGTGGCGGAGCAACCGATGGAGCATCCTTGCGGGCGCCCGTCTGGACAAGCACACGATGATTGGGGCACCGGTGGCCAGTCCGCGACTCAATCTGCGCTACGCTCCAAGCGACCACCTCACCCTGCGAGCCGGCTATGCTTCAGGTTTCCGTGCCCCACAGGTATACGACGAGGACCTGCACGTGGGGGCCGTCAACGGCGAGCTTTACAAGATAACCAATGCGCCCGACCTCCGTATGGAACGGTCGCATTCGGTCACCGGTTCCGCTGATGTCTGCCTTCATCTGGGCAGTCTAGAGGCCGACTTGCTGGTGGAAGGTTTCTATACACGCATCAACGACGCTTTTGTCAACGAACCCGTTTTCGACGACACGAGCAGCGGATACATGCTCTTCGAACGGCGTAACGCGGACGGTGCGGAGGTTGCAGGGGTGAATGTCGAAATGGCAGTATCTCCCATCGACGAGATGCGGCTGCAAATAGGCGGCACCTGGCAGCGCAGCCAATACACAGGTCAGGGAAAGGAATGGGACGAAGGTAAGTTTGAGCGCCGTATGGAGCGTACACCAAACCTGTACGCATACCTTACGGGCTTGTACATGCCAGTAAAGCGGCTACAATTCACAGTCACGGGCACATTTACAGGTCCGATGCTGGTGTACCACAATATATCCACCACCACGGGGAGCGAAGTGCAAAAGGTCATCACCGACGCTTTTCTTGACCTTTCGCTCAAGGCAGCCTACAGCATCCCGTTGGGCGAGCGAAGTGAACTCGAACTGAGCATTGGCATCCAAAATCTGTTTGACAGCTACCAGCGCGACCTTGACAGCGGTCCCGAGCGCGACGCTACATACATATACGGACCTTCGCTACCAAGAACCCTTTTCGCGGGTGTGAAGATGAATCTGTGAGAATCTGTTTTTGAATCCGAGAGCGCTCACCTTAATAAACCAACAGTCGATTACTGGAAGGATAGTAGACAAGGGTGCGGTGGCCCGAATGCCAGACAATTTCCCTGTCGTGACTGGTGTGCGGACCCCAGCGGGTGTCGAGACGTGCAACCAAATCCTCAGACCGGCGTGCACTCCACTGCTGGCGTTCGTCGTAGGACATTTTGTTCCACAAGTCCTCGGAGAGGTAGGGCTGAGGAAGCGTGAAGTCGAAAAAGAGAGCTGCCAAATGGCGGCTTTCTTTATAGAGACAGTATTCGACGTCAAGGTTGTAGAGGGTGTCGACTCTTTTCTCGAACCACAAGGCGTAGCATAGGGAATCGGTAAGACCGATATCCTCAAAGTAACCGTTGCGCAGCGAATCCTCCCTGATGAAAGTGGCACCATCATCACGCTCGAAGGCAAGAATGCGGCTGTCGTCGAGTTCGTCCCACGATGAGACGAGAAGGGGTATCAGGGTGTCAAGCCCATCGCTTTTGTGTACGGGGAGGGTGTCTACCAGATGACGGATATGCAATATGGAGAGCGGTCCGTTACGGATGTCGACCAGCCCTGAATTCAAGGCATCCGATTGGAAAGGGAGCACCAAGCGGTTGGCCTGCACCCCTGCGCGACTCAGTTCCAAGGAGCGACGATCCGAGACTTGTATGGCGAAGCTCATTGTGTCGTCAGACAGGAGATGGGTACTGTCGGCCACACGCATCAGCCGACCCGTTCCCCGCACTTGAAAATGTCGG